>JAEEGL013620312.1_pt1 | contig 20543 bp, 20 predicted proteins | sample 9134231 | NCBI WGS metagenome assembly JAEEGL01 (sample SAMN16246548, study PRJNA631951) | gut metagenome | biome: gut microbiome; feature: rumen; material: fiber-attached | host: Bos | place: Iran: Karaj | collected 2018-10
CGGGTGCAAATATAGTCGATTAGGCGCAATTTTCCAAATTATTCCGAGAATTTTTAATTCAAATTTGATTAAATAGGCGAAAAATGGATTTCATTAGGATGAACTGTCCGATGGCAGTTCTGACTGAAGAACTGAAAACATCAGATGAAAGCGAGCTTCCCTCTGCTGCTTTCAATCCTTCAGTCACCCTCCGGGTCTCATCCTAATGAAATCGAAAATCGCCTTCAGCAGGAAAATATTAAAAAATATTGCTATACAATGTTTTATGGAAAAATCAGCATTTGTGATGCAGATTGAGACTGATACAGTAGTTTAGAACAAGAGCGTTTCAACAAAATGGCTTTTTCGCTACTCAGGATAGGGTAGGAGCCTTACGACATGCGACGATTGCGGAGCATCGGAATCCGAAGTCGAATACACTGGGTGTACAGGCCGGAATCTTCCTCATATGAGGACATGCTTCTGTAGAATGATATCCTCTAACATTTGTTGGAGATATGCTGCGATTTTCAATGAATATCTATTGATTGATATATACCCTTTTACCAAGAGAATCCCCTCTTTGCCAAATCGGCTTAGAGGGGATTCTCTTAATCCTTGTTTTAATGGATGCTGTTGTCCCACTTCCTTCCCCCTCCCTAAGCAGGGAGGGTTGGGGAGGGTCTTCCTAATCCTTGTTCTAATGGAATATGGTCTCGGACAGAGCTTCTTATGATTCTATTCGATATGCAAAAATTGAAGGGTCTTAATCCTTGTTTTAATGGAATATGGTCTCGGACCGTGGTAGACGAAAACGGTCACCTCATTTGGGGCAAGTCTTAATCCTTGTTTTAATGGAATATGGTCTCGGAGTCAGTGTTGACATTCACGTCTTGAGTACGTGTTTCTTTGTCTTAATCCTTGTTTTAATGGAATATGGTCTCGGAGACGCGGAATTCCCTGCGTTATAGCGTAGGGTGGAGGAGTCTTAATCCTTGTTTTAATGGAATATGGTCTCGGACCTGTTATTAAAAGACCTTTGTGCAAGATTACCTTAGTCTTAATCCTTGTTTTAATGGAATATGGTCTCGGACACGAGTTCAAAGCTGGTGTTAAGAAATGGTGGCGTCGTCTTAATCCTTGTTTTAATGGAATATGGTCTCGGACAAGTTTTTCTTGAATCAGACGTAGTTCCATATAGATTGTCTTAATCCTTGTTTTAATGGAATATGGTCTCGGACTAAAGACAAAGACTCGTAAGAATGGTCCAACTGAGTCTTAATCCTTGTTTTAATGGAATATGGTCTCGGACACCATATAACCCTAGTTATTAACAACTTAAAAAAGTCTTAATCCTTGTTTTAATGGAATATGGTCTCGGACCATTAACTTAATGATATTGTATGGTCGGTTATTCTTTTGTCTTAATCCTTGTTCTAATGGAATATGGTCTCGGACAGCCAAAACCATAAATAATTATTGTTCAGCCTTGTGGCTGAGTTTTCGAGACCAGAACGGGCAATTTTGAACCCGAAACTGAAACCTAAGACGCTGCAAATATGAGCAAATTGCTACAATTTTCCAAAAAATGCGTCGAAAAATGGCAATTTCTTAACCATTATTAACAAAGTTGAATATGCAGTTTTTAACAAAACAAACTTTTTTCATCGAATTTAGTTAAATAAAGTTGTAGAATTCAAAAAAGTATTATCACGCTCTTTCGTCAATTAATGCACTCGGCGCCATTTTTTCATTCGACAACGTTGTCAACATTTTGTTTTTTTACAAATAATAATTATATTTGCACCGTCAAATAATAACCAATATGGATATTTCGCTTTCTCCCACTCAGCAGCAGGTCTTCGATCTTATCAAAGAATTCCTGGACAATGATGTCGATATTTTTATCCTAAAAGGATATGCAGGTACCGGCAAGACAACCATGATCAAGTTCATAGTGGAGTACCTATTGTCGCAGAATAAGACGTTTGAGATAATGGCACCCACGGGACGTGCCGCCAAGGTGCTACGTTCGAAAATGAACCATGGACATACAATCCATAGTTCCATCTATTCAAATCATTTGGAATGCAAAGAGGTGGAAAACGAGGACAAGTCGAAGAAGTCGTTCAGATTCTACTTCCCGCTCATTGAAACTTCATCGGGTGTCGATACCGTCATTGTGGATGAATGTTCGATGATATCTGATGTCGAAAGTCACAACGAGTTTTATTCGTTCGGCAGCGGTCGTCTCCTTACCGATCTATTAAATTATATAAGGTATACTGGCGTAAAGAATTTGATACTGGTAGGTGATCCTGCCCAGTTGCCGCCTGTGGGTGATGCACGATCAAGAGCTTTCGATGAAGAATATCTGACCAGCCTGAATTTCAAGGTCCAGTCTGTTCAATTGACCGAAGTCATCCGTCAGGCAGCTGATAGCCCGATACTGAAAGTGGCTACGGACATTCGTGATTTGCTCGAAAAGCCTCACAATGAACGACGACGTTTCACCATCAATCCTCACGATGATGATATTATCAATGTGCCTGAAGTCGATTTGGCGAAACAGTATGTTGAAAGATTCCCAATACCCCAAGTCAACGGTGGTGTGGTGATTTGCTTCTCGAATCGTCAATGCTACCGCAATAACATCGCCATTCGCGATCTGCTGTTCCCCAGAAATAAGGGTTTGACTGTGGTGGGCGATGTTTTGCTCATCAACACCAACAATTACAGCCTGCTAGACTTTGCTGTCTTTAATGGCGACATGGCTGTTGTCACCAACATAGGCGCCGACGAGTCACATAGGAATATTCCAGTTACAATCAATAACGAAACACGGCATATAACCCTGACTTTCCGCAACGTGACATTGCTGTTCCCCAATCAGGATCCACAGGAATGTTTAATCCTGGTCGATCTGCTTGATTCAGAAGAACGAGACATTTCCATCTGGCAGATGCGTGCGCTCTATATCGACTTCTGTATGCGAATCAAGCAAACAGGTTTGCGCGAGGGTTCGGAAGATTTCAAGAAAGCCTTGTTGAACGACCGCTATTTCAATTGTCTGAAAGTGAAATATGCTTATTCCATCACCTGTCACAAAGCTCAGGGCGGAGAATGGGACACCGTTTTTGTCGATTACACGCGAAGATGTGGACTAAACGACGATTCCTTAAGATGGTGTTACACTGCAACCACAAGAGCCCGTAATAGGCTTCTGCTGGTCAATCCGCCTCAAATTACCGAGTTCTCGAAGCTCAAGATATCCCCGATCACGCGAATCGGAAAAGCCCCCAAGAATTTCTGGGGTGAAGAGAAACCTGTCAGTACTCCCTTCCACAATGACAGCATAGCGCCTATGCCTGTCAAGTTGAAGTGTCTCGGCATCATCGATGCATTGCAGGACACCCCATACACGTTGCAGGATGTTCAGTCTCTCAACTATCAGGAAAGATATGTGTTTGAACATGAGGGGCAAACGCTAACAATCCCTGTATATTATGATGGGGCAAGCTTTTTAAAGACGCTACCAATCAGAGGAGATGGTTCACCGACAGACTTTTTGAACCAAATCATCAACACGGCAATGCTACTTCCAGAAGAATTCGAATATCATCCTTCGAATAGTTCCCTGAAATCTCTTTGGCAAGTCATGCAACCTCAGTGTGATGCTTTGGGAATTACGATTGTCAACGTGATAGAGGATATCGAGCACTATAACGTGATTTATTGTCTGCTGACAGATGCACGCTTCGCCCTTATTCAATTCTATTTTTCAATCAACTGGCAGTTCACCGCAGCGATGCCGAAGTCTGAGATGGGAGCAAAAGATGAAAAACTCAATCAATTGATCACCTCTTTATCTTAACTATGTCAAACGTCAAGTCATTACGACAGGAAGGAAGATTGGAGGAGGCACTCACCTTGGCGCTGGCCGAGAAAGAGGCGCATCCCGACGATCCGCGCACATGGAACGACGTCGTATGGTGCTACGATGCCTTGTGCAAACGTGCTGCCGCACAGGGCAACCTAACGTCGTTCGGCAAGGCTTTCGAAGAACTTGTCTCGATGAATGAGTTCGAGAAAAACCAGATGCTGAGCGACACCATGTGCTGGCGACTTCGCGCCCTACTGGCTAATTCCACATCCAAGGTTAAGAGCGAAGAAATACCTGCTCTGGCGGACAAGGTGTTCGAAATGGCCAAGCTTATTCATCCCAACATCCCTTCAGAACCCTACACCGTGCTCTGCAAGGCTTTCTACAAGCTTCGTGAACATTGGAGCAGTTTCCCCGCATTCATGGAATGGTGGGGATGGGATAGTTTCCGACCAGAGGATTACGCGTGCGAAATAGGATCGGACGGACATAAGAGCCCGGTTTCAATCGTGGAAGGTTGCCACATAGGAGCTGCCAGGATCTTGATCAAGCAGCACGACAGGGAGGCTATCATGGCTTTCTTGCCAAGGATGGAGCAACTCAATCATGACCACCCGGAGATGACCTACCTTGGTTATTACATCGGCAAACTGATGTTCGCTACCGGACAGGCAGGTCAAGAGGCTCTCGAGGCGCTGTGCCCCTTCGTTCGAAAGAAACGTACTGAGTTCTGGGCATGGCAACTGCTGTCGGAAGCGTTTCCCGATGATAGAGAGAAGAAGTTGGCATGCTTGCTACGTGCTGCCGACTGCAGAACGAAGGAGGAGTTTCTGCTCAATGTGCGTCTCCAACTGACTTACCAGTTCCTTAACCGACATGACTATGCCAATGCCAGCTATCAGTTGCACAAGTATGTGGCCGAGAAAGCAAGGCAGAAGAAGATGCTATCGCGCGACGTATGGCATCTGACCCAGGAATCCTGGTTCGCACAGAACAACCCTAAGGAGTGTCCTGCTGTCAACCTCGATTATATGGCTATCACTAATGAGATAGTCTTTGGAGACATCCCCTATCAAATAGGTGTGGTGTCACATGTCAATGCTGACAAAAAGATGGTGACCGTGATCTATGGCAAGGAGAAGAGCGGATTCTTCAAGTACGACCGGTTCCTGAAGACGATCCATCTGGGAGACATCCTCAAACTAAAGTGGGAGGACATCTCCGACGATGGCTTTGTCAGACCTATGATTTGTTCGCAAATCACCGAAGCAGAGGCAATGACCCTCCAAACTTCCGAAGGACCTTTGGACAACTTCTTCCGTAAAGTCAACGGTAAAGTCAGCAGCAATCGAGCCGGAACGGCTTGGTTTGTCAAATTCAATGATGCCTCTGCCTTCATTCCTCAGAATCTCCTGCGTCGATATCCGCTTCAAGCAGGAGATTCTATCTCTGCCCGTATCCTTTGGGACCGTAACCGCACCCGTGGAGATTGGGGCTGGAAGTGCTTGGAGATTGTACCTGAGAACGTGTAAAAAGGGTGCAAAATACCGCTATTTAGTGACCAAAACGACTAAAATTTTGTCCGAAAAACATTTTTTGCTCTCTTTTTGATGGTAATTTACCAAATATTTCTTATATTTGTGCCGAAAACATAGAAATCTAATAAACCAGAACATGTCAAAATTCATAAAATCTTTAACCATCGATTTCGATACAGAAATAAACGACAGTGAGATTCCTCTCTTCCGTGGAGCCATCTTGAAGACCATTGGAGAACAGGCAAACCTGCTATATCACAACCATACAGGTTCGACTTCTTTACGTTATTCTTATCCCCTTATTCAGTATAAAAGATTGGGTAACAACGCTGCTATTATTGGGATTGAAGAAGGAGCTGATGCTATCGGCCAATTTCTCTCAGAATCTGTTGGGTCTTTACAGATAGGCCAAAGGGTTCTCAATTGCCATACAAACAGAATAACACCTGCAAGGATCCTTGTTCAAACCTGGAGTCAACCATTCTATTATCATATTAGTCGATGGCTCCCACTAAATACTAAAAATTATCATAATTATAAAGCCATTGATGAAGAAAATGAAAGAACAATGTTTCTAGAAAACATTCTCAAAGGCAACCTCCTATCGATGTTAAAGGGATTAGGCATACACATTGAGAGCGAATTGGTTTTGAGGATAACCCAATTGAGCAAACCATATTGTCTTCACAACAAAGGTATAGGGCTTATGGCTTTCAATGCGGATTTCACTTGCAACCTATCTATACCAAATCATGTAGGGATAGGAAAGAATGCAAGCATAGGATATGGCATAATATATAAACAGAAAAAAAGAGATAAGGACAAACAAATATCAACAACAGAATGATATACGACAAATTATTCATAGGAGGAGACTTATCTGGCATTCAGAAGTTCCTCTACAGTATCACTTCTCGAAAAGCGGCAGTGAGTCTGAAAGGTCGGTCAGCTACTCTGTCAGATGACATGAGGGAAATCTATTATGCCTCTACCAAAAAAGCAGTTTTAGAGGCAGGAGGGCAAATTGCTAATGCAGATGAATTGTACTGTTCTGGTGGCAAGTTCTTTTTCATTGCAACTGTGACCGACGACATACGCGAGAGGGTTTATAAGGCAGTTGACAAGTGTTTGGCTGAATGCCGAGCCAGCATTTGGAAGGAGCATCATGGCCAATTGGGTATTAACATCTGCTATGTTGCCTTCAATGAGAAGGATGATGTCATCAATGTTGAAGGCAAATATGGAGAACAACCATATGTGGGACCATCTAAAGGTCCTGGTCAACTTTGGAAAGTGGTCAGTGCTGGATTCGCCCAGCAGAAAAATCAACGATTCAAGGAACTTATGCTCTCTGACTACGATGATTTTTTTGCCAATGGTAATGCTTTGCAAATGGGTCCCAATCGTAAAGTTTGTGCAGTAACTGGCATTGAGTTCGATACAGTCGAACTTAAAAAGAATGAATACACAATACCCGCCAAGGGTGAAGATGACGAGATCACTGTTCTTCCATCTGTGAAAAGGCAAATCGAAAAGGGTGAGACTCTGCGAAAAGATCCCAAAAGAGGTTTTAAAACATTCGAAGAGTATGCTACAACGGATTCGACCTATAAAAAGATTCAGAATGGAGAAAAGGGCGAAATAGGTGACACCTATTTAGCTATTCTCCGAATGGATGTTGATGGCCTTGGCAAACGCTTTATCACTGGATTTAAATCTCTATCCGAATACAAAGCCTTCTCCAATAAACTTTGTGATTTCTTTGAGAAGTATGTCGAAGAAGTTCTTCTCCATAGAATAGATGAGGATGGTAACATCTATAAGCAGTTTATGAACATCATATATGCTGGAGGTGATGACTTGTTCATTGTAGGCAGATGGGACAAAGTGATTGATTTTGCGAAGTTGATTCACGACGAAACCGAAAGACATTTCGAAAACGATGGTATCAGTATCTCTGGCGGTGTTGCAATCGTAAAACCTAAGTATCCGATTTCAAAAGCAGCAGAGAAAGCAGGTGATGCTGAAGATCTGGCGAAACAGTTTAGTCCAGAAAAGAACGCTTTCCATATGTTAGGAAAGACCATTTCGTGGAACAAGCGCCATGTTTATCGTCCAAATGAGAAAGAAGAATTTGAGCATGAATTCGCCTATGTGAAACAATTCAAGGACAAATTCCTGAATTATGTCATCAATTATAATAAGAATTACGGATTCAGCAAGAGCCTTCTGCACAAGATTATGCTTTATGCAGCTATAGCAGACAAGAACAAAGAGCGAAAGGCAAGGGGTAAGACACCGAACTATAGTTACATTTGGCATATCAGTTATCACCTTACTCGCTTCATGGAAAAATATAAAGGTTATAAAAAGCAGAGTGATCCTTCAAAACAGATTGTAATGGAAGAACTTTACAAATTCTGTCGCAGCCTAAGGGATGATCATCTGCCAGAAAATAAAGGCCGCAACCTGGAACTATTAGCCGTAGCTGCAAGGTGGGCTGAATTAACATTACAAGATAGAGAAAAATAACAACATAAAAAATTACGTATATGGAAGAAAAAGAAAAAAAATGGGAAAGAACTGAATACATCCCTGAGGATGCAATCAGAAATGAGATTAATGATGAAACCATTCGTTTTGCGGAACGATTCGGGAAGCATTTAGCTATTCCTAAAATTGTCGAGACAACACACATCAACAAGAAAACAGGGAAGGAAGAAAAATCGAAGAAAACAGTTGAAAAGGAGTTGACATCGAGTCAATTGAGAAAATTCTTCGGTGAAGTGAAACGCCAGCAGATGATAGGCTATGTAGAAAGTAGTTTTGTGTTATTAAAACCGAAACTAGCATATGCTGTCGGTCGCGCGAAGAGTGATAGTAACAAATTTGAATACTATAAGATACAAGATCTATACGATGTTTTGGCTAAGGCCATTGATATTGTCGTAGACAAGAATACTGCTGACCAAAATAAGGCATTTAGAAACTTTATTTCAATATTCGAAGCAATAGTAGCCTACCATAAAGCAGCTGAAAAATAACCTATAAATAATTAATATTATGGCACAATTAATTAAAAAAATCAAGATAGATACCACAATTGAGTTGCTTACAGGACTTCATATAGGTGGAAGTAAGGAAAGTGTTGAAATCGGAGGTATAGACTTGCCTGTGATCAAGATTGCCACAAAAGACAATCAGCCCTACATTCCTGGCAGTTCCCTCAAAGGTAAGATGAGGTGCTTGTTAGAGCAAGTCAATGGGATTAGTGTAATTGGCGAGGCAGGCAAGGATAATGGTAAAATTAAAAAACTATTCGGTTTCGCCTTAGGCAATAATAATACCCAACCCTCAAGATTAATTGTAAGGGATGCCATGTTGACTGCGGAATCCAAGAAAGAATTGGAAGAATGCAGTAATCTGGATATGCCATTAACGGAAAGCAAATTCGAAAATTCGATCGATAGAGTAAAGGGTGCAGCCAAGGATCCTCGTCAAATTGAACGTGTCCCAGCTGGGGCTATATTTGGCGCTGAGTTTATTATCAATGTATTTGAGGGCATAGCAGAGGATGAAAAAAAACTATTGCTTTCTGAAAAAGACCTCCTCGATTTATTCTGTGAGGGTTTGAGGCTCTTGGAGAAAGATTATTTGGGTGGCAGCGGTTCACGTGGCTATGGCCAGATAAAGTTTGGTAATCTCGAGAGAACTGACTTCTCTGATGCAAATGACTGGAAGGGTAAAAAGATGGATAATCTTGAATTGTAATCTAACAACAGTCTATGGCAAAGTTCAAGATTTATAAGATTCACTTTACCTCTCCTTTGCATATTAGCGACCAGCGTGAAGATGCCAGTAATAGTCAAACGTCTATACATTCTGACACACTTCATGCGGCGTTGATAGCATGTCTGGCGAAGGCGGGGTATCCTATTCCCGAAGAGGGGAACCTTGGCTGCATAATCAGTGACATGTTCCCCTACTATCAGAAGGATAAAGAAAGTGGCCCTATCTATTTCCTTCCCATGCCCCTGCGAGCTACTCTTCCTGAATTGGCTGATCCAGCTGACATCAAGAAGGTTAAGAAAGTCCGCTGGGTGGATTCACGTCTGTTTGATGCTTTGTTGGATGGTCAAAAATTCTTTAATGCGGGTAGCAATGATATCGGTCTGATTCAAGCATCCTACATGACAAGATACAAACTTCCAGAAGATTCAAAAGGTTCAAAAGAATTTGTTTGCTCGGAAGTTATGCAACGTGTGAGCATTAAAGACCGATCTGGTCACGATCCGGCTATTCCCTATTACGTAGATCGCATTTCCTTCAGAGATGAATCTGGCCTTTATTTCCTTGCCTATGGTGATGACACTTCTCTTCTCGAAGAAGCATTAAGGATTCTACAAATGGAAGGCATGGGCACGGACCGCTATGTCGGCTATGGTTTCTTTGAAACGATATCTAAAGACAAAGATGGAAAACAGTTGGAGATGGAAATCAAAACTTCTGAAGATGCAGACTATCAGGTTGCACTTTCATTGCTCATCCCCGAATCATCCGAACAACTACATCAACTTCTTGCATCTGATCAAGCAGCATATGATTTTACACGTCGAGGAGGGTGGATCACCACTGAACCATGGTCAACTTTCCGCAAGAATGCGGTATATGCCTTCCTTCCTGGTTCTGTGTTCTGCAAGACAGATGGCAAGATATGCATCGGTAAAATGATTGATCTGAAACCTACATATGAAGGTTGTTCTGTTGATCATCCGATTTGGCGAAATGGGCAGTCCATCATGCTGCCGATAAAAATAAACTAAGTCATATGAACGAAAGATATGATATACAATTAGAGGTTCTCACACCTCTTGCTATAGGAGCTGGCACAGATAAAGACTGGGCCCGAGGTACTGATTATGTAGTTAAAGGGAACAAGGTTTATGTACTTGATCTTCAAGAAGCTTTCGTTCAAGGGTGCGATTTGAACAAATTGTCCTATTTGCTCTCCAAATCGGATGAAAAGGGAATTTGCGAATTGTTTGGCGACAATATTAGTAAGTTCAGTAGATATATCTTTGATCTTCCAGCTGAGTCCTCTAATCCCATCAAGGCATTTCTTCGTAATCAGTTACATGACAAGCCCTTGATAGCCGGCAGTTCGATAAAAGGTGCAGTTCGCTCTGCTCTTTTCAATTTTTTCCGAACAGAAGAAAAAAACGAACGAGAGGTCATCGGCAATATAAAGGACAAAACTGACTTCATGCGTTTTATCCAGATTGGAGATATCGAGATGGATGCCACGAGTCTTGTTAATACCAAACTCTTTAATCTGTGGAAGGAAAGAGATCGTGACTTTTGGCATGGAGGATGGAAAAATGGCTTTCAATCGACATTCAAATATTTTAAATCTACAGGTTTCAATACATTATATGAATGTGTTATGCCTGGAGCAAAAGGTCACGGCTACATAAAGTTTGTCACAGACAACTTCCTCGCTAGTCTTATAGACAAGGATATTTTCTACAAGACAAAGTATTCGGATAAGAAAAAGCAATTTTTGGAAGGTGGTATAGAGGAGCTGTTTGCTATCATCAATGATTATACTTGGGAATACCTCAAAAAGGAAGAGAATTTCTTCGATAAGTACCGTGATGCCGAAAGATCGGATGACATCCTTGATGGTATAAATGACTTATTCAATTTAGTTCCCAGGGACAATTCTTGTTGTGTAATGAAGATGTCAGCTGGTTCAGGCTTCCATACGATGACAGGAGATTGGCAATTTGAAGATTATACCCGAACTGGATTTAATCCTCAAAAATTCAAGAAAGAAGGGGAAAAAGTTCCAAACTATAAATCGCGTAAAATTGCCGAATTCAACGATGGATTAGCTTTGATGGGATTTGTAAAAATTTCAACAATATAATATAGCGTCCCATTGTTGAATCCACTCGATAGAATCGTCTCCGAAGTCGTGCGAAATCCTTCCGACATTAAAACTATAAGGTAGTGATTGACGATTGAAAAATAAGAAAATAATATGCCAAAAATTCACATTGCTTTAGTAGGGAAACAGACGACTCCCATTTGTCAAGTGATTGAGCATGTCAAGCCCAATCAGATGATTCTTCTTCCGTCGGAAGAATCTCATTATCTTGCTGATATGGTCAAAGCCGAGTACGAAGGCAAAATAGATTGTAACATCTATGACCTTTCCCTCAATGATATTGCAGCTATTCGTACCATGGCTGTGACAATTGCAGAAGTTATCCCTATGAATTATGAGGTCACCCTTGACCTGACAAGTGGAGTCAAGCCCTGGGCCATTATATTCATCGAGGTCTTCAAGGAAAAACTTCCTCAGTCTGACGTTTATTACGTTTATCAAGACGGCAAGTTGATCAACATGTCCAAACAAGAAGCGGTGGGAGATGTTGATTTCGACTACAACATGCAGTTCAGGTTGCTCGGCCATAACTTCTCAGAATACACTTTATTTACCGAATATACTCAAGAGGATGAGGTCGCTATGGGTATCTTGAAAGATTATTATAAGAAAAATACTAAGCATCTTACTCCCTTGATGATCGATTTTTGCAAACGAGTTTCTCAGAACAAGCTATCACCCGAACAGGATATCAATTTCTCTAATATGTTAGGCGATGTGTCTTGGACAGCAGCATCGAAATCAATGACTATTAATATTGCTTTCAAGGATAAAGTAGTTGTCTCATCGCCTCATGCATGGCACCTCGCCACAAATACGGGATGGTTTGAGTATTATGTTGCCAAGATATTGGCACAGATATTCCCGCCCAATCAGATTTTCATGAACTGTCATTTCAAAGGCTCAAACAACACCGACTTGAATGAAGTGGACATCATCGTCAACACCGGAAAGAAGCTACTATTCGTCGAGTGCAAGACACAAATCAAGGACTCTAACGATGTTGATAAATTTGCTTCTGTGGTTCGCAACTATGGAGCGTTGAGCAGCAAGGCCCTTTTCGTAACATATTGGAAAATGACTCCGAATGGATCGGAGAAATGCAAGCGTAGTGGCATTCTCACCTATTCCATGAATAAGGGTGAAGATAATCAGCACGTAAAGGAACTAAATAATCGCTTGAATCAAATAATCAATAAGTCAAACCTCTAATTCCAATTTTATATATGGCACGCAAAGTATTTATTTCGTTTTTGGGAACAAGTAACTATATCAACTGCTATTATAGATATGACGATGGCACTAAGTCAAATCCTGTTCGTTTTGTGCAAGAAGCGCTGATCGAACATTTATGTAGGGATTGGACAGAGAAAGATGCTATTCTCATATTCTGTACTTCTAAAGAGAAAACAGGAGTAGACGGTTCACATGAATTGAATTGGTTCGATAATGGACAACCAAAGGCAACAACTGAGATCGAAAGAATAGGATTGAAGCATCGTCTTGAAGATCTCAAGAAGACACTACCGCTTAAAGCAGATATCAAAGAAATAGGTATCAAAGCCGGTTTTTCAGAAGAGGAAATCTGGGACATTTTCAACACTGTGTATGATGAGCTTCAACTTTCTGACCAGATTTATTTCGATGCGACTCATGCGTTCCGGTCTATTCCTATGTTTTCAGTAGTGCTTTTCAACTATGCAAAGTTTATGAAGTCTTCCAATTTGGAAGCTATCTATTATGGTGCTTTCGAAAAACTAGGCAGTCCACAAAATGTCTCAAAGATGCCTTTACAAGATAGAGTAGCCCCCATTATCAATCTTTCAGATATTGCTTTATTACAAGAGTATAATCAAATTGCCAGTGAATTGAAATATTTTGGAAAAGTAAAGACTCTAAGTGATGCTATCTCTCAGACAAGTGATAATTCTGCCATTATACCTATTGAAAGACTCTCGGAAGCAATTAATAAACTCGACGATTATATCACCACAATAGATCTTAATAATCTTAAGAATGGTTGTTTTGTTCAAGATTTTAAAGACAATTTAAAATTTTTGAAGAAAAAGAAGGTTTTGCCTAAGCCTATTGAAAATATTCTCGACGAACTTAGCGAACTGATGTCCGATTTTCAACCCAATGTTAGTTTCAAGAATATTGAAGCTGCCATCAAATGGACTATCAAATATGAGATGTTAATGCAAACCTATCCACTGGCAGAGGAGTATATTATTATGCGAATAGCTGATTCCTTAAAAAAACTGAAACCTAAAGAATTAGGAAACAAAAATTATCGTATATTTGTTAGTGGAATATTAGGAGCACCAGAAGAAGATTTTGCAGCTAGACATTGGGTCGGTCTTGTTGGCAGGTTCCCCGATGTCGCTAATGCAATTGCAGATGAACCCATCATTAATGAAATTAGACCACTTTATGATAAGATAAGGTATTATCGCAACACGTTGGCACATGGGTCCGGTTCGGAAAGTTATAAGGTACTAAAAGATAATGTTTATATTATTGATCAATGTATCAACATCCTAGATGGTAAGAATATAGAGAAAAATGATGAGCATATTCATCTCTTCCTCAACCTCTCCAACCATCCATCCACCAACTGGAGCGAGGAGCAGCTGACCGCTGCCCGCAAATATGGCGAAATCAAAGATCTGCCCTTCCCAAATATCGACGAGAGCCTGGATGAAGCAGGCATTGACTCTTTGACCGAAGAGTATCTGGAAAAAATTCGTGAACTAACTGGCGGAGAGCCATGCACTGTGCATATCATGGGCGAGATGACGTTCACTTATGTACTGGTGAACAAGCTGAAGGCTGAAGGCTATACTTGTGTAGCATCCACCTCTTGGCGCGATGTTGAAATCCAGCCCGATGGCAGCAAGCAGGTAAGGTTCCACTTCTGTAGGTTCCGAAAATACTAAATTTATTATTATGGCTAAATACATGTTCGAATTCCTCGATGATACGCTCATGAGCGACCGCGAGCATTATTTTACCAATAGGGAGATAATTGAGCTATACATTGGACGATCTCTTGCAAACGATGCTAGGCATTTTGAAAGTATAATGAGTACTCGTTATCGGAATACACTGAATAATGCATTTCGCGAGATTCAGTCTATTCTTCGCAATGACTATAGAACTGATTTCGATTTCAAGAACGGCCATGACGCTACTGGAGGATACAGATATCCTAAGGATCTGGAAGATCCGATGGAGCCGTATCGAACCAAGCACAGACGGGAACGCGCCCAAAGATTGATGAAACTGCTTAATCAGTCAGTCGGTCTTTTACCACCGACGTGGATGGCAGATGTTATTTCTGGAGCACAAAGGATATCGAAAGATGAAGGAAAAATCGTTAACTTCGATCGAAATATGCTTGTCCGGAATCTTCAATGGGTGCCCACCGTGTTCGATGCCATCGAGAATCAGAAGGTGCTTTCGTTCCGTTATAGGCCTCGCTATAAGAGTGTGGTCCGGGATGTTCTCCTGCATCCCTATTTCCTGAAGGAGTACAATAGCCGATGGTTCGTCTTAGGTTATGCATCGTATAAGGAAGGTGAAGCACCTAATCCTTTTGTATGTTCTCTTGATCGTATCGATGGAGAAATAACAATTGCTGATGACGTCGAGTACAAGAAGCCCAAGAGAGAAACATTAGCTACAGATTACTTCAAGAATATCGTAGGTGTAACCCGACTTAACAAACCTTGCCAGACCATCAAGATTGAAACACAAGACGAGTATACCCATTGGCGCATCAAGACCAAGAAGTTGCATCCCTCGCAACGAGAGTTGAAGCCATACACTGACGAAGGACATGGACTATTCTCCATCCAGGTCATCCCAAACAACGAGCTCGACACATTGTTGCTTAGTTTCGGAGCACATATTCGTATCCTGGAACCACAATCATACGTCGATTCATTCCAGGAGATGGTAAGGAAACTCAACAATCTCTATTTCTCAAAAGAAAAAACGGAAGAGAAAGAGGACGAGAAGTCGTGAAAAAACTTTACGACCTCGAACTCATGAAATAATTTTCAGGATATTAGAAAAAGCCCTATCTTTGCGGCGGCAAAATCGAAAAGATCATCAGATTTTCGGTTTTGCCGCCGATCTTTATTTCAACACTATCTTTGCAGCGGCAAATGTGAAGGATGAAACATTTCCTCACTGGGGTGCCGGGGTCTGAAAGTCTCGCAGGACCTTGAAAAGAATACGCGGGGCATCACGCTTAAATGTTTTTGTTATGGCAAATGCATTTAACCACTCGTCCTTCAAGACAGATATGTCGAGGGAGGTCAAGCGCGAGGTAGCCGCCTCCGCCGGGGAGAAGATCGGTCGCATCGTCGGCAAGGCGATCGGTGCCAGATTCGGTCAGGCCAAGGTCGGAGAGGATATCGGCAAGATCGTGGGGAGAGAGATCGGACGTCGTTGCTTCTGATTTAACCTCGGTCTGTTCCATTCTCTATGAAGTTTTGTGGTGCTGCTTCGGTCTCGAATGCAGTACCATGAAATCGTATAATGACATTATCTTAGTCGTGCCTCTCACGATGACGAATGTCGGAGCAATGCACATCATCGGAAAGAGCATTGACCTTAATCTGGTCATCAAGAATCAATCGGCCATGTTCTTCAAACTTTAGGTTTTATTCTTCCAAATACAATCGTCTTTAACGCAATATTTCAATTTCTAAACATATTTTAACTTTAAAAATTTGTAATTATTCTTTTTTTATCCTATTTTTGCAGTATGAAAATGTACTTTTTACTGTTAAGATATGTAAAATTTCTATTTTTGAAATACCTTATATGCTGAGCAATAACAAGTTGCAAAATAACGGGTACAAGACCCCTATCCATAATAACAAGGATTAAGACGTGGCGGGGCTCCAACTTAATAAATTGTGTTGTCATATGTACAAGACCCCTATCCATAATAACAAGGATTAAGACTCTGTTCTGAAACTCTAAGAGCGAAAAACATTTGGTACAAGACCCCTATCCATAATAACAAGGATTAAGACTTCCTCCCAAAGCATGTTGTTCATAAAAGGGTGCCATAGTACAAGACCCCTATCCATAATAACAAGGATTAAGACATAGCCAGGATCTCCTTCTACCAGGATGTCACCATTAGGGTACAAGACCCCTATCCATAATAACAAGGATTAAGACTCAGGGCATCGAGGGCCTTGAAATATGAGCACTTAGTACAAGACCCCTATCCATAATAACAAGGATTAAGACGAGAAAGAAATAATTCCCCTAATAGGGGGAATTATTTGTACAAGACCCCTATCCATAATAACAAGGATTAAGACACTCGTGCCTTTTTCAACCCTAACAGGCGATAAGTACAAGACCCCTATCCATAATAACAAGGATTAAGACTAAATGTGTTGTTCATATCATAAAGTTTAAATAATAGTACAAGACCCCTATCCATAATAACAAGGATTAAGACTTATAGTGGATAAAATAAAAATCTTTTTCTTTCATATGTACAAGACCCCTATCCATAATAACAAGGATTAAGACTCATAAGAAATGGCCATTAACTTTTGGCTGCCCTCTTTGTACAAGACTCCTATCCAGTATAACAAGGATTAAGACGGTTAGAGCTGATTTTCACCAAGTCCATCTCCGATAGTACAAGACCCCTATCCATTATAACAAGGATTAAGATTGGTGTCTATTATTTTTTAAAGACGGGGGGGACACACCCCCTATCCATTATAACAAGGATGGGATCTTCGGTGAAGTATTGACGAAAGAGAAATTCTACGCCTTGTATAAATCTATTTCATAAAAATATCATATTACTATGGAATTGATTATCACGACATACAATACCTTATTAAGTTGCAGTGATGGCTGCTTCAAAGTATCCAATGATGGCAAAGAACAAAAAGTTTCGGTTAAGGATGTAAGTGCTATTCATTTGAGTCGCGGAGTACAAGTTACTACCGATGCCTCCATGCTTGCTATCGAAAACGAGATTCCTGTGTTCTTTATCGAACGCAGTGGCAAACCAGTAGGACGTATTTGGAGTCCTAAATATGGTTCCATTTCGACAATCAGAAAAGGCCAATTGTTATTCAGTCTGTCGCCGTACGCAGTGCAATGGATTAAGGAGCAACTTGCTCAGAAAATTAGCAATCAACAAGCCATGTTGCTAATGTTGCCTGCGCAAAAATCCCAAAAGACCAATGCCAAGGCAGTTGCACGCCTTGAGGATTATCGCATTAAAATACAGAACTGCGAAGGCATGGAGCTTCGTGATCTGGCTGGAGACTTGCGAGGCTGGGAAGGAAATGCATCCCGCATATATTTCCAGGAACTCAATCGCTTCCTACCAGAGAAGTATCGTTTTGAGGTACGTTCCCAACATCCAGCCCACGATATCGCAAATGCATTTCTTAACTATGGTTACGGCATTCTCTATAGTCGTATCGAGAGTGCTTTGATTAAGGCTGGCATAGACCCATATATTGGGATTATGCATCGTGACGAATATAATCGGCCCGTTCTTGTCTATGATGTTATTGAACGTTTCCGCGTATGGGTTGATTATGTAGTATTCAATTTGCTCAATCAGCTTGAAGTGGACCAGAACTATTATTCTGTTGATGAAAAGGGAGCTTACTGGCTCGAGAATTTGGGTAGGAGAGTGCTTGTTCAATCTATCAACGAGTATCTGGAAGAAGTGGTAGATAGCAACTCTATGCCGGCCTCTCGCCAGACCCAGATAATGATGTTTGCCAATACTCTTGCCAAAACATTTAGCAACTTCTTTTCCAAAATCAACGAAAACAGCTGACGCCTATGTTCCAGATTTGTGATAACAAAGAAAAGGATAACGGATTATTGAAATGGTTGTCGGAAGACGACTTGTATGCTGTATTACGTTCTCCATCAGATTCCAATTATGTCGTACAAATTGATCAACTACGAAACACAGTTTTCTTGAATTCCTCAGATGCTCGAAAGCGACTCTCTAAGCTTCCATTTCTTGTATGTGCTAATTTTAACCCCATGTTATATGAAGAAGAAAATTTCTCTTTCATCGAGCACTTTTGCGTCGATGTTGAGCTACCTGTTTTTAACTCGTCAGAAGACTATATAACTTGGCGACACAAACTAGAGCGTGACAACCAAATCTTCATGTTATTTATCTCAGCACTCGGTGATAAATTGCATATCTTCTTCACATTGCGTCAGCGATGCTATGACCGCGGCCTCTTTCAACTCTTCTATCGAGAGTTCACAAGCGACTTCTTCCGTCGGCACAATATCGACTACGTTCCGACCAGAAGTGAAACAGACCCATGCAAGCCTATTTACATTTCGATTGACCCTAATGTATTCTGCTGCATGGAGCCAGTCCCAGTTGTTTTCGATAATTACATCAATAGTAAAAACCTTGAAGAGAGGCGGGAACGTATAGAACGTAACAAGCAGAAATCCAAAAGACCTTTAGTCAAAAGGGAGAAGATCACGGAGGACCCCTCCTCATATGCGATGGCAAAAATCAAATCCATACTGAAGCATAAGCCCATACATCAACCTGCAAGTACAGATTCGTCCATAAAAGTTTGTCTGAGCCTATTTGATCAAAATACTGAAGAGCTTAAAAGGTCGTTATTGGATGAAGGAATTTGCCTCGATGATATTCAGTCGATACGTGGTGGTCGTAAAATTATTTTGACAAAAGACAGAGAAAAGGCAACCGCAAACATCATTTTTGACAACGAAGGCAATGCCGCAATTGTTTTTGCAGTTGGCACCTCAGAGGTTCGGAAGTTCCAAGTCTCTGCCAAGAGTGTTATTCAAAAGTTCATTCAATTAAACATATCTAACCATGCCAAGACGTAACTGGAAATCTCTCTCAACAGATGAAATATTGAATCGTATACGCAGAGCTGGTATAAGCGAATCCAATCGATTGGCATCCAATGTTGAAGAGCAAGATAAAGAAATCCCTGATCTAAATACTCGATTGAAGCAACTGCTCAGTATTGCTGAAAATATTAATCGCAAACCCACAGACATGATTTACCTCGTAATGTATGATATAGAAAGCAATAAGGTCAGAAACCTCGTTGCCAAATACCTCATCTCGCAGGGATGTATACGCATCCAGAATTCTATCTTCATAGCCGATACAACTCCCGAGCAATGCAAAAGTATTAAGCATGATTTGGCAGAAGTACAAGCCAGCTATGACAATAATGACAGCATCATCGTCGTGCCTCTCACGATGACAAATGTCGGAGCAATGCACATCATTGGAAAGAGTATTGACCTTAATCTGGTCATCAAAAATAAATCGGCCATGATCTTCTGACTTTAGGTTTGATGCTTCCGAGTACATGGTTAGTGAAGTCGTGAAAAAACTTTACGACCTCGAACTCATAAAATAATGATCAGGATATCAGAAAAAGCCCTATCTTTGCGGCGGCAAAATCGAAAAGATCGTCAGGTCCTACGGTTTTGGCGCCGATCTTTTTTCACACCATCTTTGCAGCGGCAAATGTGAAGGATGCAATATTTCCTCACTGGGGTGCCGGGGTCTGAAAGTCTCGCAGGACCTTGAAAAGAATACGCGGGGCATCACGCTTAAATGTTTTTGTCATGGCAAATACATTTAATCACTCGTTCTCCAAGACAGATATGTCGAGGGAGGCCAAGCGTGCCGGAGCCATCTTCGCCGGACAGAAGATCGGCGGCACGATTGGCAGAGTTGTCGGCGCCAGATTCGGCCAGGCCAAGGTCGGAGAGGCTATCGGCAAGATGGTGGGAGGAGAGATCGGACGTCGTTGCTTCTGATGCCCCCCTGTTTGCTCCGTTCTCTATGAAGTTTTGTGGTGCTGCTTCGATCGCGAATGCAGTACCATGGAATCGTATAAGGACATTGCCTTAGTCATGCCTCTCACGATGACAAATGTCGGAGCAATGCGCATCATTGGAAAGAGCATTGACCTTAATCTGGTCATCAAAAATCAATCGGCTATGCTCTTCTGACTATAGGTTTGATGCTTCCGAGTACATGGTTAGTGAAGTCGTGAAAAAACTTTACGACCTCGAACTCATAAAATAATGATCAGGATATCAGAAAAAGCCCTATCTTTGCGGCGGCAAAATCGAAAAGATCGTCAGGTCCTAC
>JAEEGL016914543.1_pt1 | contig 20543 bp, 18 predicted proteins | sample 9134231 | NCBI WGS metagenome assembly JAEEGL01 (sample SAMN16246548, study PRJNA631951) | gut metagenome | biome: gut microbiome; feature: rumen; material: fiber-attached | host: Bos | place: Iran: Karaj | collected 2018-10
CGTGTTATGTGGAACGGATCCTTGACAGGAAGGGCTACGACCTTCTCCTGCGGCTTGCCTTCCCTTGTGAGTATCTGGATCCACTCCCCTATGCTCTTGTCCGGATTGATGAAGTGCCTCTTCACATAATCCAGAGTCCTGTCGTGGATTGCCTTGTAGCCCTTGTCCCCTGTCAGTGAGTAGAACAGAAGCGAGGCATAGAGGGTCTCCGAATGCTCCCACCAAAGCTTATCGCCCCACCCGCCTTTGACAAGTGTGATTGTAGGCTCTGTGGAATCCGATTCGAAAACCAGTGGCTGTCCATCAAGATTCACGAAGTGGAGAACCCCTCCGAACTCTTCGTCCCAGCCCTTCTCGAACGATGCCTTCATCATCCTTGCAGCCTTCTCGGCCATCTCAGGCCTATGGAGAAGAGAAGAAGCATCATAGATGAACCATGAGTCCTCAATGGAGTGCCCAGGATTGATGTGCTGTCCGAGAAGACCTTCAACCTTTCTGTTGTCTTTGTCTATGACCTCATGGATCAGAAAGCCACTGTCCATGAAATTATCCAATACGTCAGATGCGGTTCTGTCCATGTCTGAAAGGAGCGTGGATGCGAATTCTTTGTCGTGTATCAATGCTGCAAGGTAGAGCTCCTTCGCGACATTCGTCATGATCATGGGAATGCCATGGGCTCTGTACTGCGGACTTAGAGGATATGGAAGAGTGTTGAACACACCTGATTCGATCCGGTCACAGACGGACAGATAAAGTCTCTTTGCAAAACGATAGGCGTCAAGACACCCCTTTGCTACCGAATAGGCTGCCATCCCGATAATCACAAAGCAGTCTGCATAGATGCTCATGTCCAGAGTGTCATAGCCTGCAACCTTCTTGGGAGACCCGTCGCGATTGAGAAGAAAGATGCACCGCCAGTCATCAGGGCCCATCAGGCAATGGTCTTTGATAAACGAATAACCGTTATCTGCAAGTCTGAGAAACTCACTTCTCTCCGATTCTGCAAATAGAGGGGCATCGGTCACTGCAAGCTTTGAGAACATCCACAGAAAACGCCCTTGGCTCCATGTGTACTTGTCATAGCCGACAAGGCTCTTTCCAAGGTTGTCGAAGCAGTTCAGGTATCCTCCAAACTGCTTGTCCTCACACCTTGGAAGCCAGAATCCGAGGATGTTGTCCTTCAGCTCTCGAGAATAGAATCCATAAAGTGCTTTTGCTTCCTTGCAGTCCATATCAATCAGAGAATGAACTTCTCAACCACCTTGGCAAAGCCGTCCCGGTCATAGCGGTCAGTGACATAGTCCGCCATTGACTTGAGTTCGTCGCAGGCGTTCTCGAGCGTCACTCCAAAAGCGGCGTTCTTGATCATGAGGCTGTCCAGAGCCATGCCATCACCGATACTCATGACATTGTCCCAGGTGACACCCAAATGCCTTAGTAGAATCTCCATGGAAGGGACTCTCAGAGAAGGCTTGTCTGACACCTGGATGCCAAGCGGATCGGAAAGGGAAACGCCAACAAAAGGCATTGCCTCATAGGCTTCCTTCAAGGACTGGAACATGTCCTTCGGAATCCCATACAGGTTGATTTTCTCAATTCCGATGTTCTGGGAGAGGAAGTAGTCAGAGAGTTTCCCATAGATTGTGACAGGTCGCCCGGAGGTGTACATGTATGCCACATGATGAGGAGGGACAGGGTATTTCCACAGGTTGTCCATGATCTCCTTCTCGAAAAGGAGCTTTCCCTCAGCAGCAACCTCACAGTAGATTCCCTTGCCCTCAAAGAGGCGGCAGATCTCCGCACTCTGCTCTGGCGTGAACGAGTGCTTATGGATTATCTCGCCTGTGAGCGTATCAATGATTCTTGCACCGAAGCATGTGAACCAGTATCTGAACGACCCGTCCTCGAACTGGGGAGGGAACATGTCAGCGGTTCTGCCTGTGCATGGAACGCAGATGATGCCTTTCTTCTGGCACTCTCTGATTGCATGGTGGTTTCTGGGACTGAGCCACATCTTGTCGCTCTGCAGCGTGGTCCCATCAAAATCCATTGTTATGACCTTGATGTCTTCCTTTCTGAACATGGTTTCATTCTAAACCAAAAGAGGATAAAAAACCACCGACAGATATGTTGGAGTTCAGGCTTCCTCACTCCTGTCCAAGACGAACTGGACAAAGGCCTTGCAACCCACGAAAAGGGCATCTTCGTCTATGAGAAAATCGTTGCTATGAAGGGCCTGAATGCAGTTCTTCTTCTCGTTCCGAGTACCAAGTCTGAAGTAACACGATGGCCTGATTCTAGCAAAATATGAATAATCTTCACTTGTCAGGTCAATTTCGGCATCTATTGCGTTCTCTTCCCCAACGACCTTTGCATGGGCCTTATGCATCAGATCGCAGACCTTGTCGTCATTGAAATTGGCAGGATAGTTGATTTTAGCATCCACCTTGGCTGTGCCGCCAAACTCTTTGGCACAGCTGTCTGCAAGCATTCTGATCCGATTCTCAACACGGTCATTTGCTTCGTCGCTGAAGGTCCTCAGCGTCATCTTGATTCTGGCATAGTCGGAGATGACGTTGTAGCTGTCACCACCGGTATGAAGCGAGCAGACAGAAGAGACCACAATTTCCCCTGGCTTTATCAGACTTGGAAGCTCCTTCTTGTATTCGCTTGCAAACTCCACCGCCATTGCAAGGGCATCGGATGCGGCTTCCGGATGGGTCGCATGTGCACTCTTTCCGAAAAACTCCACTGTGATCGGGTTGCTGTTGGATGAACATGGTCCCTTTCGGATGGCAAGCACGCCAGTGTTGTAACCGTTGTCCACATGGCAACCGACTATCATATCCACATCGTCCAGAACCCCATCATCACACATCAGCTTGGCACCGCTTCTCTTGTCGAAGGAAGACTCCTCAGAGGCTTGGAAAATCAGTTTCACCCGACACTTCAGCTGGCTCTCAATTCGCTTGAGGACTCTGGCCACACCAAGAAGAACCGCAGTGTGCCCATCATGGCCGCAGGCATGCATATAGCCTTCGCGCTCCGATGCAAATGGAAGACCGGTTTTCTCAACAACAGGTAGTGCATCCATGTCTGCACGGATGGCTATTGTCAGAGGTTTGGGGTCATCCGGAATCCTATTATAGTTGATGAATCCGACCACACTGGAAATCCCATAGTCCTCAGAGTGTCTGACTCCAAGACTATCCAACTTCGCCTTGACGAACTCCACCGTCCTTGGGAGATCGAAACCACCTTCTGGCCACTTGTGCAGAGTACGTCTGCAATCGATGATGAATCTCTCATCCTCAGGAGTAAACAGTTTGTTTGCAAGCATCTTGTCTTCCATAATCAGCTCAGACGGACATGACCAAGTCCGTCTTCACCGACCATTATCTCAGTGCCGAAAGGTTTTGACAATTGTGCAAGGCGCTCTATTATCCCCAGCTTGAAGGCCGGGGCAGGACAACCCTTTCTCTCTTCAATCCCGAATCCCATGTCAATTGGCAGGAACGAGACGTCTTTGAGCTTTCCGTCTTTGATCTCAAAGGCTGCAATGACGGATTCGTTGGCCTTCTTGGTGTACTTCAGCCCCCTTGTACCACCGGCTGAGCGCTTATAGAAGAGCTCCTCCATCGGGCAGTCAACGGCAACACCGACCTTCTCATAGAAATCTGCAGGTGCACTTTGGACATAGTCGCATTGCAGGATGAAATCACCCAATGAATAGAATATGGGTCTGTCCTTGTAGATCTCCACAGCCCGAAGTATGTGTGGTCCATGGCCCAGAACCGCAGCGGCTCCACGATCTATGCATGCATGGGCGAAGGCCACAAGATAATCCGCTATGTCCTCTTTGCTGTTGCCGCAGACCGAATGGGCATGGATGCTCACAAGAACGTACTCGGCTTTTGCCTTCGCCTCATCTATTGCCTTGAGAATCCTTTCCAGATCGCCAGGATGCGGGCTTGTGACCGTGCGAGCCTCGGGACCTTCGACGAATGTGATCTTCTTGTTGACCGTCAGTTCGCCTTCCTTCTCCGGCGCTGCATAGCCCTCTGCAATGGATATCTCCTGGGATGCGTTCACCCTGCTCTGAGAGACAATACCCTTCAAGGCCTCCATCTGATCATGGGTGACTATCACACGTTCGACGGCCCTAAGCGGATTCACGCCCGGGCGTCCCGGAAAGCTTTTTGAGCCGTTGCCTGCAATCATGACCTCATTGTCAAAGGATGCGTTGGCTGCTATCAAGGCAACCGTGCCTGAAGGGGTCTTGAGATAAGCTGGGGCAGAGGCCTCTTTGAGATCAAGCCCCACCCCGGCATTTGCTATCTTGGCATCAAGCACGGCCTTTCTTGTGGACAAAAGCCCGTTCACCGCAAAATCGAACGCATGGTTATTGGCAAACGATAGAATGTTGAAACCGTAATCCTTCAAATCATCAAGAATCGAAGGATCTGCATGCAGGTATGTGCCGCCACTGAATTGGTTGCCGTAGATGCTTTTGTCACCATCTTTGAAAATCGATGTCTCCAGGTTCACAAAACGTGTATCACCGGTACACACGAAATCCCTGATGGCCTTGAAATCATCGTTTCTTTCAACATTCAGCTGTGCAAGATAATCCCCTGCTGCAATGAACTTCATTTCTTCCTCCGTTTGTCCGGATAATCATCGGATACAACTACCTGATAATAGCTGTAGGCATCATCCTGAAGCTTCTTGTCGCTGAGGATGTCCAAAGCCGTCATGGCAAGCGCCTTGGCTCCGATCAGACAGACCTCATCACCTCTTGGGCTTCCAGCAGCCTCTCTGAACCGTTCGGTGTGTCCTACTACAGTATCGTCTGCAATGCTCAGATAATCATGTATCACCGGCATCCTTATGGACACGTCGTTCATGTCGGAGGAACCGTAGTACTTGGAGTTGTCTGCAAACTCAATCTCTTCACCAAGAGACTCCACGTTGGCCTTGAAAGCCGTGCTCAAAGGCATGTTCGGATACCGTTCGTAGCTGAGCTTCTTCACGGTGGTCTCAACCGATGCACCTGTCACCATTGCAGCAGACTCTGCCAGCCTTTTGACCATGTCGATCAGCTCGCTCAAGCGGCTAAACTTCTCCGTCCTCATGTTCACTTCAAGTAGCGCTGTCTGCGGAATGATGTTTGAAGCGGTTCCTCCCTCCAAGATGATCACATTGATGTTGTCACCCTTCTGGAAGGTTGGCCTTGAGCTGTCAATGCCGTTGTAGAAGGCAACTGCGGAACTCAGGGCGTTGATACCCTTTTCAGGGGCTGAGGAATGGGCCGCCTTTCCGTTGAAGCGAACCCTGATGCGACCGGAGGTTCTGGCACCTCTTGCCACCATCGATTTTCCTGCAGTCGGATGAATCATGATGGCAAAGTCCACATCGTCGAACACGTGCGCTTCAAGCATCATTATCTTCCCGCCGATTGACTCCTCGGCAGGAGTCCCGATGATTGAGAGCGTCCCAGGGAGGCTGTCCATCTTCTGGGCAAGCGACAGGAATGCACCTACAGCACATGTGGCGATGATGTTGTGCCCACAGCCATGGCCGATTCCTGCAAGTGCGTCATATTCGGCGCATATGGCGACATGAGGGCCGTCCCCTTTGCCCATGACGGTTGCCATGAAAGCAGTCTCAAGCCCACCGATTCCTCTAGACACCGAATAACCGTGCTTCTCCAGCAAACTGCAGATTGCGGCACTGGATTTGTACTCTTTAAGACCCAGCTCAGGGTTCTGATGAATATAGTGAGACAGCTCGAGAAGCTCACCTCTCATCGAGTCAATCGAGGCTTGAAGCTGTTTCTTCCTCTCGTCCATTGAAAACCCTCCCGTCAGACACCAAAGTCAGCAGGCATCTCTGCAATTGTTGCGGAGAGTTTCTTTGCCTGGACCTTTATGGATGATATGTCAGCCCATTCTGAAAGCTGATGTGCATCGCCTCCGGAGATTCCCACAGAGCAAACACTCGGAACACCTGCTTGGGCCGTATATGTGGCATCTGAACCACCGGCAACCTTGCGAGGCTCGGATTCCCCAAATCCATATTTGATGGATGTATCGTTGTACAGGTTGAAGAGCGCCATGTTCGCCTCACTCCACTCCATAGGAGGTCTTTCACCTATGACCTCAAATGTGGATGAGGTGTCCGGAATGTAGGACTTGGCGATAATGCCCTCGACATGGGCCTTGATCTGAAGTCTCTGCTCCGATGTCCAGTAGCGGTTGTAGAGCATGAATTCACAGAACTCGGGAACCGTGTTCGGAGATGTGCCGCCCTTGATCATTCCACAGTTGTATGTGATCTGCTCAGGGTCGCTCTCACTTTCGATATCAAGAATCTTGTGTGCAGCTTCCTTTATGGCGCTTCGGCCCTTGGCATAGGCGGCACCTGCGTGTGCAGCCTTTCCCTGAACCGTGACGTGGTATCTGATTGAGCCCTTTCTGGCCACGGTCACATAGCCCATACGGCCACCTTCCAGCGTGAATGCGGCGGCACAGCCTCTGGAGTTGTCCCTTATGAAGTCCTTTCCAGGTTCTCCGGACAGCCCTTCGCTCCTCTCCTCGTCAGGGATGAAGATGAACCTGATATCCCTGTCAGAGAACCCGCAATCCTTGAGGGCCTTCATGGCAAGAAGTCCGACCACAAGGCCTCCCTTCATATCAACAACACCTGGACCGAAGACAAGGTTGCCCTCCTCTCTCCAAAGAGGTCCCTGCCAGGAGCCTTTCGGAAAGACGGTGTCCATATGACCGGTGAATGCGACAGGCGGCAGCTTCCCGGTGCCCTTTGCCGTGACAAGAAGACCGTTGCCAGCAACCGGGAACGGTTTGATATCCACATCAAAGCCAAGCTTCTCGCAGAATAACTTTATGAACAGAGCCTGCTCGTCCATAGCCTCCTTGTCTGTGGCATAGGTCTCCCTAGTGATAATATCCTTGAAGAAAGCCAGGAATTCCGGTTCCAGCTCATCTATCTTTTTGAAAAGTCCGTTTATGTCCATCAAGATCACCTCACCAAATTGCAGGCCACAAAATGACCCGGAGACACTTCGACCAATTCAGGATCGGGTGCAGTGTCACATGCATCTTCCTTCACATAGCATCTCTTGCAGAAGCGGCATCTGTCAGGGAGGTTCACCGGTGAAGTGATCTCGCCCTTCAGGATTATCCTCTTCGTCTGATGGTCAAGGTCCGGCACAGGGATTGCCGAAAGAAGCGCCTTTGTATATGGATGCAGCGGATTGGCGAACAGCTCCTTGGAAGGGGCCTTCTCGACCATCTTGCCCAAATACATGACGGCTATCTCGTCACTGAGATGCTTCACAACTGAAAGGTCATGCGTGATGAAGATGTAAGTCAGTCCAAGTTGCTCCTGAAGATCTTCCAGAAGGTTGATGATCTGAGCCTGGATTGAAACATCAAGGGCAGAAACAGGTTCATCACAGACGATGAACTTGGGATTCAGGGAAAGAGCCCTCGCAACACCGATTCTCTGGCGCCTACCTCCATCCAGCTCATGTGGATAGGAGTTGTACAGCCTCTCAGCCAATCCCACAGTCTCCATCAGTTCTTTGACCCTTTTCTCAAGGGCCTTTCTGTCGGTAATCAGCTTGTGTTTGATGATCGGCTCTGCTATGGCCTCGTAGACGGTCTTTCTTGGGTCAAGGGACGAGAAAGGGTCCTGGAAGATGATCTGCATCTGCTGTCTCATCTCCCTCAGCTCCCTCTGGTTCATTGCAAGAACGTCCTTTCCTTCAAAGAGAACCTCTCCCGAAGTAGGTTCAATCAGACGAAGGATTGACCTTCCCAAAGTGCTCTTTCCACAGCCGGACTCTCCAACAACACCAAGGGTCTTTCCTCTGTCAAGGGAGAAACTCACATCATCGACGGCATGAAGCAGGCCCTTTGATGTCTTGAAATACTTTTTGAGGTGTTTCACCTCCAACAGCGTCTCACTCATTTGCGGTTCCTCTCAATGGCAAAATCCTTCTCCTCGTAACGCAGGCAGGCGCACAGGTGTGTTCCACCGCATTTCTTCAGTTCTGGTTTTCTGTTTCGGCACTCTTCAGTCGCATACTCGCATCTTGGGGCAAAGGCGCATCCCTTAGGGATGATGGTCGGATCAGGCATCAAACCTCTGATCGGCTTGAGCCGCGCCTTGTCCTCATAGATATTTGGCAGGGAGTTGAAAAGGCCCTCTGTGTACGGGTGCTTGGTCTCTCTGAAGATCTCGGAAAGACTGCCCATCTCAACGATTCTTCCCGCATACATGACGGCTACATCGTCACACACCTCCGCAACGATGCCCAAATCATGGGTAATCATTATCATTGAGGTGTTGTTCTGCCTCTTCAGGTCCTTCATCAGCTCAAGGACCTGTGCCTGGATTGTGACATCAAGGGCGGTGGTGGGCTCGTCTGCAATAAGGAGCTTCGGGTTGCATGCAAGTGCGATTGCAATGACGACTCGCTGCTTCATTCCGCCAGAGAACTGGTGCGGATAGTCCTTTGCCCTCTCTGCTGGGATACCTACGGTCTCAAGCATGCGCTTGGCCTTCTCCATGGCTTCGCCCTTGCTGCAGGCATCATGGATCTCATAGCACTCTGCAATCTGCTCACCGATGGTGAAGACGGGGTTGAGGACGCTCATGGGGTCCTGGAAAACCATCGACACTTCCTTTCCCCTGATTTTGACAAGTTCTGCCTTCGTCGCCTTGTACATGTCAAAACCGTCAACAAAGACAGTTCCTTTCTCGATCCTTCCCGGTGGATCCGGGATGAGTCTCATGATGGCCTTGGCCGTCGTTGTCTTTCCTGCTCCGGTCTCGCCCACAAGGCCAAGGGTCTTGCCCTCGTCAAGGGAGATGTTAAGGTCACTGACGGCATAGACGGTCTCGTCTTCGGTGACGTAGTTGACCGAGAGATCTTTTATTTCAAGGATTTTCTTCTCTTCCATGGCCTTCCTCACTTCTTAAGCTTGGGATCCATTGCATCCCTAAGACCGTCACCGACCATGTTGAAGGCGATGACGGTGACCATGATCATCAGTCCTGGGAAGATGGTCAGATAGCCGTAGTCTCTGATGAAGTTCCTTCCTGCGGAAAGCAGCGAGCCCCACTCCGGCATCGGTGCCGGAACACCGAGGTTGAGATAGCTCATACTCGATGCGGTTATGATCGCCTTTCCCATCTGGAGTGTCGTCTGCACGATGATCGGGCTGAGGCAGTTTGGCACGACATGCTTGAAGATGATCTCAGGTGTTGTAAGTCCTATGGCCCTTGCGGATTCGACGAACTCCTGGCCTCTGACGGTCAGAACAGCCGCTCTGGTGATTCTTGCGAACTTAGGCACCGATGTGATTCCGACTGCCAGAATCAGGCTCATCGTGCTGGTACCCATTACGGCAACCATGACGATGGCCATGAGGATGGTAGGAATCGTGTTGAAGATGTCCATGATCCTCATGATGATGTTGTCGGTCACTCCACCGTAGAATCCTGCAACCGCACCGAAGACCAATCCGAAGAAGAGCGACACCAGAACCGCCAGGAAACCGACCGGAAGCGATGCCCTTGCGCCATAGATGACACGCGCAAAGAGGTCTCGACCGAGGTTGTCGGTTCCGAACGGGTGCTCCCAGCAGGGACGCACGAATCTCTGCTCGTAGTTCTGTCCGATTATGTCCGTATCGTAGTCGTAGATGACGTTGCCAAGCAGTGCAAGCACTGTAAGTATGAGAATGAAGGCAAGGCCGATCATTGCGCCGGTGTTCTTTCTGAATCTGTGCAGGATCTCACCGGTCTGTGTTCTTCTTTTCTTTGTTTTGTTTGCCATAGTCGCCCTCACTTGCTGTACTGAGCCTTGATCCTAGGATCGACGAAGGCATAGATAAGATCGATGAGAAGAAGCACGAGACTTGCAATGATGCTTGTCATGATGATGGCGCCGGTGACGGTGTCAACATCCTGGCTCTTGATGGCCTCGATAACAAGTCGGCCTACTCCTGGCCATGAGAAGACGGTCTCGGTCACGACGCTTCCACCAAGGGATGTGGTGAACTGAAGGCCGGAGGCGGTGATGATCGGAATGAGGGCGTTCTTCAGGGCGTGCTTGGTGATGACCTTGTTCTCCTTGCAACCCTTTGCCCTGGCAAGCATCAGATAATCCTGCCTGATAACATCTATCATAGAGGACCTGGTGGTCCTTGTATCCATTGCAATATGTCCGGTTCCAACGGTCAGAGCCGGGAGAATGACATCCTTCCACGATTCAAATCCACCGGAGTTGAACCAACCCAGATGGAGGGCGAACGCCAGAATCAGCATCAGTCCAACCCAGAAGTTCGGGGCTGCAAGCCCTATCATCGAGAAAGCTGATGCAATGTTGTCTCGGATCGACCCCTGATGCAGGGCGGTGTATATTCCAAGCGGAATCGAGAACAGCACCGAGACGACGGTGGCGGAGAACGCCAGAAGGAGCGTTGATGGAAGACGCTGCATATAGAGGTCCCAAACAGGCATCCTGTATTTCTGGGAGTACCCGAGGTCTCCATGCAGAAGTCCCCACATGTATTTGAAGTACCGTACGAGAAGTGGCTGGTCCAAGCCGAGTTCGTGGTACTTTGCATCATAGTCTGCCTGTGTGAACTCCTCTCCGAGAATGGTCAAGACCAGATCTCCGGGAGCCAGGCTCATTATCGAAAAGATCAGAAGGGACACGCCTACTATGACCAGAAGAAGCAGGAGCAGGCGTTTGATAACGTATCTGTACATTATCGGTTCTCCTTTGAAGTTGCTAGAAAAAAGCACGGAAGGGGATATGCTCCCCTTCCGGCTATCAAGAATGGTTGATTACTTGTAGGCTTTGCAGTAGTTCCAGTCGTATCTCTCTGTTCCAGGGAAATATGCACCTTCAAGGTTGCTGCTGATTCCAACAAGAATCTGGTCGACATACATCGGAACCATACCAGCGTTGTCGGTGATGTACTGGCTGATCTCTGCATAGTCCTGTTTGCGCTTTGCAGTGTCGAGCTCTGAGCTTGCATCGGCGAGCATCTTATCCAATGTAGGATCCTTGGTCAGGGTCTTGTTTGAACCGGAGCCGCTCTTCCACAGAGATGTGAGACCTGTTCCGATTGCGGAGAATGTCCACTTTGCAACTGTGACATCGAAGTCATAGGTCTTCTTGACCTTTGTGGATGTGATTGTTGCATCGCCGGAGTCCAGAGTAAGGGTGATTCCAGCCTTTGCCCACATGTTCTGGAGAATCTCAAAGAGTCCAGGATAGGAGGCGCTGTCGTATGTCAGTGAAAGCTTCAGGTCAGAGTAGCCTGCCTCGGCAAGAAGAGCCTTGGCCTTCTCGACATCGTACTCGTATCCATTGACCGGAGCATAGCACCATGCATCAGGTGGGATGATACCTGCTGACTCGGAGGCGAAGCCTTCTCTCATCAGGGCAATCAGCTCCTTCTGGTTTGTGGCATGGTTGATAGCACGGCGTACGCGGACATCGGTAAGAGCTGCATTGTAGCCGCCCTCGTTAAGTCCGACATAGACGATCTTCATGCTCGGGATCTGGAGAAGCTTGGTGTTCTTTCCCTCAGCGACGTGTGAAGCCTCGATTGCAGGGACGTCGAAGCAGATGTCTGCCTCACCTGTCTGCAGAGCGATGACTCTGGCTGATGCCTCTGCCATCTTCTGATACTTGACTTCCTTCATGTAAGGCTTCTCGCCCCAGTAGTTCTCGTTGATCTCATAAAGTGAGTAGTCATCTGGAACCCATTCCTTGAGGATGTAAGGACCTGTTCCAACTGCAAATCCCCAGTCACCCTCGCCTGACTCAACAGCCTTCTGGTTGATGATGGAAAGATTTCCGGATGTCAGGTTCTCCAGGAACTCGACGTTGTTGGCGCCCAGTCTGATCTCGACTGTGTAATCATCGATGACCTTTGTCTCGGCGATGTCTCCAGCCTTGGCCTTCATGGCAGCCATTGTAACAGCTCTGTCCATTGTGTATTTGACATCAGCTGCTGTGAAATGCTCACCGTTCTGGAAGTTGACATCTGATCTGAGCTTGAAGGTGTAGACAAGTCCGTCCGGGCTAACTGTCCACTCGGTCGCCAGCTCAGGGATGATCTCACCAGTGGTCGGATCAACATCCACAAGAGTGTTGTGTGTCATTCTGTATGAATGGCTGTTGATTGCGGTGCTGTTGTTCTGTGTATCAAGCTGCTGGAGAACGAGTGAGTTCACAATCACCAGTCTGTCCTTCAGAACCTTCTCAGCACTCTGCGTTGAGGAGCTCTCCTTGCCACCTGATGCAAAGGCAACAGCTGCAACCAGAAGAACCATCAGTACAATTGCTAGTTTCTTCATGATAATACTCTCCTTATATAGTATTTCCTGTTTGCAATGATTCCAACCTGAGTTATTAAATTATCTCTTGATACTGGTGATGAACAGAAATGGAAAAGGTACCATAAATTGTTGATTTTTTGTGAAGTTACCAAAAATTTACAAGTTTTTTGTTGAATTTACCAATGATTTAACAAAAGATAGAAGGTGAAGGTACCAAGAAAATGAAAGAACAGAGAAGACAGGAAATTGAGACCTACGTCAGCCAGATGGGCAGAATCTCGATGAAGGAGCTGCAGTACAAGTTCAAGGTGTCAATGAACACATTGCGTGCCGACATCGATTTCCTTTCAAAGTCCGGAAACATCTCAAAGGTGTATGGCGGTGTGGAATATGTGATGAAGCACCGCTCGTTCGACAACAGACGAACGCTGCAGCGAAGGGAGAAGACGAGAATCGCCCAAAAGGCTGCGGCCATGGTGTCAGACAGCGATGTGATCTATCTGGATTACGGGACAACGACTGCAGGGATCGTCGATTTTCTGGACAGCAAAAAGGATGTGACAATTATCACAGCAAATCTATATGTCATACAGAAATGTCTGGACCGACCAAACCTAATCCTGACCGTTCTGCCCGGAGAATACAGCCAGGGGATTTTCGGGCTTCTGTCAGAGACCACAAGTACCGACCTGAAGAACTTCACCATAGGGAAGGCCTTCATGTCATGCTGTGGAATCCTGGAGGACGGAAGGGTCTGCGTCTCACGGTTTCTGCAGCAGAAGATCAAGCAGAACGCCTTGCTTCAGTCAAAGGAGAGATTCCTTCTGACCGACTCGTCAAAGTTCCATGAAATCAGGATGCTGAACTACTCTGTTCTCAGTGACTTCAACGCACTTATCACCGATGACGAGATGGATGAGGAGAGCAAGCTTCTCTGCCAATCCTGCAACATTCAGACCATAATGGTTTGAAACAACAAAAATGCAAGAATATGCATGTATATTTGTCGGCTCAAAAACATAATTTTTTATAAATATATAGAAAATATCCACAAATCCCCCATTTTTTGCATTTTTTATGAATGAATATTCTTGACACTGTTTAACTAAAAGCATATTTTATGCATACATTCGCATTCAAAAAGAATCGGATGAAGGAGTATAGCATGGAGAAGAGCGCAATCAACGGCAAGTACAAGGGAAAGAGTTTTCTCAAGCTTCTGGACTTCTCCTCCGAAGACATCCAGTACTTTCTGGACCTCTCAGCTCAGCTGAAGGCGGAGAAGAAGGCAGGAATATCCCACCAGATCCACAAGGGCAAGAATGTTGCCCTCCTGTTCGAGAAGACGAGCACCCGTACCCGTTGCGCCTTTGAGGTCGCCGCCTTTGACCTTGGGATGAACGCAGTCTACCTCGACCCCTCCGGCTCACAGATGGGCAAAAAGGAGAGCATAGAGGACACGGCTAAGGTCCTTGGCCGAATGTTCGACGGAATCGAGTACAGAGGCTTTGGGCAGGATTTGGTCGAGACACTTGCAAAGTACGCAGGAGTCCCTGTATGGAACGGACTTACAAACGAGTTCCATCCCACACAGATTCTTGCCGACCTTCTGACGGTGAAGGAGCATTTCGGAAGCCTCAAGGGCAAGAAGCTTGTCTTCATGGGAGATGCAAGGTTCAACATGGGCAACTCACTGATGGTCGGTTGTGCGCAGATGGGCATGGATTTCGTCGCCTGTGCACCAAAAGCCTACTTCCCCGCAAAGGAGCTTGTGGACCAGTGCCAGAAGATAGCCAAGCAGACCGGAGCAAAGCTCTCCTTCATCACCGACCCGATGGAGGCCACAAAGGGAGCGGATGTCATCTACACAGATGTCTGGGTCTCGATGGGTGAGCCCGCTGAGGTCTGGGGACAGAGGATCAAGGACCTTCTTCCTTATCAGGTCACAAAGACGATCATGGAGAATGCAGGCCAAAAGAGCATCTTCCTGCACTGCCTGCCATCCTTCCATGACCTTCACACCACAATCGGAAAGGACATTTACGAGAAGTTCGGCCTGACTTGCATGGAAGTCACTGATGAGGTGTTCAACAGCCCGCAGTCACTGGTATTCGATGAAGCCGAGAACAGAATGCATACAATCAAAGCCGTTATGGCTTGCACTTTATAAGGGGAAACATCATGGAGAAGAAAGATATCAAGAAAGTCGTTTTGGCATATTCCGGTGGCTTGGACACCTCAATCATCATCCCTTGGCTCAAGGAGAACTACAACAACCCAGAGATAATCGCGGTAGCGGGAAACGTCGGACAGGCCGATGAGCTTGAGGGCCTTGAGGCCAAAGCCCTGAAGACCGGAGCATCAAAGCTGATCGTCGCAGACCTTGTTGATGAGATGGTCGACGACATCATCATCCCCGCCTTGAAGATGGACGCCATGTACGAGACATATCTGCTTGGTACCGCATTCGCAAGGCCAGTCATCGGAAAGAAGCTTGCACAGATCGCCCTTGAGGAAGGGGCCGATGCCATTGCGCATGGCTGCACCGGAAAGGGGAACGACCAGGTCAGGTTCGAACTTGCAATCAAGCGCTTTGCACCAGGCATGAAGATCATCGCCCCTTGGAGGGAGTGGTCAATCAAGTCCAGAGACGAGGAGATCGACTACGCCGAGGCCCACAATGTGCCTCTGAAGATCTCGAGGGAGACGAACTACTCAAAGGACAAGAACCTCTGGCATCTTTCACATGAAGGTCTGGATCTTGAGGATCCCGCAAACGAGCCGAACTATGACAAGCCGGGTTTCTTGGAGATGGGAGTCTCCCCTGCCATGGCACCTGACAAGCCGACATACGTGACAATCAGCTTCGAAGCCGGCGCTCCTGTTGCCATCGATGGTGTGAAGATGAAAGCCTCCAAGATCATCGAGAAGCTGAACAAGCTCGGTGGAGAGAACGGAATTGGAATCATCGACATTGTGGAGAACAGGCTCATCGGAATGAAGGACAGAGGTGTGTACGAGACTCCTGGTGGAACGATTCTGTACAAAGCCCACGAGCAGCTTGAGATGATCACGGTTGACAAGGACACGCTGCACGAGAAGAAGAAGCTTGCTGTGGACTATGCAGATCTGATCTACAACGGGAAGTGGTACTCACCGCTTCAGGAAGCCCTGACAGCATTTGCAAACGAGTCGAACAAGTACGTCACAGGCGATGTGAAGCTCAAGCTCTACAAGGGCAACGTCATCCCTGCCGGAATGACAAGTCCGTATTCGCTGTACTCTGAAAACCTTGTGACTTTCGGTGAGAGCGACTATGACCAGAAGCAGGCTGAAGGCTTCATCAATCTCTGGGGACTTCCGACCAAGGTCCAGGCCCTTAGGGAAGCCGGCAAGCTCTGAGAGGGAAGAACCATGGCAAAGATGTGGGCAGGAAGGACAGCTGGAAAGGTTGACAGCCTGGCAGACAGCTTCAATTCCTCTATTGGCTTTGACAAGAGACTCTACAGACAGGATATCATAGGGAGCATGGCACATGCGGCCATGCTCTCAAAGCAAGGAATAATAGCCTTTGATGAGGCTGATTCCATAATTTCTGCACTTAACCAGATACTTGGGGATATCGAATCCGGGAAACTGGAGATAGATCCGAAGGCTGAGGACATCCACATGTTCATCGAGCAGGTTCTGACTGAGCGCATAGGCGACACCGGAAAGAAACTGCATACGGCAAGAAGCAGAAACGACCAGGTCGCACTGGACATGAGGCTTTATCTCAGAGACTATGCCGACAAGGTTACGGAGAGCCTTAAAGAGCTTGTTGTTGAGCTCAAGGAAAAGGCAAAGGCCAACAAGAACGTGATAATGCCTGGCTACACTCACCTGCAGCATGCCCAGCCTATTCTGTTCTCACATCAGATACTTGCATATGCGATGATGCTGCTCAGGGACATCCAGAGAATCGCTGACTGCAGAAAGAGGATCAACGTCAGTCCCATCGGAAGCTGCGCCCTTGCAGGAACGACATATCAGACAGACAGGGCTTTCGAGGCGGAGCAGCTCGGTTTCGATTCGGTGTGCATGAACAGCCTGGACGGAGTCTCCGACAGAGACTTCTGCGTTGAGCTTTTGGGCGACCTCTCCATAGTGATGATGCATCTCTCAAGGCTTTCAGAGGAGCTGATTCTATGGTCAAGTTCCGAGTTCGGTTTCGTGGAGATGAGCGACAGCTTCTCCACCGGATCCTCAATCATGCCACAGAAGAAGAACCCTGACATGGCTGAGCTGTGCAGAGGGAAGACCGGCAGAGTCTATGGGGATCTGATCGGTCTGCTCACAACGCTGAAAGGTCTTCCGCTTGCATACAACAAGGACATGCAGGAGGACAAGGAAGGCGTTTTCGATGCATGTGACACCACCCTTTTATGTCTTCAGGTCATGGCTCCGATGATCAAGACGATGAAGGTCAACGCCCAGGCCATGGAGAAGGCAGCAGGCAAAGGCTTCATGAACGCGACCGATCTTGCAGACTATCTTGTAGTCAAGGGTCTTCCGTTCAGGGACGCCTACAAGATCTCCGGTTCACTTGTTGCCTTCTGCATCCAAAGTGGCAAAACGTTGGAGACCCTGGATCTTCAGGACTACAAGGGTTTCTGTCAGATGATAGACAAGGACGTATATGACGCAATTGACCTGAAGAACTGCGTATCCAGAAGGATTTCCGAGGGTGGGACTTCCATTTCATCCGTTGACAAACAGATCAAATACATCGAGGAGACCGTATGAAGAAGGTTTTCATTGACGGAAGCGCCGGGACAACCGGACTTAGGATAGCCGAAAGGCTCTCAAAGAGATCGGACATACAGCTCATGAGCATCTCCGAAGAGCTCAGAAAGGACAATGGTGCAAGAAGTGAGATGATCAACAGTGCAGACATTGTGTTCCTTTGCCTGCCTGACGATGCAGCACGAGAGGCAGTGTCCATGGTCCAGAATCCGGATGTCTGCATAATCGACACATCCACAGCCCACAGGACTGCAGAGGGATGGACATATGGCTTTGCAGAGGTTGGAAATCTGAAGAGCCAGATCGAGAAGTCAAAAAGGATAGCAAATCCAGGTTGTCATGCAAGCGGTTTCGTATCGCTTGTTGCCCCCCTTGTAGAGAGCGGACTTCTCGACAAGGACGTGGCGCTCACCTGCTTCTCCCTGACAGGGTACTCCGGAGGCGGCAAGAAGATGATCGCCCAATACGAGGATGAAAACAGGGATGTCCTTCTTGATGCTCCAAGACAGTACGGTCTGACTCAGAAGCATAAGCATCTTCCCGAGATGGCCAAGATCTGCAAGATCACAACCGATCCAGTGTTCTGCCCGATTGTTGCCCCCTATTATGCTGGCATGCAGGTTACGGTCCCACTTTTCAAGACGATGGTCCATGGAAGCATCAGCGATATAGAAAATGCATATAAGTCCTACTATAAGGGCCCTATCGTAAACTATGTCGACTATTCAGATCAGGGCGGATTCATGTCTGCAGGCCTTTTCTCAGGTCGTGACGACATGGCCATCAGCGTGTTCGGCAATGAGGACAGAATCCTTCTTGTTTCGTCTTTTGACAACCTTGGCAAGGGTGCTTCCGGAGCTGCAATCCAGAACATGAACCTTGTGCTTGGGATTGACCAGACCACAGGTCTGAACATCGGAGGTTGAGCATGACAATCGTCAAAGGCGGCGTGTGTGCCGCACAGGGCTTCAGTGCAAGCGGAATCCACTGTGGAATAAGAAAGACCAGAACAAAGAGAGACCTTTCTCTGATCTACTCCGAGAAGAATGCATCCTGCGCTGCAGTCTACACCACCAACCTTGTCAAAGGCGCTCCGCTTGCCGTGACGAAGGAGCACATATCCGACGGCTATGCCCAGGCTGTGATCTGCAACAGCGGAAACGCAAACACGTGCAACGCAGACGGGATCAAGGTTGCGAAGACGATGTGCAGCCTACTTGCCCATGAGCTGAAGATCAATGCATCCGATGTCGTTGTGGCATCCACAGGCGTCATCGGTCAGAAGCTTGACATCGAGCCGATCAAAGCAGGAATCCCTCAGCTGGTGTCTGAGCTTTCCAAAAGCGGAAACGAGAATGCCGTCGAAGGCATAATGACGACAGATACGGCAAAGAAGGAGATCGCCCTGCAGTTCACCGCTGGAGGCAAGCTCTGCACCATAGGTGGCATGGCAAAGGGAAGCGGAATGATTCACCCGAACATGGCCACGATGCTTGTCTTCATCACAACGGATGTTGCAATCTCCCCTGCCATGCTCCAGAAAGCACTCTCAAGTGACATCGCCAACACCTTCAACATGGTAAGCATCGACGGTGACACTTCCACAAACGACATGGTAACGGTACTTGCCAACGGAATGGCTGGCAACGAACCGATCACAGAGGAAGGAGAGGACTTCAATGCCTTCATGAAAGCCCTGAACACCATCACAGTCAGCCTCTGCAGAATGATTGCCGGAGATGGTGAAGGTGCAACGAAGCTCCTTGAATGCATAGTTAGTGGAGCAAAGGACAAGGGGACGGCAAAGACAGTGGCAAAGAGCGTCATCTGTTCAAGCCTGCTCAAGGCTGCCATGTTCGGTGCTGATGCCAACTGGGGCCGTGTGCTCTGTGCAATCGGCTACAGCGGAGCACCGGTGGATGTGAACAAGATTGATGTCGCCTTCAAAAGCGCGAAAGGAACAATCGAAGTCTGCAAGGCAGGTTCAGGCGTGGAATTCTCGGAGGAGAAGGCCAAAACGATTCTCCTTGAGAAGGAGATCGAGATCCTTGTGGATCTGAACAGCGGGAAAGAGGATGCCACAGCATGGGGATGCGATTTGACCTATGACTATGTGAAGATTAACGGAGACTACAGAACATGATACAGAAAGACTTTTCAAACGCAGAAAGGGCCGAGGTTCTGACACAGGCTTTGCCCTACATCAAAAGGTACACAGGCAAGACCGTTGTGGTCAAATACGGTGGAAACGCCATGATCAACCCGGATCTGAAGCAGCAGGTCATGGACGATGTGGTTCTTCTGTGGCTCATCGGGGTCAAAGTCGTGCTGGTGCACGGTGGTGGACCTGAGATCACAAGCATGATGGACAAGCTGGGTAAGAAACCGGAGTTCGTCGATGGTCTTAGAGTCACTGACAAGGAGACGGTGGATATTGTCCAGATGGTCCTTGCAGGCAAGGTGAACAAGACTCTGGTCACCATGCTTGAAAAGCGTGGAGGCAAGGCAATAGGTCTTTGCGGAATGGACGGCAAGCTCATTGAGGCAAAGATGAAGAACGAGAAGCTAGGCTATGTCGGGGAAGTCACGAAAATCAACATAGGTGCAGTGACCGACATCCTCGAGAAGGGCTACATCCCTGTGATCTCAACTCTTGGCTGCGACGAGGAAGGCAATGCCTACAACATCAATGCCGACACCGCAGCTGCTCACATTGCCGGTGCTCTTGGTGCAGAGAGGTTCATCCTCATGACTGACATTGCAGGCATTCTGAAGGATAAGGACGATCCTTCAACCTTGATTCCCGAGATATCCCTTTCAGAAGCTGACAAGCTGTTTGAATCCGGGGTCATCTCTGCAGGCATGATCCCGAAAGTCCAGTGCTGCGTGACCGCCATTAAGGCAGGGGTGAAGAACGTGGTCATAATGGACGGAAGGGTTCCCCACTCGATTCTGATGGAGCTTCTGACAAACGAAGGTGCCGGAACTCTCGTCAAAGGAAACTGAGGAGGCAATATGGATACGAAGAATCTGGACAAGACCTATGTTGCAGGAACATACAAAAGGTTTCCTGTTGAGATAGTCTCAGGAAAGGGGTCAGTAGTCAAAGACCCTGAAGGAAAGACCTACATTGACATGGGAAGCGGCATTGGAGTGACCTCGTTCGGAATCGCCGACGACATCTGGCAGAAAGCCATAATCGACCAGATTTCAAAGGTCCAGCACATGTCCAACCTCTACTACACCCAGCCATGTGTGGAGCTTGCCGAAATGCTTTGCAAGAAAACCGGAATGAGCAAGGTGTTCTTCAGCAACTCAGGAGCAGAGGCCAACGAGTGTGCAATCAAGGTTGCCAGAAAGTACGAATC
>JAEEGL014919731.1_pt1 | contig 20542 bp, 10 predicted proteins | sample 9134231 | NCBI WGS metagenome assembly JAEEGL01 (sample SAMN16246548, study PRJNA631951) | gut metagenome | biome: gut microbiome; feature: rumen; material: fiber-attached | host: Bos | place: Iran: Karaj | collected 2018-10
CATTTTAACGCCCCTTGGTAGATGTCCAACGCTATTTTAGGATCATTAGGAATAATCTCGTCTAAGGTCTCCACAAGCTTGGTCGGAGACACAGACGCGTTCAACGTCTGTAGGACCACGTCGTTTAGTTTAGCCGTATGATTTAACGTCCTATTCAAAAAAAGTTTCTGTAAATCATAAAGTTTATAAAAGGCAAGATAATAACCGCTTTTCAACAATTCAGACGAGTTATACGGAGAAAAAGAAGCTACGCGACGAGCGTACAGCTCCGCGAGCAGTTGTTCGTCGTTCCAGGATAAACTGGTCGTTATGGGAATCGTGGACATTAACCTCCTATTGACGTTAACATACAGAGGACAAATACGTCGAGCGGCAAGTAACTCCCTTGTTGAACATGACAAATAATCCACGACGTCTTGACGTTCTCGAATGACGTTAACAGGCACGTCAAAACCGATCGCCTGATATTTTACAAGAGCGTCGAGTAAGAGGTCGGGAGCTGTGTTCGGCCATAAATCGATTTCGTTCGATTCCGGCTTAGTAGTCTTAAGCGCTTTAAGAACGCTCAGCTGATACTGCAACGTTCTAACAAGCGCCAAATCAGATCGGACTTCATAAGAATCGTCTCTAACAGCAAGATACTCCTCAAAATCCTTAGCAATTCCGTTCAACGAACCGCTGGTCATATACGCGCATTCTTCCGGAGACAATTGCGATTCTTCGTGCAATTTCCAGCGAGTAATACTAGCCGAATTCTCTTTAAACATCCATACAGACGCCGAAAGAGCACCTATCAAACAGATAGAAGTGACAACAAGTCCTATTCTCCCCTTACGTTTCAACGACTCCATCTTTTTAGCGGCTTCGGAAGACGTGCGCATTTTAGCTAAAGAGGAAGTCAAATCTTCCCATAGCTTTTTATTTTGTCGTCCAAGGACGCAACCGCATAGAATTACAAAAAGGAACAAGTTTGCCGGCAAATAGTTGCCAAAATCTGCACACGCGGCAAGAACTTGCCCCGTAATAAGTGTCGCTGCGCCAACAGAAAGGGAAAAGGCTTCGTTGCTATGCCGACCGAAGACAAATCGTCCAAGCACAATAAATAACAACAAATACTCAATGACAATCAGGAATAAACCGATCCGCCCCATTTCCAAAAGGGTTTGAACAAACACATTTTCCGCATAATAAAACAAACTACCGTTTTTCAACGCGACGTCGTTGGGACTATTAGAAAGAAAATAGGTGCCAAGACCAGATCCAAACCACCGATAATCTCTGGAAGAATCCAGGGCCCCACGCCAATTATCCCAGCGTGAATCTGATTCAAAAGCAGTTTCCCCTTCTTCGTTTTCCTCGACTAAAGTCGACATTCTTTTGTCGACCTTTTCATTCATATTGTAAGCGGAAATAACGCCAACGGAAAGCACAATAGCCGTCGCAATCACGTGCCAATAGCGCCAAACGTCTTTTTTTCCCATCAAAAGCGCGCAACATAAGACGGTAGCGACGCTCGCCGAAACTGCTGCGCCTCGCGACATCGACATAAAAATCGTCGAAATAAGTACCGCCGCAATCGTCAACCAGAAGGTCAGTTTTCGATTGAACAAGTCAAACAGATCGCCTAACACAGCTTTCCAGCGCGCTTCCGTCTTGACATCGTATACGTTTTCACGCTTGGCGGCTCGTTCCTCTTCTAGACGCTCTTTTCTCTCCTTATTAACCCAGAACACAGATTGTAAAAACTCGCGAACGACTAAGAACACGCAAGTTGCAAAAACCAAAACGAGATATCCGCCGGCGGCGTTTTTATTAACGTAGGTCCCGTATTGACCGTAGATGAAATATTTATCCCATATATTTTCTAAAAAACCGGAGCGAACTGCTTTGGGATTGGAAATCATCGCAATACAAAGCAAGGAAAAAAGTAGTCCCGTAAAGACGATAGTTTTCAAAAGAAACTTTCTTGATTCAGGAGTATTGAACAGAATTGAGACGGAAAAAAGAAGAATCAAACCTCCCCAAAACAGCGGAATATTCTTCTTCGTCGCCAAGGGATATACGCTTATGCAATTTCCCCAGGTTGAATCTTGACTCCTTTCTTCGGAAGAAAGATATTCATTTTCGAGCGCCTGATCTATTATAATCGCCCTTTCCAAATCAAAGATATCAGAATCGTTCGAGGGAAATGTTTTAGCTAGAAAATCTCGATTCAAAACGATTTCTTCAGAATCGTGAAGAGTCTTTCGTAAGCTTTCGTCGCTATCTAAAGTCGAAAGTTGAGACAGAGAAACGTCAAGATCCTTGGGTAAAAGGTTTTTTTTGAGTTCAAGAGTGTGTGGAGACAATAATTTTAGCGTCTCTTCAGAAAGAGGGCAGAACTGCAAGCAACAAAGTCCTAACCCTAAAAAAAGAGGAATTGAAACAAGAAGTGCGGGGAAAAAAGAAAACTTTTGTCTGTCTCGAGAAGGAGTCGTCCATAAGGTCGCTAACGACAAAACGCCGCTAGCGACAATCAGGAATAAAAACCAACGCAATACGACTGGCTCATAACCGCCGTTACGCCAAGGTCCGGCGACAATGAGACATAGAACGCAAAATTGTCCTAACAATTTTAATAATTTATCTATTGACATCTGACTTTATGTTGGCAGGTTCGATTTCTAGTTTGTAATAGTCAACAAGTTATTTACCAAACTTTTGTTTCGTCGCTTTTCGACGTTTCAACACTTCGTCCAGAGGCTGAGCGTTTAACACGTCGTCGCAAGTTAATCCCGCTCTGTACGCCTGTTGGACCCCAAACTGAAGGTAAGACATTTGATCAGGCGCGTGTGCGTCGGTCGAAATAACGATAGGAACCCCATATCTTTTAGCGACTATTAACGCCTTCACGTCTAAATCTAAACGCCGAGGTTGACAGTTAAGTTCGAGACACTTGCCGTATTTCTTCGCATTTTCGCATAGAAATTCGACGTCGACGTCGATCGGGTCTTCTGTTCCGATCATCCGTCCTGTCGGGTGCGCAATGACGTCGACGTAGGGGTTGGTAAACGCGTCCATATATCGACGGTGTATCTTTGATTGCGATTGTCTTTTGCCAAAATGAATACTTGCCACAACCCAATCGGCTTGCGCTAACGTTTCATCCTCCAAATCGAGCCCCCCGTCTTCCAAAATGTCGACTTCAGCGCCTTTAAACAAATGAAACGAATCGTCCTTAGAACTTAACGCTTGGTTGACGCCTTCGATATAGTCCCAATAGCGCAAAAACTCCGCGTCGTTCATCCCGCCTACTGACGCTACGTTTTTCGTATGATCGGTGAGGGCAATATAAGACAACTGCATCTCGCGCGCGACGGAAACCATTGTTTCAACGTCGCCGGTTCCGTCGGTAAAAGTTGTATGAATATGCATATCGCCCTGAATATCGGAAAGAGAAATAAGTCGAGGCGTCCCTTCGTCAACCCATTTCAACCCGACTTGATCGTCTCGAAGCTCTTCCGGAATAAGAGGAAGACCTAAACGTTCGTACAGCCGTTCCGACGTTCGTGAAGAAATTCTACTCGTTCCCTCATACAACCCCAGAGGAAACAAATTGAAGCCTCGAAGAGACGCGCGTCGCTTCAATTCATTCCAGTGTTCTTTCGTTGAAGTCAATAAAACATCGTACGTCCCAAAAACAAAATCAGAAGCTACGTAGAAATAGAGCTTCAATTCTGGCGTAGGTCGATTATTATAGGGCATAATAAACGAATCAGAACGGAGCGACGCAACTAAGTAGTATTTATCCTCAATTAGAACTTCTTTTACAAAAGCCGACTTCTTAATGCGTTCAAAAGCAATCCCAGGCTCGTTCGAACGCACTAAGAAATCTAGTCGAGTAATTGAATCTTCTCCCCTCCTTACAGAACCAACCTTTTCAATTAGCAAAGGTTGATTTGAAGCAACGGCAAAAGACGCGTCGATCTCAGACGAGACGCGTTTCAAAGACGCCTCGCGAGCCCGTTCCTCCTCCTCAAAACGAATTTGGGCATATCTTGGATCGTCTTTGGGAATAAAAAACTTTTTGACTTTTCCTAAAACGCCAAGGGCTTGTTCTTTAACGGTATTTATCGTTTCAGACGTCGCTAATTCGCTCACCGTTTGTTTTATCGTCGGTTTAAAAGGCTCGCGAAGTTCTTGAAGAATAAACTCTGCAAGGGCGTCCGCATTAGCTAAAAAGAGCAAATTAGGGTCGTCAGAAGACGGAGAATCGCCTTCTATTGAATCAAGAACTGACTGCCTCGTCGTTCGGTCTTTCGCTTCCTTTGACGATTCCTTAAGCGAAACGATTTCTTCAAGAATGTCGAGTTCTTCCTGTTCCGAAAAAACTCCGGCTTGTGAAAGAAAGCGATCGCCGCAAGCCTTTTTTAAAGTTGACACGTTTTTGATATTCAATCGTTTACGTATCATATTAATCGCTTGTGGAGGCAACGTCCGTAATCCCAACATTTCAACAGCAGACGGGGACGTTTCTACCAAAACTTGGTCGCGCAATCGAGAAGAGCCCGTGAGAATGATCTCCCGCAAATTTCCCAATGCGTCTGACGAATGATTGCCGAACCAGTAATTGATCATTTGATCCAACTCACGTTCGTCTTTTTGGGTTGGATCGTTTTCGTTAAAAACTTCCAATGGAACGTCTAAATAATCAACCTGTTCGGAAAGTTGATAGAATTCGTCGACGAGATAAGAACGTCCCTCGCGATACTCGATTAAACGAGCCAGTTGTTCAAGTATTCCAGAAACTTGCGTATTATTCATTGAGCGCAAAAACACCTACAATATTTGATAAAACCGAACAAAGACTAATTGGCATAAAACAAAACGCCAACATAATTCCCATATTTTATCCGTCTCAAGAACGAATTTGGGCCCGCCGCTTTATGCGACGAGCCTAAACGTTACGTCAGCGTCGTCATTCCAAAGAAAAACCACGCGCATACAAATCACACTATCAGCTAACAGCGTGATTACCAATTGCGTCGATAAATCAATGTTTAAAATGTCGACGCCCGGTAAAAATCATCGCTATTCCCAATTCGTTACAGGCGTCGATGACCTCTTGATCGCGCTTCGAACCACCCGGCTGGATAACGGCGACAACCCCCTTGGCGGCGCGAACTCCGTCGTCAAACGGGAAAAACGCGTCCGAAGCCAAAACTGCGCCGTTAGCACGTTCGCCGGCTTTCTTTACCGAAATCTCAACGGAATCAACTCGACTCATCTGTCCGGCGCCGACTCCGATAAGCATCTCGTCTTTGCAAAGGACAATCGCGTTAGATTTAACGTGTCGCACCATCGCCCAAGCAAACCGAAGATCCCGCATTTGGAGCTCGGTAGGAGCTTTGTCCGTTACAACGTGCCACTCTTCTTCGGGGTCGTTCAAGACGTCGGCGTCTTGAAGCAACGCGCCGCCAGTTAAATTTCTAACAGCCCAGCTCTCAGGAGCGGGAGAAAACTTATCGCCGCCGCATTCTAACAAACGAACGTTCGCATGCCATTTAGGAACCGTCGTTAAAATTTCAAGGGCTTTTGGCGAATAAGAAGGAGCGATAATCGCCTCTACAAACAAACCGGGCTGAGCCAAATAATTGGCGGAATCTTCGTCAACTTGGCGGTTAATGCCCAAAATCGAACCGAACGCGCTAAGAGGATCGCCTTCCATCCCTTTGCGAACCGCTTCGCTTACAGAATCTGCGACAGCCGCGCCGCAAGGATTATTGTGCTTCAAAACAGCGACTGCAGGACGATCAAAAGAACGAGCCATCGCCAAAGCCGCGTCAAGATCGAGAATGTTATTATAAGACAATTCCTTACCGTTTAATTGCTTGGCGGAAACAGCCGACGGACCGGAATACTTCGGATCAACATACAACGCGGCGCGCTGATGCGGATTTTCGCCATAGCGCAATTCAGAAGACAATTTTATAGCGGAAGAAACAGTTTCAGGGAACGTCGCAACCCCGTCGTGTTCGGCAAAATACCGAGCGATTGCCGCGTCATAGGAAGCCGTATGGGCGAAAGCGTCGCGAGCCAAACTGCGTCGCAATTGAAGAGACAACGCGCCGTTTTGTTGAATCTGTTCAAGAACGGGACCATACTGCCCCGCGTTGGTCACTATGCCGACAAACTTATGATTCTTAGCTGCGGCGCGTACCATTGTGGGACCGCCAATATCGATATTTTCAATTGCTTCGGCGTCTGTAACGCCAGGTTTGGCAATAGTGGCTTCGAAGGGATAAAGATTGACGACGACCAATTCAAAAGGTTCAATCCCATGCTCACGGGCAGATTTCATGTCGCTCTCATCGTCACGTCGACAGAGAATACCTCCGTGAACCTTAGGATGCAACGTCTTAAGCCGACCGCTCATCATTTCGGGAAAACCTGTGTACTCAGTCACGTCTGTTACAGGAACTCCGTTCGTCTCAAGGTGGCGCTTTGTTCCTCCTGTGCTAAAAATTTGTACGCCTGACGCGACAAGGCCTTTGGCAAATTCAGTCAAGCCTGTTTTATCACTGACGCTGATCAAAGCTCTCTTAACCTGAGGATCCATATAACGTCCTTTCGTTCGCTACGCCACATTTACAACGCAAAAATACCGCTACGTTTGGCGTTTTACACATGCTCGGGAATTTCCTTCCGCTCTAAAACGCCGAGTAATTCCGTCTTAAATTTTCTATTGCCACAACAAACGGTCAAGCCCCCCTTGCCTTACGACGCGAGCACTTATCTCGGCTGTAAAACATAGCCGCGAGCGCGAGCAAGACAAATAGTTCTGCCTTGATCGTCCAGTACCACGACGTCGCCAACAGTGGTGGAACGAGTCCGACTAATTTCACGAGCTTTCGCAATGAGTCGTCCGGAAGTTGCCGAACGACAGTAAGAAATCGACACGTCAAGCGAAACTACCGATTCCTCGTTATAGTTCGAGGCGGCCGCCCAAGCATAATCAGCCAAAGAAAACAATACGCCTCCTTGACACAAGCCAACCCCGTTCAAATGTTCCGGTCCGATCGTCAACTCGGCAACGGCGTTGCCCACGCCCGCTTCCACAAGCTTTATACCGATAGTTTGACAAATAAAACGATCGGCAAGCATACGTTCAAGTTGTTTTTTATGATTCTCGGCAAGCGCGTCTTTGCGTAATTCTTGTTCGTCTTTCATAGAGTCTGACGTCTACCTATCCAAACGAATGTGATTTGTGGCGACAAAAACATTGTTGTGCTGAATACGAACGGTAAATCCGACTTGCTCTCCCATCGCCTCAAGATCGTATTGAATATTCTGTAAATCTAGATTGGGGTTAACTTCCACTTGTCCAATTAGTAAGAACTCTCCGTCATGAGTAATATTCCCATACAAATCGACAATATTGATTTCTTTGTCTCCCAGATAACGCGTAAACTGAGAAACAATTCCTTTGCAGTCCTTTCCAAAAGCGGTAATCACGTAAATATTCGGATTTGCGTCCACTGTTTGAACTTCGGAAATCGACGCCGGAAACAAGATCGCCTGACACCCCTCCAGACGAGGTTCGCGAAGAATAATTTCTTTCAACTGTTCAGGATCCATCTGTTCGGGCATAGAAAACGTCATTATCAACGTGAAGTAACCGTCCAAAACCGTTTGACTGCATGACGAGATGTTTCCGTCCAAACTAACAATCGCAGAACTTACGCCGGCGACGATTCCAGGACGGTCTACCGCCGTTACGTTAATAACATACCCGTTGTTCATTTTCTTTCCTCAAAAGCTATTTGACAATGTCTTGTTTGCGCAAAGCGTTCGTATTGGCGCCGTTTGTTTGTTGCCGAATACAATCTCTCTATTCTTCACGAACGCTAAACTCTAATTTCCAACTTCTATCGCCGCCGGTCTCTTCACACCATATCTCCAAGGCCCCCAACTCGGTTACCACTGAACGAAACCGTACCGTAACAAACGAGGGAACGCTCTCGTTTGTCTCGGAATTGTCGGCAAAATCGTCCAATTTTGTCTCAATCGGCGCGGTTTCTTTCAAGTCTGAATCTTCGTCGCCTTCATGCCAATCAAGAATCGTTCCCGGCTTATCATGAGGCCTCGACGTCGAAGAAAAGAAACGAAAGAGAGCCGATTCGCCAATAGTCAATTCAAACTCTTCTGACGGGACGACGCATTCTGTTCCCTCTTCCATACCAAACGGCGCGACGCACAGAGCTTTTAGGGGTCTAGCGACGCCGGGTATCGCTAATCCTGACGACTCGACGCCGATGTAGTACGAACGAGCCGAAGCGGCTCGAATTCTAATACCTCCGTTTTTTTTGACTCTGCCATAAAAAGCGGCGCCGCAAGACACCGCTTGGTCCAAGTTGGCACAAGGCGACAAATCGCATGGGCTCGTTTCAGGAAACCATTTTTCAAGTTGTTCTTGAAAACGTTCCTTTAACAAACGCGAGTTAAATACGCCGCCGTTAAGAAGGAAGTGCGACGGAGAAACAATTGTTCCGTCTTCCTGAACGCATGAATTAAGAAACTTGGCTACGTGACGCGTAATTGCCGCGTCTACCTCGTATGGTAACCCAACTTCTCGAAGCCCCATTCCAGAACGAGATTTTGGACGGTCGGAAAAATTGCAAAGCGGGAAAAAACCGTCAAGAATAATCGACGTCGCGTCTTGTTTTGGAAACTCAACGGAAACAGCCTCGCCAATCATGCGGCTCGATCGCCCCAAAACGGAAATCTTGACGGAGTCGTTATCGGGCGATTCATTTGTCCGTAGAAGAATCTCTTTCGCCGATCGGCACTGACATTGTAACGCAACGGACTGCCATGGATTGAGTTTTACGCCCTGACGAGAAAAAAGTTCGGTGGCGTGATAAGCAAGCGCCAAATCAACGTTATCGCCGCCCAACAGGAGCCGATTTCCAACGGCTAAACGATTCAAAAGGAAATTCCCATCCTCCTCCTCGACGCGAACCATGGACAAGTCCGTAGTGCCGCCCCCGACGTCGCAAATGAAAATTATGTCGCCAACGCGCAATTCCTTACGCCAATCGTCGCCTTTTTCCGACAACCAAGCATACAAAGCCGCTTGCGGTTCCTCCAAAAAAAGAAACGTTTCCGGATTTAAACCAGCCAAGACAGCCGCTTCGCGCGTAAGCTCTCTGGCGCTTTCGTCAAAAGACGCGGGCAACGTCAGCACTACTTGCTGTTCAAAAATAGGATCGTCGGGAAAAGCATAGTCCCAAGCCGCGACCAAGTGAGCCAAATAGCGTTTCGACGCTTCCACCGGCGATACTTTTGCCGCCGCGTCGCAATTCCAGGGAAGAATAGGGAGACGGCGATCTACTTTTGTACAGGTCAACCAGGACTTAGCCGACGAAATCGTTTGTTCAGGGGAATCGGCGGCGCGTCGACTTGCTATTTCACCAACAAGATACAACGCCTTCGGTTGAGTCATACCGGAATTGGCGTTTTTGGGTGACGAATCAGTAGAACTACGTCCCAAGATACGCTGAAAAAACCCCCTTTTTCCAGATTTCTGGTTTGGCGCTTTTTCAGAAGGATTAGTAGTGACGCTCGGTGATTCCTTTGAAATATCGTCGGCAAGATCGTCAAGCGAATCCCAGGGCAAACCCCAATTAGCAGACGACCGTTCTTCCTCAGAACCAATATACAAACACGAAGGTAACCGCGGAAGCTCCTCAATAACAGACGGAGCCACAAATTGGGGAATACTTAGATTTTGAGGTTCGTCGACGCCATCCAAACGACAATACGCTAATTCTGTATTAGTCGTTCCTAAATCAATTCCAATTGAGTATTTCATTAATAAATGTATGGACCTATAAAGAAATCTTGAGAGCGAGCTCTTACGCAAGATTTCATCATTACTTCAACACAGTTCTTCAAAAAGGACCTTCGTTGCAACCTGTCGAAACGAAGGAAAACGCCGAACCTAAAACGCTAATCGAACACGTCTCATTATACGTCGTCTTTCAAGAAATATAAGGAGGCCAAACCAGAGACGATTCCAAGTTTTCGGGAGTTAATTGCCCCCAGATAAGCGTAAAAAAAGAGGAACGTTCGCCAACGCTCTCTGCCGTAACCGTCAAAAAGCAACTGGCAAACGTTCCTCAGACATGAAGCGATAAAATAACGATACTTACCGCAATATGAGTATTATTGAACTTTACTTTAACTCTTCAAATTCTTCGGGAAGCCATACTGGAAGATCCTTAATCAAATCCTTAGCCTCTTCCGAGGTCGGCACGCCCCATTTATCGAAGAACGGTCCCAAATTCTTACCGACATTGCGAGAAAGTCGAAGCATCCACTGGTCTCTTTTCTCGGCGTCGTTTCGCGGCAACTCCTCGGGAGAGGCTTTACGATACTCAGAAACTGCGCGTAAAAAAGGCTCCCATCCAAATTCGTTTCGAAGTTGAACGGTCATGTTCAAAGCTAAGAAGGGATCTTTTTTCCAGTCTTCAAACCGGGCGCCGTTTGCCATATATCGTCGCAATTTTTCCATTCGATTCGCTTTCGACAAATCTTTTCGAGCTTGTTCGGGAGGAAGACCGCATAATTTCTCCATGATATACAGAGTAAAGTAATTTACGGTAACTTCTCCTGAACCGTCAAAAGTCCAATAGGAAGACTGATGATTATGTCCAAATTCATGGAAGAATCCCCAGTCGCCCTTGGTCGTTAGTTGCGAATTATTGACAAGCGTTTTTTCAACGTCCATATGCGTCATCACCGGATACCCGCTATGCATATAACCGGCCGAAATCTCACGATCGCATGTAATTCGCTCAGGACGTTCTCGATAGTAGGGACCGGACGCAAATTCTGCCTCTAACTGAAGAATTCTATCCCATGTGTCGAGGAGAGCCTGCGGATCGTCCAAATCTCGAATAACTGACGAAGGAACTGTAACAACAACCTCTTTACCCTGCAATTCTGCCCATGGGGCGGAAGCGTTTCTCAACGATTGCCAGCTTTTCAAACTCGTAACGCCTTTAACAAAATACGGAGCGGCGACAGCCCCTGAAATTTCAAAATCAACCGCGCCCAGCCCGTCAGATTTACCCCCGGAAGGAACAACGATGTAGACAAGGCCTCCGAAAGGATTGACTACTTTCGTTTCAGGAGAGACGATCGTCTTTTCCAGAGAGATTTCAGGATAACGCGTCCAGTTTTTCAAATGCCACAGACGATCGGAATGAACGCCAATTCTAACTCGATACGGCTTGGAAAAACTGGCCAAAATTTCAGGGTCGACCTTTATGGAGATTATTTCCCCAGGAGCCGCGTATAATCCGGTCGAAGCCCAACCGGGCGTGTCTGTTTTCACAACAACCTTTGCAGAATCAATCCGTTCCGCGTCTTCTGGAACGGAACCGGGGAAATCATTTCCAGCCGCAAAAGCCGGAATCGTTTCAACGTCAACGTCGTTAAGCTCTTGACTATGAAGATAGCGTTCCGTCTGAACGGCAACGGTAAGACGACTGATTAAATCGTCTTCACGAATCGGATTCTTTGCCGTAGGAACAAGATCAATTGAAAAACTGTCGACGACGGAATCGAAATGAACACGACTTTCATTGGGAAGATAACGATAAATCAGCGCGAGGGTCGACGCGACCTGTCGAGCGTCCTCACGAGGGAGGGCGGATACGTCCGCTTTCTTTGCGTTCAAATCGGAAAGAAACTGCAAAGCTACGCCGCCTGCAACGTATTTTGACGCGCCGACAAGGTCGGAGGTTATCAAATAACCGTTGTTGGCAGTCGGAGCCAACATTCCTTCAGTCCATGCAAGAGGAACTCCGTATTTGGCAAAGTTTCGGTTGCCAGGATGATCGTCTTTCAACGATTTTCCAGGATTCAGTTGACTCCAGCCCCATCCTAAACCGCAAGTTACAAACCCCGATCCTTTATGGACAGCTTTCATAAGCGAGGCGTATTCAGAATCCTTCAGAGCGGTAGCTCCGGCGATAAAAACGTCAAAATCATCGTCAATCGAAGATACTGACTGCGCGTCAAAGCCCTGTCCTTTGAGAAATTCTGCCGTTTTAGAATCTTTCCAAACGGCCACGCGAATAGTTTGGTCGGACGAATTGTCTTCTTTACCTGACGTCCAACGCAAGACATTGTCAAAAAAACGAGTAACGGAAGGAGAAACGCTCATCGCGCCGACGTTACAGTAATCGGTATGACCAAAAGCCGTCACACGCCCCTTGCCAACGAAAGCGGCGGCGACAACCGACTCATAAACGCCCTCTTCATACTCGCCTAAAACGACGGGGAAAGCGGCGTCTCCCAAAGTTGCAATCGGACCGGGCGCGCCATGTTTCGGCAAAACGTCGGCGCCTTCCGTTAGATATCCTACGCTATCCGTATACGAAAACGGAGTTTCTTGCGCGGTAACGAGCGACGAAGAAATAATAAACGGTAAAGCAAGTAGCGCGCATATACACGCCCGACTAAATATTCTCATAAAAATTTCCTTCAAATAGTCGTTTACAAAACAATAGGCGTTGTGAACAAAGTCACGAAAACACTGAGGTCAATCGTCGACAAACGTCCCAACCTCATGCGAATGGGAGTCAAATCCTTGGAGATACTCGATAATCTCGGGCGCGTCGTCCGTAAACTCAAAAAAGTAATGTTTCCGAATATGCTGAAGAAGCATGCGTTTTTGAGCGCCGGTTGGAACCGCCGATTCATTAGCTTTTTCCAGAATATCAGCCTCGCTGCCATAGACAAGAGGTTTCAGAACGCCCCGGCCTGATAGTTTAGAAAAACGCAACCCCTTTAAGCGTCGCCCTTCGGCAGTTTGGGCCACATACCCCTGAACCAACACAAACGAACCGACGTCAGGCAATTTATCGGGAGCTCTTTTAATAGCTTCAAATCCGTTGCCCACGTTAACAAACCATCCTTCATTTGCTTTCCAATAAGCAATCTCACGATCCGTTCCCAAGACCACATAGAGATTGTCAGGACGCAATCTCCTAACCTTTAAAGGTTCGTTAACGTCGATTTCAGGACTCTTAACGTCAACTGTTCCAACAGACGTCTGAACGGGTTCAGGTTGGATTAAGATGGGGTTACGACACTTTGGACAACGACGTGTTTGTCCGAGAAGTTCGTCTTTTGCGTCGATCTTACTGCCGCAACTCTTACATACAATACGGATTGTCATTTTTCTTCCCTACATATGAATCTGATATTCCAGCGAAGGCGCAGGACTAGTCCTACGTCGCATAAAATGCGCAGGCGCTAACGTCGTTCGTCGAAAAACGCCGCGACAGTTATTCTCACGCGGTATATTTTAACAAACTTTTCCAACGGTGAGTCATTATATTGAAAAAAATATTATAATGAAAGAAAGCTTCCTCAAATCTCGCAGAAAACAAAAGGAGCGCGACAATTTCCACCTCTTTTGAGACATGGTTTTGCACTGATTCAACGTTAATTCACGATTTGTCTCACATCGGCAATCGTTCTGTTAAAAGCAGTTACAAAATCGAGTTAGACGGACAACAAGGTTATAAAGCATGATTATTCCCTACTATTGCGAAGACTACCCAGAAGATTCCCCTGAGCCTTGCTACCGTCCTATCAAAAAAGATGACAAAAACGCAAAAGAAAGAGAAAAACAACAGCCGGCGGAATCGACTGAGACGACGAAAAACAACACGGTCAATCGTATTATTCAGCCCCGATTTAACGAGAAAAAAAGCGACTCTTGATATCGGCGTCACTCTTGAAGCGCTATTTCTTTTCGAAGCATTGTAAAAGAATAAATATTTACGTTTTGTCCGTCATAAACAACGGTAAACTCGTGTCTGTAAATCTATTGCGTTTGTTCCATCAAAGTAAGATCGACGTTGTAATCACTCTTCCGACGGGGAATTTCAAATTCGTCGAATTCTTGGAATCTACGCTAATAATCCTTATGCCAGCTTTATCGCGAGGAGTTTCGTTCGGTTCTTCTCCATAAGAACTTATTGTTTCCCATTGTTTTGCGGAGTTTTTCCTGACTTAACAGCGTGATAACGCGGATTATCAGACTGTCCCGTGATCTCGTATAAAAAACGACTCGGAATCGTCGCCTTCATTTTTCCTCGATTCAAACGTTGAACGGCCAGAGACAGAGTCAAACGTTTCTGCGCTCTTGTAACGCCAACATAGCAAAGTCGTCGTTCTTCTTCAATTCCTTGTTCGGATAAATCTTCTATTGAACGTCGGTGCGGGAGTATTCCTTCTTCTAAACCTACCATATAAACTTCTGGAAACTCAAGACCTTTAGCGGCATGATAAGTAGAAAGCAACACAGCGTTGTCTTGCGCTACCTTGTCTTGTTTCGAAGAAAAGTCAGATCCGCCCAATGCAGAGTCGTCAAGAAAGGAAGCTAAAGTTCCATTAGGATGCTCTTTCAAATACGAAGCCACCGCGTCAAGAACTTCTCCGACAGAATCGTTACGCGCTTTTCGTTCGGCCTCGTCGGGATAAAGACGAACCAATTCGTCTTGATAGCGAATTGCCTCTAAAAAAGATTCGACTGTTTTAGGCGAAAAATTGACGCGAAATTTTTGCGCTTGCGTCTTCATCAACACGCGGAAATTTGTTATTGCGTCCTGCGTCTTTGGATCAAGAGATTGAAACGCCTCTGATTCTGCTTTTAGAGCGTCCCAAATGGGTTTCTTATTGGAAATAGCAAACAGTCTAAGTTTACCAAGAGTCGCTGATCCGATATGTCTTGGAGGCGCATTAATAATTCTTAACAGAGAGACGTCGTCTCTGGGATGAATCAACGCGCGAAAATAGGACATAATGTCTTTAATTTCTTTACGATCAAAGAACGATTGTCCCCCGACGATATTGTATGGAATTTTTGCGGCTCGCAACTCCATTTCAAAAGCGCGCGGTTGTTCGTTAGTACGAAACAAAATAGCAAAGTCGCGAGGCCTTCTATGAGCTTCGTCAATACGACGCTGAATCGAGGCGACAACACGTTTTGCCTCAGCGTCTCCGTCTTGGCACCGCAATATATGCGGAGTCTCGCCTTGAACGATAGAACGCAATCTTTTCGAGTGTCTTAGTCTGTTAAATTCAATGAGTCGATTGGCCCAACTGAGTATCTGTTCGGTAGATCGATAGTTCTCCTCCAAGCGAACTGTTTTAGCGTCAGGCCAGTCTCGTTTAAAATTTAAAATATGACGAACCTCAGCGCCTCGCCATCCATAAATCGCCTGATCGTCGTCGCCTACGACGCAAAGATTACGATGAGTCTCCGCTAGTCCGCTGATAATTCGGTATTGACTCATATTCGTATCTTGATACTCGTCAACCAAAATCCGATCGAAACGCGCCGCTTCCTTTTGCTTCACTTCTGGAAAACGTTCAAACAACTCTTCGGTAAGTAAGAGAATGTCGTCAAAATCAACTGCGCCAAGATCACGAAGTCGATTTTGGTAGGAGGCATACGCCGTCGCAAAAAGGTAGTCTTGCGAATACTGCGCCGTTTCTAACGCTTGAGAAGGTCTAATCCCTGCTGACTTCCATTCGCTTACTTTTTTTAAAAAATCGCTGGGACGCGTTGAACCGTTTGTTTTATAATCTCGTAAAAGCTGACGCGCTATCGATTCCTGATCGCCGCTATCATAAATAGAAAACTGATTTGGGAACCCCAACAAATGAATCTGCCGTCGCAAGATTCTCACGCAAAGGGAGTGGAATGTAGAAATCTCCGGCTTTTTATTATCGCTTCGTTTAGGCAGCAAGGCGGCGACACGTTCCAGCATTTCACGAGCAGCCTTGTTAGTAAACGTAACGGCAAGGATACGATCAGGTTCGACGCCGCTCTTAATAAGCCGCGCGATTCTATAAGTAACCACCCTCGTCTTTCCAGTCCCCGCGCCGGCCAATACCAGAAGCGGCCCAGAAAGCGTTTCGACGGCAGAACGTTGGGCGGCGTTTAACGACATGCTTTTCCTCTATGCGTCAACGTTGGTCGACAGATTTTCTTCAAATTCCAATCGCGCTTCTCTCAGAACTTTACGTACTAATAAATCGACGTCCATTCCGTCGGCTTGCGCTAAATAATTCAAGACAATACGGCTCCGAAGCGCCGGAGGAGCCGCTCGCTCAATATCTTCCAACGCGACTACAGATCGCCCGGCAAAAGCGGCGAAAGCCTTTGCGCCCAAAATCAGAGCCTGACTAGCCCGTGGTCCGGCTCCCCACTCGACATACTGCTGCGTTACGTCGGTGGAGATTTTCGTTTGCGGACGCGTTTTCCGTACGATTTTGACGGCGTATTCGGCAAACGTTCTTGAAATCGGGATGCGTCTTACCAAACTCTGAAACGTTAACAATTCCTCACGAGAAATCGCCGACGGCGCGGGGGATACCATTTCTCCAGTTGTTCGCAACGCCATTTCAACTTCGTCTGACGCCTTTGGATAGTCAATTTTGGAACTAAAAAGGAATCGGTCGAGTTGAGCTTCCGGAAGAGGATACGTTCCCTCGTTCTCGATGGGATTTTGGGTGGCCAGAACGAAAAAAGGCGCCTCAAGTTCGTATTTCTTACCGTTGATCGTAACCTGTCTCTCTTGCATCGCCTCCAATAAGGCAGATTGGGTTTTCGGAGGAGTCCGGTTGATTTCGTCGGCTAATAGGACGTTCGTAAACACGGGACCCGAAAAAAACTCGAACGTTCGTCCGCCAGGCAAGCCGGAATCCTGTAATATCTCGGATCCTAAAACGTCGCTCGGAGTCAAATCAGGCGTGAATTGAATTCGATTAAACTTTAAATCCAGTTTATTCGCAATTAGACGCACAATGTGAGTTTTGCCCAAACCGGGAACGCCCGTCAACAGGACGTGTCCGCCGGCAAACACAGCGGCCAGAATCTCCTCAAGAACTTGTTTTTGCCCGAAGATTTCGTTTTCCAATTGTTGTAGAAGGAAGTTTTTGAATTCGCCAAACTTGTTCAGAAGTTCAACGTCGGATTCTTTTAAAACATAACTATTGTTTTCCATAACTCCTCCAACTGAAAGCCGAGTCTTTACAATCGAAGTCTCAACCACAACAACGGCAAAGCAAAACCGAACGAATTCCGCCATATTATAGCGATATTCGCTCGGTTCACAATCTAAGTAACGAAAAACAAAGAAACGACCGCCGGCAGGAAAAGGGGGTTATTTCTTCGTCCTATCGTTTCGTTCTCGCAATATCGCTTCTTGAATACTTGCAGGTACTCTTTTGTACTTCAAGAATTCCATCGAAAACACGCCTTGACCTTGAGTCATGCCCCGCAGAATCGAAGAGTAGCCGAACGTCTCGGCAAGAGGAACTTCGCCGACTAAACGACATGACGAACCGGTTGTCTCCGTCGCAGTAATCATGCCGCGCCGGCTGGACAGATCGCCTACGACATTTCCCTGGAAATTTTCTGGACATTCAATTTCAATTTTCATAATAGGCTCAAGAATAGCCGGTTTCGTGCGCGGAAAGTTTTCTCTTAATGACGTCTGAGCACAAATGCGAAAAGCCAAATCGCTTGAATCTACTGTATGGTACGATCCGTCGTCGATCACGATTTTCAAATTGACGACGGGAAAGCCGGCAATCGGTCCTTTTTCTAAAGATACTCGATATCCTTTTTCAATAGCGGGAATATAGTTTGCGGGAATAACGCCGCCCGTGATTTGCTCCTCAAATAGAAAAGGTTCGTTTGTTTCCTCATCTTCTGGGATAGGAGACATAATACCGCAAATGTGAGCGAATTGTCCGGAACCCCCTGATTGTTTTTTATGCTTTGTGTCAAATCTAATCGTCTCGGTCGGGGCCTCGCGATAATTGACCTTGGGCGCCGAAGTTTCCACTTGAACCTTATATTCCCGACGAATTCGTTCAACATAGACGTCTAAATGCAACTCGCCCATCCCCGCAATAAGCGTCTCCCCGCTCTCAGGATCCGTTTTAACAGTCAATGTGGGATCTTCTTTGCGGAAACGATAAAGGGCTTTTCCTAATCGATCGGCGTCGCGAGATTCCAAGGGTTTAATAGCGACTTGAATAACGGGTTCTGGAACGAAAATCGATTCCAAAGCGCAGTAATCAGGTTCCTCGCCAAAAGTCTCGCCAGATGAACAATCGATTCCAATAACGGCAACGATGTCTCCAGCTCCAGCTTCGTCAAGTTCGACTCGCTGGTCGGCATGCATTCGAAAAACACGACTGATCCGTTCCTTTTTTCCGGTGCGCTGGTTATAGTAGGAACCGCCCTTTACCAACTTTCCCTGGTAAATACGCATAAAAGTCAACGTGCCGTACGGATCTTCGACAATTTTAAAAGCCATGGCGACAAGAGGCTTGGAATCGTCGGGAATTAGTTCGAATCTTTTTTCTTCGCCAGTTTCGGGATCGGTACGGAAAGCGCGAGCGTCTCTTTCGATCGGAGAAGGAAGATAACGTCCAATTGCGTCAAGCAACGGTTGAACGCCCTTATTTCTGTACGCGCTCCCCATAAAGACGGGCGTTAATTGTCTTGAAAGCGTAGCGTCTTTGACAACTTTGTGAATCAGTTCTTCCGAAACGTCTTTTTCTTCCAATAGAAGTTCCATCAATTCGTCGCTGTACATAGACAGCGATTCCAACATCGCTCTCCGCGACTCTTCAAATTCGGAAACCAATTCGTCAGGAATCGATTCATATCGTACTTTTTCGCCCTGTTCGCCGTCGAAGTATATCGCCTTGCCTGTAATTAAATCAACGACGCCTTGGAAGCTCTGCTCGACGCCGATAGGAATTTGCATCATGACGGCGTCGCAGTCCAGTTTATCGCGCAACTGTCGCACGACTTTGCGAGGATCTGCGCCGGTTCGATCCATCTTATTGACAAACGCCAGGCGTGGGACGCCATAACGTTTCATCTGTCGATCGATTGTCAGCGACTGCGCCTGAACGCCGCCGACAGAACATAGAACCAAAACGGCCCCGTCTAAAACTCGAAGACTGCGCTCAACTTCAACTGTAAAATCAACGTGTCCGGGCGTGTCGATCAAATTAATCGTCGTATCGCGCCAATGAACTCTCGTCGCGGCGCTGGTAATTGTAATCCCGCGTTCCTGTTCGAGTTCCATATGGTCCATCGTCGCGCCGCCATCGTGAACCTCGCCTAGTTTATGGGTTCTTCCCGTATAATATAAAATCCGCTCGCTCAGCGTAGTCTTACCTGAATCGATATGAGCGGAAATTCCAATATTTCGGCAGTTTTGCAAAGTAGAAGTCATTTAGAGCCCCATGAACATAGCGTTCCGCTAATCCTCTTTCAATCGACAGACGTCGCCTGACCGAGTAGCGCCAGTTTCTCGCAAAAACGCAAAAGTCGAAATCACCGATGAAACCGCTTCACCACACAAATTGCGTCAAAAAACAAGCGACGACACTCATGTAAAATACCCTATCAACACGTCGGCGCTATTATTTGTCATTTGCATTTTTTTTCAAGAGGGAAAAATAAAAAACTGGCAATAAATCTTTAACAAATACTTAGTTACACAGTTTGCTAATTCAATTCTTACCTGTGAGTTGATACTTCAAAAACGAAACGCAATCATACGTCCTTGCTTAAAAGTCTTAAAGAAAAACCCCTATACCAGTGTAGACGTCAGACTCTGGAATTGTTAGAATCGCCTACCGACATGAGCGTTTAAACAAGTCAAAACCTACGCCATAGCTCGCCGACATGATCCAAGAGTCGACGCCGTTTTAAGTCAAGGACGACGAAACATGAAAAGTACGACCAAAAAATTGACCTGGCTTGGTCATAACTGTTTTATATTTGAATATGGCGACGCAAAGTTTATCGTCGATCCGTTCCTCATTCCAGACTCGTCGCCCTTTTCAGCAGAAAGCATCGCCGCAGACTACGTTCTCGTCTCTCATGGTCACGATGATCATTGCGCCGACGCTCTCACGATAGCCAAGAAGAACAACGCTTCTGTTGTCGCCGTTGCTGAAATCGCCGGTTTTTTCACAAAAAGAGGGGTTAAAACGGAACCCGTCAACATCGGCGGAGCGATCTATCTTCCTGTTTCCGGCGACGCGAGTGTTCCGAAAGCTCAGATTCTCGCGGTTCAAGCGCCGCACAGCTCAACGCTTCCTCAGGGAGATCACGGAGGCAATTCTCTCGGATTTGTCGTTTCGTTTTCTCAAAACGGCGTCAGTCTTTCCCCAAACGACGCTCCAATCAAACCAATGCAAAAGACACTCGCGGACGCGGCTGCGTTTTCTATATACTTTGCCTGCGACACGGGCTTTTTTTCTGAAATGCGCTGGATAGGAAAATTGGGGATCGACGTCGCTGTTTTACCCATTGGAGATCGATATACCATGGGGCCTTCGACGTCGCTGGACGCGATCGACGCCATTTCGCCGCGTTATGTCGTTCCCTCTCATTACAACACATGGCCGCCTATTTCCCAGAACGTCTCCCAATGGA
>JAEEGL012028683.1_pt1 | contig 20541 bp, 13 predicted proteins | sample 9134231 | NCBI WGS metagenome assembly JAEEGL01 (sample SAMN16246548, study PRJNA631951) | gut metagenome | biome: gut microbiome; feature: rumen; material: fiber-attached | host: Bos | place: Iran: Karaj | collected 2018-10
ATCAAGAATGTTGGAAGCTTATGCTCCGAAGAAAACAGAAGAACAAAAAAGTAGTGAAAATAATATAATGGGACAAAAGGAAGAAGTTAACAAAATAAAAACAGATTCAAATGATCCAACCGCACATTATGCAAAAACAAATAAACATTATCATAAGCTTTGCAGAATGGGGCAGATGTATACAAAAATACTTCCCAACGGTGATGCTTACAGATGTTGTTTGCAAAAACCGGAAGGTTTGCTCGGTAATTTAATAGATGGTACCTTTAAATTCTACGAAGAACCAAAAGTGTGTATTTATGATAAATGTCCGTGTTGGGTTGCGATGATTGCAAATGAGGAGGAAAATTGGTTGTTCCATTGGAGAACTCCAAAGGTAAGACCTTTTTTAAATAAATGATAGAATTTGATTGGCTTATACATTACAGATGCAATTATAAATGTTATTATTGTTTTTTTGCCGAACATTGGGATTATGTAGAAAAGAAAAATATAAAACTTCATTATTCAAAGTGGGTAGAAGCATATAAAAGAATACACGACAAATATGGTGATTTAAAAATTATAATAACGGGTGGAGAGCCTGCAATATTCCCTAATTTTCAAGAGTTAATAATAGAATTAACAAAGTTCGCACAGGTTTCTTTTGATACAAATTTGTCTTACAGCAAAGAAAAATTAGAAAGTTTGGTTAGCCAGGTAGATTGTTCAAAATTATTTATAGGAGCAAGTTTTCATCCTATATTTGCAGAGTTGAACGATTTTTTCGAAAAAATGATGGTGTTAAAAAAATACAAAGTTGATAGCAGAGTTCATTTTGTAACACATCCTAATCAAATAAAAATTCTACCTAAAGCTAAAGAATTGTTTTCTTCTCAAAATATAAGATTTGTTCCAATACCTTTTAGAGGTGTATTTAAAGGAAAGCAATATCCGGCAGCATTTACAAAGGAAGAGGAAGAAATAATATACGGTGTAACACAAAACCTTATAGAAAAAGATAAACAATGGTCAAATATACAAGTTGAACAAGCTGATAGTAAAAACAAATTGTGCAGAGCAGGACAAATGTATGCAAGAGTAGATTGTGACGGAACAGTTTATCCTTGTGCACATGATTTTAAAGAAACCGGTGGTAAAATAGTAATAGGTAATATTTTAAATGAGGACTTTGAAATGAGAAAAGAGCCTATGGTATGCAGTCATGATAAATGTCCTTGTGAATTTAGATGGATTGTTAAATGAAAGAAAAGATAAGATTTTCATGGGATTTACATTGGAATTGTAATTTCAGATGCCCTTATTGTTGGTGGCACGGGAAATGGGATGAATTTTCAAAAAGAAGTGTTTATCCCGGAATTGAAAAGTTGATTCAAGTTTGGAAAAGAATATATGATTTATATGGTGAATGTCATTTGGAAATAGCAGGAGGGGAACCGTCAATTTATCCTGATTTTGAAGATTTTATATTGGAACTATTGAATTATCATACTGTTTCTATTATGACGAATTTATCCGGAAGTTTTGATAAGCTTATTAGTGATAAAACCGGAAAAGTAAGAGAAAGATTTAAAATGGGTGCAACATTTCATCCGTTATTTGCAAAGATAGAAGATTTTTTACCTAAAGCAAAAAGAATAAGGCAGGCAGGAATGTCTATAGGTGTATTGTATTTATCATATCCGCCACAAATAAAAGATATTCCGAGATTGAAAAAGTTGTTTGCAGATAATGATATATATTATTCCACTTCAACTTTTTGGGGAACATATAACGGTAAAAAATATCCGGATTCTTATACGGATGAAGAAAAAGAAATTATCGGTATAGCAATAGGTAAAAGGGAAGAACAAAATTTTCAAACCGAACCGCTAATAACGAAAGGTAAATTGTGCAATGCAGGGCATACTTATGCTTTAATTCATCCTGATGGTGAAGTGTTGCCGTGCGGTGGTGCAACAAGAGAAGGAAAACAGGTAATTTTAGGAAATATCTTTGATCCTAATTTTAAATTGTTGGATAAACCCGAACCATGTCCTTCAAACGATTGTGCTTGTAACGAATGGGCTTTTTTAATGGTAAAAAATAGGAATGAATACACAAGAACAAGTTGAAAAAACAAATAATAATATTCAAAATGAATAAAGATTAATTATGATATCAATTAATGATATAAAAGAAAAAATTAATTTAAACATTACTCAATTAAATTATAAAGAGGCTTTAACAATAATATCAAATCTTTCAGTAAATGACAGATTATTGTTAAATGATGTTATTAAAAAATTATATGACACGATTTCGATAAATATTCAAAGGTATAATATAGATAATGACGTTGAAAATGTGAAAAAACTATATAATAAAATATTTGATATTATTCCCAAAGAAGAATTGAAATTAAGAAATATAGTGTTGAATGAATATGAAATTGCAACAAGGCAAATTAACTTGAAATCTTTTCCACGATTAATGGAAATATGTTTAACATCAAAATGTAACTTGAGATGTATAATGTGCGGTGGAGATAAAATGCAATATAGTTTGTCTGATGAAGAATTTGAAGAAGCCTTGACACTGTTTCCATATTTGCAGTATTTATCGATCAAAGGTGGAGAAGTTTTTTATGATAAAAGGTTGTATAGATTATTGGATAAGGCTAAAAAAGAAAGAGTGAAACTTGAAATAATAACAAATGGTTTATTATTAAATGAATATATAATCAACAGTTTGATAGAAACATCTTCTAATTTAGCTATTTCAATAGATTCCGTTGATAAAAAAATATATGAATCAATAAGATTAGGTGCAAAATTTGAGACATTGATTTCAAATTTGGAATTATTGAACACAATAAGAAGTAAGAAAAAATCTAGTATTTCTACGACTTTGCATATGGTTGTTATGAAAAGAAATTATAAGGAAATAGAAAAAGTTATAGAATTTGCACATAAATATAATTTTGATCATATTACTTTAATTCCGATTCAAATGAATAAAGCTGAAGGTGAAAATTTTTTTGATTATGCCATAGATAATGATATTATAAATGAATTAGCAGATAAAAGAGATTATTTTTTTAATTTAGCAAAAGAGCATGGAATATTATTACATAGCAGATTACCACAAAAAAATTTTAATAAGAAAAAAAATGAATGTAATGTTAGTAAATTCGATAGTTATGCTAAGAATTTTAATTGTAATGAAAAATTAATGAATAATAGAATTTATTGCTTTTTACCATTTAAAAGAATTCTTATTGATGCTAAAGTATATAAACCCAGATATATTTGTAAAGATTTAGAATATATAAATGAAGATGTTAAAAATTCTATTATAAAAAAATGGAATAGTGAAAGAATGATGGAATATAGAAGAAATATGATTTTTAGAAATAAATATAATATTTGTAGTGAAAGTTGTTTGAAAAATAATTTTATTAATTTAATTAGAGATAGTATTTTTGTTTAATTCTTAAAAGGTGAAAAAATGAAAACTTTCGGTTGGGATTTGTGTCATAGATGTAATTATCAGTGTCCTTATTGTGGTGTGTGGAAAGATCATCCTGAACTTGATGTTATTTTATCCCCGCAAGAATGGGGGAAAATTTGGGATAGAATATATGATATGTATGGGAAATGTCATTTATATATTTCCGGAGGAGAGCCATCAGTATATCCGAATTTCTATGAAATAGTTGAAGTTATTGCCTCAAAACATTTTCCGGATATTTGTACAAATTTATCATGGGATGTAGATAAATTAATAAATAAATTTACACCTGAAAATTTAAGAATTTCAGCTACATTTCATCCTTCAATGGCAAAGTTTGAAGATTTTTTTATAAAGGCAATTAAAGCTAAAGATTTTTTAGCTGATAGACAAATATATTATGTTTGTTTTCCGAATCAAATAAAAGATATGCCTCAGAGAAGTGAAAAGTTTAAAGAAGAAGGAATAAAATTGATACCTTTACCTTTAAGAGGAGATGGATTTACATTAAATTCGGAAGAAGAGAAAAAAATAATAGAAGATTTGAGCCCTTATAAAGGTTCCGAAAAAATAGAATATCAACTCCAAAATACATCGCCAAAAGGTAAATTATGTAGAGCAGGGAAAGATTATGCGGTAATTAGAGTTGACGGAACAGTTGATAGATGTAGTCAATATAGAAATGGTTCTGTAGGCAAAATCAGAGATGATAATTTTTCTTTGTTTGGTGAATGTAAAAAATGTGAAAGAGATTATTGCCCTATAGAATCCCAATGGATAGTAGATGATAAATAAATTGTTATTAGATTTTCAAAATAATAGAAATGATATTTCTCTGTTTTTAGAGATAGTGAAATATTATAGATTTAATAATAAATATATCGAAGCAGAAAAGTTCATAAACGAAAATAATCAATTTGAAAATGATGATAGAGCGAAATTTGAGTTAGCCAATATTTATATATGTATAGATAAAAAAGAACAGGCAATAAAAATATTTGAAGAATTAATAAATAGTAAAAACATAAATATTGTAGGTGTTGTTTTTGAATTAATAAAGTTATATAAACAAAAACAAGAATATAAAAAAGCAATAGAAGTTATAAATATTGCATTGAAGAAAGAGCCTAAAAATAAAGAGCTTTATTTACAAAAAATTATTTTTCAAAGATTTATCCCTGATGGGGAATCTGCATTAGATACTGTTAAACAATTTAAAGAAAACATCGAACATATTGATTATAATAAATTAATAAAAAATATAGAAAATGTCGAAAAATCAAGAAGAAAAATTGCACCATATAGATGTTTTTTTACTTGGGGTATGCATTATAATTGCAACTATAATTGTTCGTATTGCTATGCTCCAAAACCGCAAGATATAACTTTTGAAAACAATCCCAATAATATTGCTAAATATGAAAAGTTGGTAAATATAGTAGACAGCTGGAAATTTATATATGATAAATATGGTTCATCAAGAATAAGACTTGATGGCGGGGAACCGAGTATTTATCCTAATTTTTTTGAGATAGTAAAAGAATTATCTAAAATTCATAGATTACAAATGAACACAAACTTATCTTTTGATATAAATAAATTTTGTGATATTTCTAATCCGGAAACGATAAGAATAGATGCGAGTTTGCACTGTGAATATACTAGACTTGAAACTTTTATTGATAAGCTGAATATTCTTAAACAAAAGGGATATAAATTAACTGTATCTTACGTTGGGTATCCTGATTTTTTGGAAAATATTCCGTTGGCAAAAAAAGCAATAGAAAATATGAATATTCCTTTTTTTGTTCATCCGTATTCCGGTTTTTATGAAGGCAGACAATATCCGCAATCTTATACGGAACAGGATAAAAAGTTTATTTATGATATAGATTATGAAAGTAAAACAGAGTTAGTGTGGAGACAAGAAAGAAAAAGTAATTATAAGGATAAAAAAGGTATAGACAATGATAATAAGTGGTCAAAGGAAGAAGTTGAAAAATTTCAACAAAATAGGCGAAAACAATCTGAAGAAAAAATAAAATTGGGTAAGTATAAAATATGCGAAATGGGACAAATGTATGCAAGAATTTATCCTAACGGTAATACTTACAGATGTTGCTCAAGTGATGGTAATACATACTTAGGGAATTTATTTGATAAATCAATAAAATTATTGGAAAAAGCTGAAAAATGTTATGATATAGATAATTGCAGATGTTGGAGATGTATGGTTCCGGGAGAAGAATCAAGATGGCTACATACTTGGCTTGATGATTGGGAAATGGAGATATAGGAGAAAAGATGGAAAATTTATTAGAGCAAGCATATTATTACCAAAAAACTTGTCAGTACGATAAGTCTATAGATTTGTTTCTTAAAATAAGACAAAATAAAAATTATTATGAAAAAGCAACAATGGAAATTGCTAAATGTTATAAGATGTCAAATAATCCGCTAAAAGCAATAGATTATTTCATAGAATTATTAAATTATAATAACAATAATGAAGAAGCGATAAAAGAATTATCTCAAACATCATGCTTGTCTAAAAATTATAATAAAGCTGAAAATATATTTAAAGAATTATTTGACAAAACTAAACAAAATATTTTTTTAATAGAATTAATAAAAATATATTTTGATAAGAATGATATAGAGCAAGCAGAAAAATATATTTTAATGAGTGAAAAGATTGATAAAGACAATTTAGAATTAAAGATATTGAAAGCAAAATTAAAAAAGAATCAAGGTTATTTAACAAATGCAATTGAAATTTTTAAACAGTTATTAAACAAACTGGATAATAAAGAAGATGTGTATATTGAACTGGCAGATATATATTCTTTAAAAGGGGAATATTTAAAAGCAATAGAGTATTTTGAAAAAGTTGCCGATAAAAGAAAAGATAAATTTATATATTTGAAATTAATAGAATTATATTGTTTGACAAATCAACAAAAAAAATCAGAAGAAACGACGGAAAAAGCAATGGCTTGTGTTCCTAAAGATAAATTTTCTCAAGATTCAATACTTAATGAAATAGAAATATTACAAAAGAAGATTGTTTTAAGATCAAAAATGAAAAGATTATGGGTTACGGTAACATCAAGATGTAATATAAGATGTAAAACTTGCGGATTGTGGAAAAATAAATGGGATTTACCATATAAAACAGCTAAAGAAGTTATGGCTAATTATCCTTATATGGAACGACTTGTTTGGCTTGGTGGAGAAGTTTTTTTGTATAAGTATTTTGAAGAAATGTTTGATGAAGCATGTAAATGGAGCAATTTGAAACAACAAATTATAACTAATGGTTTGGCTCCAAATCCAAGATGGATAGAAAAAATAATAAAAGCTCAAAATACCGAATTAACTTTTTCAATAGACGGGACAACAAAAGAAATATACGAAGAAATAAGGCAGGGTTCAAATTTTGAAAGAGTAGTAGAGAATGTAAAATATATAATGAAACTAAAAAAAGAATTGGGGATAACAAAAGATATTAGAATGAATTCCGTTATAATGAAAACAAATTATAAACAGATTTATGATTTGTTGGATTTTGCAAAAGAATTAGGTTTTAATCAATTATCTTTAATGGCATTGCATTTTGATTCCGCACCGAATGAAAATATTTTTTATGGCAATACAAGGAATCAAGAAGCATTAAATTATGTTTATAAAGCAATTCCTATACTAAAGGAAAGAGCTAAACAATATGGTATAGATTTGGATATTTTATTGCCTTGTGGTGATAATGCTTTTGATGAAGCAGTAGCAAAAAAAGATGGGAAAATGGAAGATAAAAAAGAAAAGAATTGTAATAAAAATCTTAAAGATGAAGTTAAACAGGAAAATAAGCAAGTAGAATGTCCAAAAATTGAAGAGAAAAAAGATGAAATTATTCCAATAGATAGAGTTTGTTGTAAAATGCCATGGAATTATATGATGATATGTGATGATGGTAATGTTTTAATTACAGGTTCTTGTGTTAAAAGAATAGGTAATATTTATGAAAATTCCATAAATGAAATTTGGAATAGTTCCATTGCTCAAGAATATAGAAAACTTATGATAGATAAAAAGTTTCCTGAGGATATGTGCAGGCCGGAATGTACTGGGAGATGGTAAAAATTGAAAAAATTTTTAAATAACAAGTATTCAACATATATAGTGTTCATATTCCTAGGTGTTTTTTTTTTAGTATGTAATTATATATGGTGGAAGATCAACACTCCTATAATTCCACAACATATTAGTGCAACCCATTTTATTGATGTTTTCAAAGATTCTTTTTTATATTTTAATGCTCCCTTAATGACTTGGATAATGAAAATTATATTTTTTATATTTGGAAAAGAATATTTTGATCTACAAATAATAATAGTAAATTACTTCTTTTTCCTTATTGGATTGTATTTTATATATAAAATAGGATTAGAATTAAAAGATAAAGAAACCGGCAATATAGCAATGATATTATTTACATTAACCCCCGCCGTATATGGAATGAGCAGACAATATGGACATCAAGATTGGCATGTAATGATAGCAATGATAGTAAATATATATTGCCTAATAAAATTGGATGATTTCAAAAATAGAAAATGGAGTATACTATACGGAATAACGGTAGGTTTAGGTTTGTTAATAAAAGATGAATTTTTGCCATATTTTTTTACACCATGGTTGTATGTTGTAATAAGAAGTTTAATACAAAAAACAGATAAAAAAAATATAACCAATATATTGATAACAATATTTATTGGAAGTTTGATAGCTGGTTGTCATTATTTTAGATTTGAAATAATTAATAAAATTTTATGTGAACCAAATAAAGAAATTATACAGAATTTTATTGTTGTTGGTATTAATAAAATGACATTTGGTGTAACAGAAGAATTATTTTCCTTGTTTTTTGCTTTGATTTTTATTTTTGGTTTAGTTTATTCAATTTTTATATGTAAAAATAAAAATAAATGGATAATATTTTTATGGTTTTTTGTTCCTTGGTTAATTATTATTTTTATGCGACATCATAAGGAATCAGAATATGTACTTGGAATTATTCCAGCTCTCGTTCTTTTTGCATCGATATGTATATCAAGTTTAAAGTATAAATTTGTAAAGATAATTATAATAATTACTATTAGCACTGTTGGTTTAATTCAGTATTTTTGTTTTTCATACGATATAAAAAAATTAAAATATTCATATTTTAGTGATCGTTTAATTTCTTACAATAAAGCAGAAACTGAATACCTTACAAATCTTGTTAATATTTGTAAAAAGTATCCAAATAAAGTTTTTTTTATATGGGATGGGTTTTTAGAATATGGTGCCGAGATAAAATTATTGTTTGATTTTAATGATATTGAAAATATATATAACTGTGATTTTGTTAACTCAATAAAAGCTGATATTATTTTAAATATAGAAGAAGGAAGTTTTTCCACTGAAAAAATTTTGGATAGATATATTAGAGATGTCGAATTAAAATTTTCAGAAGATGCCTTTGGTGATCTATTGCAAAAAGATGTATATGATGATAAAAAAAATGAACTTAACAAGGTTATGGATGTAATCAGCAGTAAATATACTGTTAAAAGAGTAATAAATAAGCCATTAACAACTTTATATATAAAAGATGAAAAAAATAATTAATATTGCATTATCATTGATATTTATTATTGTGTTATCAATCATATTAGTGGAAGGTTTTATAACATTTCTGCCAATAGCATATAAATTATTACCGCCAAAAGATGATAATATTTTTGTTTATGTGTTAGGAGAATCTTCTGCTTATGGTCAACCTTTTTCCGGTAAGATTCAATTTTCTAAAATTATGGCATATATGGCAGATAATAAAATAGATAATAAAAATATAAAATTAGTTGTGTTTGCAGAACCTGGTAGCCGTATAATACATCAATATTTTAAGTATTTTTTATATAGGTTTTTTAATCCTTTTGATAAAGGTATTGTTTTATTATATCTTGGCATAAATGATAATGTTAAAAATAAAGAAGAATATTCTTTTTTATATTCTCTAGTTGTAAAAAGTAAAATTTTAAATTTAATATATTTATGTTTTTATGATACACATGATTTATATAATGATTATGAAAAACTTTTGATATTAATAAAAAGATTTGGAGACGATGTTTTTATTTCAACAATAATTGGAAACTATTTTGGTTTTATGCCACAAGACATTGATGTTTTATTGGAAAACAAAGTATTATATGATAAAATTAAATATATAGACAATTTAATTTTAAATAAAAAATATAATGAAGCTTTGAAATTATGTAATGAATTGGACAAAAACCCCCAGGTTTTATATAGAATTGCAAAGATATATGAATATCAGGGTAAAATAAAAGAAGCAAAGTATTTGTATATTTCTATGTTGGATGATATTGGGGATAAAAGACCAAATAAAGAAAAGAATTACATTATTAGATATTTAGCTAGAAAATATAATATTTTATTTATTGATATGTTTGGTTATTTATATGATAATGATGATAAAATAGGATATAATTTCTTCGTTGACAAAGTTCATCCAAATTTAAAATTACATACAATAATTGCAAAACGTTTTATCGATATTATCTCAACAAAACATACGATTAGTTTAAAAAAAGAAATAAATTCTGCTTATGAACTCTATAATATATTTAATTTTAGCAAGGAAGATTTGTTCGTACTATATAGAGATGCTTTAGGTGAAATTTTTTCTTTTTCATATATTTCCACGGTTTTAGATGTTTATAATATTTCTGTTATAAAAGAATATATTGGAATAATGAGTAAAATTGACGAAGAAATTGGTGATAATAATATAAATAGAAAATTTACACTGGTTGCATGTAACGTTTTACTTGAATATATTCAAGGTAATTATTCTAGTGCTAAGGAAATATTGTTAAAAACAGATTTGTTAGAAAATATGGATAGGGTTCAGATGCATAGATGGAATGAAAAATTAAAAAATTTTATATATGAATTAAACATATAAGAGATTGCAGTGATTAAGAAAACAGCTATTTTAGAAAAAGCAAAAAAAGAACAACAAATAGGAAATTATCAGATTTGTCTGGATTTAATAGAACAAATTTTTGATATTGAAGATTATTTTGTATCGTTTGAATATGCTAAGACATTATATCTATTAAAAAGATATGATGATGCTTTGGATATTTTTCTTAAATTAAATATAAGTAATAAAAGTAATAAAAATATAATTGATTTTATAATTAAGTGTTATGTAAAAAACGATAGAATTCAAGAGCTGTTTGATTTTATAAAAAACAATAATATAACTGATACGGATATTTTTTTTGAAATAGCGGAAACCTTTTTCTTTAGAAAGCAATATGACATAGCAGTCGGTTTTTATGAACAATATATTGAAAAGAATAAAGAAGATATAAAAGCGGTTTCAAAACTTTTACAGATTTATAATTTTCTGGGATATAAACAAAAAGCTATAGATTTATCTGTTGAATATTTAGAAAAAAAACAAATACGAGATGATAAATTTCTGTATAATTTGTTTTTAAATGAACAAGAAATTGCACAAGAAAAAATAATATTAAAATCAAAGCCGAGAATTATGTTGGTAATGCTTACTAACAAATGTAATTTGAAGTGTCCTATGTGTGCAACAATTTACCAAAAAAATCAATGGGAAATATCAGCTATATTCAAGCAATATATATTGGATAACTTGGGTAATTTAGAACTAATTACTTGGCAGGGCGGAGAGGTCTTTTTATATAGTGATTTTAAAGAATTATTTTTAAAAGCAACAGAAAATAAATATTTAAAACAAATAATAATAACAAACGCTCTTCTTATAAATGAACAATGGGCAAATTTGATAACAAAAGCAAATCATTTAGATTTAACAATATCAATAGATAGTATAGAAAAAAATATTTATGAAAAATTGCGATTTGGTGCAAAGTATGAGCAATTATTACAAAGTTTAGAACGTATAAAGAAAGCTAGAGTAACAAATAAATCTAATATAACAATAACAATGAGAACAACAATATCTGATGAAAATATCTATACATTAGATAAAATGGTGGATTTTGCAGTTAAGTATAATATAAATATTTTAATTTGGTCTCCGTTAATTATGGAAGGAAATAAAGAATATAGTTTAAAAAATAAAAACAATGATGAACTTTTAGATATAAAAGAAATTATTGATAAAGCTTTTGATAAGGCGCAAAAAAACGCAATAAAAATTGTTTGTTTATTGGAAAGTGTAGAAAGCATTTTTAATGAAAGATCTAAAAAAAATAAAAAAGAACAAAGTTTAGCAAATGAACACAAAGTTAAAAATGACAGTGATATTTTTTTATCACATAAAAAAAATCCTTTATGTTTTAGACCTTGGAAACAAATTGCAACTACTGTTGAAGGTGAATTTAGACCGGAATGTTTATGTTTAGTTAATACGGGTAATATTCATAGTTGTGATAATTTTTATGAATTATGGAATAATAGCGTTATGCAAGGTTATAGAGAAAAATTAATAGCTTTTAATCAACAATGGTGTTGTGATAATTGTAAGAACAATATTATATCGGAAGAACATAAAAAATTCACATGTTGGTAAAATCATATGGATAAAGCAACAGAAAATTCATTACTGAACGAAGAAGAAATAAAAAATAAGAAAATAGTTTTAAAATCGTATCCTACAAGATTGATAGCAACATTATCAACTAAATGTAATTCAAAATGTATTATGTGTGAAGTTGTAAGAAAAAAGTGGGATATGCCACAAAAAACTATAAATGAGATAAAACAATTATTGCCATATTTTCAGAGTGTCAATTGGCAGGGCGGAGAAGTTTTATTATTAGATAGCTTCTATGATTTGTTTTTGGAATCTTTAAAAAATAAATCATTAAGACAGACGATAGTAAGTAATGGCATGTTATTAAATGATAAATGGATAGATGTATTGACGGAAGCTGATGTGGAGTTCACTATTTCAATAGATGGCCTCAATAAAGAGATTTATGAAAAGATAAGATATGGTTCAAAGTATGATATTCTATTAAAAAATATTGAAAAATTGAACGAAGTCAGAAAAAGGAAAAAATCAAAATTAAAATTGAAAATGCATACAGTTATTATGAGATCAAACTATTGTGATGCAGATAAATTTATTGATTTTGCCGATAAATATAATTTTGATATAGTTTATATGATGCCTATTTGGGGTGGGCAACAAATAGAAGAAAATATATATATTGAAAATAACTTTAATATCATGAGTGAATTATCAGACAAAATTAGTATTGCCGAGAAAAAAGCTAGGGATTACAATATCAGATTTTTTCACTCTATACCCATAATAAACAAAAAAGACAATTGTAATGAAATAACAATAGATAAAAAAAATCAAAAAGGCGAAGATAAAACAAAAGTTGATAACGTAAAAATAGATGTTCCTAAAGAAAAAATAACAGAATCTTTATTTTGTTATTTACCATGGCAACAATTAAACATTGATCCTGGAGGAATTGTTAGACCTGGCTGTTTGTGCAGCAAACATGTCGGCAATATAGAGGAGTCATCAATTCTATCTATATGGAATAATCAGCAAATGCAGGAATATAGAAAAAAGATTGTCAGTAATCCACAAAATTGGTGCAATATAGATTGTATAAATAATATTATTGGTATGGATTTAAGAAAAGTATAAATTTATGGTTATAATAAACATAAAATATAATAATTGTGTATTTGTAGGTTTCAATATTTTTATAAATTTTTATGTAAATTGATTATAAAGTTAAAAATATAAAGTAAAAGATGACGTCATGAATATTGATAAAAAATATTATGAACAAATAGATATCGCTAAGCAAGATATAAAAAATAATAATTTTAAAGATGCAATAAATAAATTATTAAGTATGATTAATATTTATGGAGAAGAAAAAGATATATTGTTTGAGTTAGGTAAAGCTTATTTTTTATATAATGAAAATAATAAATCCGAACATATTTTCAAAAAAATTGTAAAGTATAGAAATAAAGATGTATATTTGTTTTTGATAAAAATTTTAAAACAAAAGGGAAATAATAAGGACATAAAACTGACCATAAAATATTTAACAGAATGTGTAGAATTATTCTATTATGATTTGGAAGTAAGATTGGAAATACAACAAACTTTACAGAAAATAATAGAAACTTTGATTGAAAACAAAGATTTTTATGAAGCATTTAAAATATTTTTTACGTTTTATCGTTTTCCGGATATAGAATTAAAAATATTAAAAGATTTTATATATTTCAAAGTAATAGAATATCTTCGTTATAATAATATTAGAAATAACAAAAAGACGGTTTTTAAGTTAGTAGATAAATTATTTGAAATTATTCCAATAAATGAAATAAAAATAAGGAATTCATTATTAAATGAAAAAGAAATTGCCGAAGGTAAGCTTGTGTTGGCTTCCAAACCGAGAAAATTACAATTAATATTAACCAATAAATGTAATCTCAGATGTATTATGTGCGATTTTCATAATTATGATTGGAATTTTAACAACAAGCAGATAAAAGAATTAAAAGAATTAATACCATATTTAGATTTCCTGATTTGGCAGGGAGGAGAAGTTTTTTTAAGTAAGTATTTTATTGATATATTTGAATTAGCTTTAAAAAATGATGTTAAACAAACAATAATAACTAATGGATTGTTATTAAATAAAAATATTTTAAAAAAAATAGTACAAGACAATGTTTCGTTAGCAATTTCAATAGATGATATTGAGAAAAAAGGATATGAGAAAATTAGAGTTGGCGGAAAATTTGAAAATTTGATTTCAAATTTGGAAATAATAAACTCATTAAGAGAAAAAAATAAGAAATTAAATTTTAATATGCAAATGTCTGTAGTTGTGATGAAATCTAATTATAGTAAATTAGGTGAATTTGTTGATTTTGCAAAAAAATATGGATTTTCAAGTTTAGAGTTAAATCCTATAGAACTATCTAATAGTAATTATGAAGAACAAATTTTTTTCCCAAAAAGTGATTATAATAAAATAGAGTATATAAATAAATTGTTACCTAATGTATATAGAAAAGCTGCTAAAAATGGAATACAAATAAATTCTGCAATTCCCACATTAGAATCAGAAATAAGTAAAAATAAAAATTTTTCTAAAAAGAGTGTTATAGATAATGAAAAACATATACAAAATTATAAAGGACAAAGAAATAAATATATAGATTTAAAAATGGATTCTATTTGTAAAACAAATAAATTTAATGGCAAACATAAAAGTTTTTGTTTTGTTCCATGGTATTCATTAATGATTGAATTAAATGGTTATGTAATGCCATCATGTATTTGTCCGTCATTTTGTAGAGATACAATAGCAAATATGTCAATTAATGATGTTTGGAATTCTAAGACAATGTCTTTTTATAGACAAATTGTACAAACAAATTCATATGAGACAATTTGCAGTAAATGTAATTTGGGAGATATAACAAAAAACAGAAGATTAAATTTATGATTAATATAAAAGAATAACTTATAAATAATTTAGAAATAAAATTATATGTTTTAGGTTATGAAAAAAATAATTTAAAATGTTTATGGCTTTACAACTCCTGAAAGTTTTTTGTTAAGAAATAAATAAAGGGTATATAAAATGAAAACAGCATTGATAGCGGGTATAACTGGACAGGATGGTTCTTATTTGGCGGAACTTTTATTAAATAAAGGTTATGAAGTTCACGGAATTGTAAGAAGAAGCAGCAATAATAATATTGTCAGAATTGAAAATATTTTAGATAAAATAAACTTACATTTCGGAGATCTTAGTGATAGCATAAGTTTAATAAAAATAATCAGTGAAGTTAAACCTGATGAAATATATAATTTAGCAGCACAAAGTCAGGTTTATGTTAGTTTTGATATTCCTGAATACACGAGTAATATAAACGGCTTAGGTGTCTTAAGACTGTTGGATAGTATAAGATTAATAAATAAAGATATAAAATATTTTCAAGCTGTATCGAGTGAAATTTTTGGAGATACAAAAGATTGCCCGCAGACTGAAAATACACAATTAAATCCTAAAAATCCTTACGGAATATCAAAGTTATATGCTTATGAAATAACAAAAAGTTACAGATATGTTTATGGAATGTTTGCTTGTAACGGTATATTATATAATCATGAAAGTCCGAGAAGATCAGAAAATTTTGTTACAAGAAAAATAACAAAAGCGATAGCTAAAATAGTTGCTAAAGAACAAAACGAATTGTTTTTGGGGAATATTGATGATAAAAGAGATTGGGGATATGCTAAAGATTATGTTGAGGCAATGTATTTGATGTTACAACAAGATAAACCTGATGATTACATAATATCAACCGGAGAAACTCATTCAGTCAGAGATTTTTTGGACATTGCATTTGGTATTGTTAATTTAGATTGGCACAGATATGTAAAAATAGATCAAAAACTTATAAGACCTTTAGATAAAAGAACTATATATCAAGGTGATAATTCAAAAGCCAAAAAAATTCTTAAATGGGAACCTAAAACATCTTTTAAAGAGTTGGTTCGTCTAATGGTAGAAGCAGATTTGAAGAAGAAAGGAATAAATTTATAAATAAACATATATAATAAATGTTTTACTAATAATTTCTCCGATATGTAAAAAACTAAAAATAAGGAACTCTCAACAAAGTTGAAAGTTCCTTATAAATTTTTTGTTATCAATCTTATTTAAAGCTCAGTTCGTTTTTATCTTTAGCCAAATCTACTTTTATTTTACTGCCTTCGGCAAAGTTTCCTGCAATAAGTTGCGAAGATAACGGATTTAACAAATAAGTTTGTAAAGCTCTTTTTAACGGTCTTGCACCGAATGCCGGTTCATAACCTTTATCCGCAAGAAAATCTTTTGCTTTATCGGTAAGCTCGATAGATATTTTTTTGTCTGCCAATCTTTTTAATATTGTTTTTAGTTGGATATCTATAATTTTACCCATATCTTGTTTTTCAAGTCTTCTGAATATTATTATTTCATCTATTCTGTTTAAAAATTCAGGTTTAAAATGTAATCTTAATTCGTCATCAATTTTCTTTTTTATTTGTTCGTAATCAAAGTTTTCTTTAACGGGTTCTTTTTGTTTTTTGCCTTTTTCAAAACCGATTTTATCTTTATCGAAATTAAAACTGTCTTGAATATATTGCGAACCCACATTAGATGTCATAATAATAACTGTATTTTTAAAATCTACGGTTCTTCCTTTACTGTCCGTAAGTCTGCCGTCGTCAAGTAACTGTAACATTATGTTAAATACATCGGGATGAGCTTTTTCTATTTCATCAAACAATACTACCGAATATGGTCTTCTTCTAACGGCTTCGGTAAGTTGTCCTCCGTCTTCAAAACCTACATATCCCGGTGGTGCACCGATAAGTTTTGATACGGAATGTTTTTCCATATATTCGCTCATATCGATACGGACAATATTTTTTTCATCATCAAATAAGAAATCTGCCAATGCTTTTGCAAGTTCCGTTTTACCTACACCGGTAGGACCTAAAAACATAAACGAGCCCATAGGTTTGTTAGGGTCAGAAATTCCCGAACGAGATCTTCTAACAGCATTTGCAATAGCTTCCACTGCGGCATTTTGCCCGATAACTCTTTCGTGTAACCTTTCTTCCATTTTAAGAAGTTTTTGAGTTTCACCTTCCATCATTTTTGATACGGGAATTCCCGTCCATTTACCTACAACGGTTGCTATATCGTCTTCATCAACTTCTTCTTTCAACATCTTTTTATCTTTTTGAAGAGTAATAAGTTTTTTGTTTTCGTTATCCAATTCCGTTTGAATTTTGGGAATTTTGCCGTAACGAATTTCCGCAACAAGGTTCAAATCTCCGTTTCGTTCCGCTTTTTGTTCATCCGTTTTTAGTTGTTCTATTTCTTTTTTCAATTTTCTTATGGAAGAAATTGATTCTTTTTCTTTTTGCCAATGAACTTTCATTTCGTTGGAAGAATTTTTTAATTTTTCTATTTCGGATTCTATTGTAGCAAGTCTTTCTTTTGCGGTAGAATCGGAATCTTTTTTAACGGCCTGTTTTTCTATTTCAAGTTGTCTTATTTTTCTTTCAACAGTATCAAGTTCCATAGGCATAGAATCTATTTCTATTCTTAATTTACTTGCGGCCTCATCTACCAAATCTATTGCTTTGTCCGGCAAAAATCTGTCGGTAATATATCTTGCACTTAATGTTGCTGCGGCTACCAAAGCGGAATCTTTTATTTTTACACCATGATGAACTTCGTATTTTTCTTTTATTCCTCTAAGTATTGCAATAGTATCTTCCACTGAAGGCTCGCCCGTATAAACGGTTTGAAATCTTCTTTCAAGTGCTTTATCTTTTTCTATATATTTTCTGTATTCATCGAGAGTTGTTGCACCTATAAGCTTTAATTCTCCTCTTGCAAGTAACGGTTTTAACATATTACCCGCATCCATAGCACCTTCGGTAGCACCCGCACCTACGATAGTATGAATTTCATCTATAAACAGAATTATTTTACCTTGTGCCGCCTGAATTTCTTTTAAAACGGCTTTTAGTCTGTCTTCAAATTCACCTCTAAACTTTGCACCGGCAATTAAAGAACCTAAATCAAGTTCTATAACTGTTTTATCTTTTAATGTTTCCGGAACATCGCCCGAAACTATTCTTTGTGCAAGCCCTTCAACTATTGCGGTTTTACCTACACCCGGTTCACCTATTAAAACAGGATTGTTTTTCGTTCTTCTTGATAAAACCTGAATACTTCTTCTTATTTCTTCATCTCTTCCGATAACAGGATCGAGTTTCCCTTTCTTTGCAAGTGCGGTTAAATCTTTACCGTATTTTTCCAAAGCTTGATACTTATCTTCCGGGTTTTGGTCCGTAACTCTGTTAGAACCTCTTATTTCAACAAGAGCATTTAAAACTTTTTCCTGAGTTATTGTATACTTGTTTAAAATTTTTGTTGCTTCCAAATTAGGAAAACTTATAATAGCAAGAAATATATGTTCCGTAGAAACAAACTCATCTTTTAAATCTTTAGCTATCTTTTCGGAAACGGTAAATATTTTATTCAAATCTTGGCTTAAATAAGGTGTAGCACCTTGAACTTTCGGCTTAGATTCTATAACTTTTAAAACATCTTGTTCTATCAACGGTTTAAGGTCTTGCTCAACTGCCGACAATTTTTTTATAATAGTTCCTACAATACCTTGTTCCTGTTTAAGTAAAGCATATAATAAATGTTCTGCCGATAACTCTTGGTTCCCGTATTGTGTAGCGATATCTTGCATATCCGCAAGAGCTTCTTGCGATTTGATTGTAAATTTAGATATATTCATTTTGGGTACCTCCTTTAATTAGCACTCTTGTTCTTTGAGTGCTAATATAACACAAAATAAAAATTTTGTCAAGTATTTAGTTGTTTTGTCGATAATATTCCATAACATTTACATGTTTTTTGCTGATATATAATATAAAAAGATGTTCTTGCTTTTGGTAAGAGATGTTTTTGTCGTTACAGAATGAATAGTTTGAGACGAACTGAAGGATATTATAGGTTATTAGATTATAAGGTTATGGGGTTATAAGTTGTCATTAAAGACCTTAAGATTTTGAGTTAGAATGAAGAAACTCAGGAATGAAGTGTACCTGAATCCCATAATGGTGTACTCGATTTCCTGAGTTTCAATATTATAACAAAAATATTAAGGTCGCTATAAATCCGTTATTATTTTAAATTATTTCTTATTCGCCAAAGCAGCCTTTATAAAATTTGCAAATAACGGGTGCGGTCTTGTAGGTCTTGACTGGAATTCCGGGTTAAACTGAACCGCAACAAACCAAGGATGATCTTTTATTTCAACAATTTCAACATACTTGTTTTCGTCACTTGAATAACCCGAAACTATAAGCCCTTTATCTTCCAATGCTTTAACATAATCTTTGTTTACTTCATAGCTGTGTCTGTGTCTTTCGCTTATAACTTCTTTTTTGTATATTTCATAAGCTTTTGTATCTTTTGCTATATCGCATTTCCAAGAACCGAGCCTCATAAAATGTCCGTCTTTATTTTTTGCATTTGTTTGAACGATAACGGGAGTTTTTGCATTTTTATCTATATTTAAAGAGTTTGCATCTTTTATACCGCAAACATTTCTTGCATATTCAATAATAACACTTTGCATACCTAAAGATATTCCAAAGAACGGAATTTTGTTTTCTCTTGCATATTTTATTACATTAAGTTTTCCTTCCAATGTTCCGCCGCTGTCACCGTCCGGAGAAATAATTGCATTTACATCTTTTAAATCCTGTTCCAAATGTTGTGAATCTGTATCTACATATTTTATTTTAACTTCGGTAACATTTATTGCACCGCCGTGTTTTAAGGCTTCAAACACACTCTTGTAAGAATCTTTAAGTTCTATAAACTTTCCTGCAATTGCAACAGTAACCTGATGTTCCGGGCATCTGCAATTGTGTATCATATCGTTCCATTGTTTTAAGTCTATCGGTTTTGCATCAAGTTTTAAATATTTTACTATTAAGTCGTCTATTTTGTTTTCGTGTAATTGAACGGGAACTTCGTAAATTGATGTTTGAACATCTCTTTCTTCAATTACGGCATCTTTTTCCACGTTGCAGAACAACGAAATTTTGTCTCTTATTTCGTCCGTTAAATGTTGGTCCATTCTGCAAAGTATTATGGACGGTTCTATACCTATTTCTCTTAATTTCTGAACACTATGCTGCGTAGGTTTTGTTTTAAGTTCTTCTGATGCTTTTATGTAAGGTATTAATGTAACATGAACATATAAAACATTTTCTCTGCCGATATCGTTTCTGAATTGTCTTATTGCTTCCAAGAACGGAAGACCTTCAATATCGCCTACCGTTCCGCCTATTTCTACCATAACAACATCACTGTCTCCCGCAAC
>JAEEGL012588811.1_pt1 | contig 20541 bp, 13 predicted proteins | sample 9134231 | NCBI WGS metagenome assembly JAEEGL01 (sample SAMN16246548, study PRJNA631951) | gut metagenome | biome: gut microbiome; feature: rumen; material: fiber-attached | host: Bos | place: Iran: Karaj | collected 2018-10
TGTATAATGATCTTAACAAATCAAATTTACCACTTTTACTACAAGGAGGAAATTATTATGTTAGAAATGCTTTTGAACAACACGGATCCGTTTAAAACCGCTGCAGGTCCGATCGTGCAGCTCATCAACAGTGCGACAGGTCCGATCCTGGCTATCGTAGTGGCATTGGGAGCCATCTATTCCATCTTCCTGGGTGTGAAGCTGGCAAAGGCGGAGGAGCCGCAGGACAAGATGAAGGCAAAGGGGCAGTTGAAGAATGCGATCATCGGCTTCATCCTGATCTTCGTACTGATCGTGGTACTGCGTGTGGCTACCGGCCCGATGCTGAACTGGGTAAACGGCTATGGTGACCAGGGCGACATCAATATGGCGGTTCCGACCTCGGCTCCGGCTAAAACAAATTGATTTGTTTTAAGTGGCAGTACCGGCAGACGACCACAGCCGGTACTGTCCCTGTTTTACGATCGGTATACGCGTTCCGCAAGAGGAACACTCATTTTGCAAAGAACAGCAGGGACGCAGCGCAGGAAAGCGTGCGGAATGCTGTTTTTTGCAAAATGGGAAACGAAAAGTACAGGAGCAGATATATATGCGTTTTCGGTTTGAACTGAAAAAGAAAAAGAAGGATGTGGGGCTGCTCAGGCGGCAGCTCTGTTTTTTTATGCTGTGCATCTTTCTGCTGACGGGCTGCGGCTCCATCATTTTAAACGGGGATCTGAGCTTTTCTGCCAATGCACCGGTGCAGCCCATGCCCATGACGACCAAAGAGGTGCAGGATTATATGAAGAATGTGTCCTTCGCCTACGGAGATGCCGAAAAGTATGCCATCGGCGGCAAACGCGCCTTTATCACCATGCCCGGTCATGTCAATCCGGCGGATGTACAGATCTTAAACGAAGCCATCAACGACTACAATGCGGATCTGGTGGATATGAGCAAGCAGAAAAAGCTCTATAAGGGCGATTTCAAGGTGATCGATTACAATGAGACCACCAAACGTTTTGTCTATGCTTATTATACCCCTTACCTGCGCACAAAGGACGAGAACGGAAACGCGGTCAGTAAGAATTATACGGACAGTAAATATCCGGAGGTCGAGGATACGGGGTTGTCCGTCAGTAAAAACGGCACCATCAGCGGCAATCTGATCATCGACCGTCCGAACGGCGAAGAGGATGTGGACGGCGGCGAGCTGGTGCTGATGAGCTATCAGCCGGATACGGGAGAGTATACCGTTTTTTTCAGCAAGCATTTTACTGCGGAGGAGGATAAGCAGAATGATATGCGCTGTCTGGCAGGCAAGGCGGGGCTGGGAAGCGGTGTCCAGAACAGCAAAGCGAGGAATAACGGCGGTATGACCGCAAATACAAATATAAACAGTGCCGGCAAAAACTATTTTGTATTTGCCGATGATTATCTCTATCTCTATGACCAGTGGGGCAATCTGGTCTATTGCGGTTTCTACCGTTCCGTGATCCAGCAGAAGGCGAATGAAATGAACCGGATCTACGGCTGGCATCCGTACTGGCGCTATACTGTGGCGGATGTGGAACTGGATGACAGGGGCGTGCCCTATTTCACCCTCAATATGGAGGTGTCGGACCAGGAGTTTGACCAGGCGGACAAGCAGGCGGAGAAGCAGCTGGATAAGGAAGTGGAAGAAAATAAAAATGATGATGCCCAGGGTGACGATCCGGAGAGTGTGGGCGACATCACTTATTTCCATGGCACCTTCTCTGTTAACCGCATCGAGATCGGCGGAACAAACGGTATGAACTTTTACTCCGAGATGGAGGCGGAGGCATGGAATGCGCTGAGCGGAAATGCCATCAACCACCGCCAGGAGGTATTTAATTATACTGAAATGCGGCAGGAAATTGAAACAAAAGATGTTTCCGGAAACGATGTGTCCGGAAACGATGTGTCCGGAAACGTGATCCGACGATACGAAACCTTTGATGAGACACTGGCGCGTCTGAAAAAGGATCCATCTGTAGTGGTTAGCGCCAATGCCGTCGATAAGCATTCCGGAAACAATCTGATCCTGGAATTCTATAATGCAGATGGTGTGCAGACCAATCTGAACAACTTCACCGGCTTTACCGCAAATAGGGGCGGTACGTTTGAGTATTCTCTGGCCGGCGGACCGACGGCTCGGAGAGTAATAGCTAGGAATTCATCCGGAAAAGAAGAAACATGGACAAGTACTTATTATGTAGATTGGTATTCTTCTGGGACTTACAATAATAATCGGACGCTTAATTATCTGCGGGAGGATCAGGATTATATCTGTGGCAAGCTGGTATCCTGGCTGAATGCGGGAGGAAGAACATTGCCGGATCTAAAACCGGGATTGTTTGCCGGAAAAGATTACGCATCCTACGATATCGGGGATTATAAAGAAATCAACGGCAATTATTCTGTCAGCGGCACGGATCTGATCGAAAATCCGATCAAGGGTCATGCCCAGCCACTGGTCTCCTCGGCATATTTTAAGAATTTTTCTCTACAGGAGGGGGCAGGGCGAATTGTAGCTACGGATGACGGCAGTGGTCTGGAGACCGAGAATGCTTCTGATATGTTGTATAGCAGTGTGTATAGAAACGGACGATATTACTATCATGACATTCTGGATAGTAAATACTGGGTAGATCAGTACAAATACGACATTGATTCACATTACAGTCTGGGTTTGAATATGCCCTATACCATCATAAAAAAAACTCAGTGGGATGTGAGCGGAAATGCTTCTTCACAATACATGACCATACTAAATGATCAATACAGGAGTTTCAAACTTCCGGTCATGACACTGCAGGCCAAGAAGGATATCAGCTTAAGTTACGACTGGGTATTAAAGGATGATTCTGCCAGCGGAAATACTGCCGGCAAGGTGGAATCCTTCCTTTCCAAAAAAGCGACAGTGGCGATCCCGATGCAGTACCGTATGATGTATCCCGAAGGCTGCTACATCGGCAATGTGGGCGAGACATGGGTAGGCAATACGGTAAAGGCGGGCGCCGGGGATCTGAACGCTCTTACTTATTACAGTGTAAACGGCAAACGCCTGGCAGAGGACAGTGTCTATGTCAGTTCATGGTGGTGGATCAAAGAATACCGCGAAACGAAATATCCCATCTATGACAATGCCTCCGGGCAGACCATCAAGACGGGAGGTACGGATTACGGATGGCGGACTTCAATCTTCAGTTACTGGTGGTTTTTGCATACCTATTATCTGAATAACAATTACTGGAACTTTTATTCCGGGGCGGAAAGCGAGAAGAAGTTCGGCACCCTGCAGGTGGAGAAGCAGGGCTGTAACGGTGTGATCTATGACCGTATGGTGCCCGGCGAGGCACAGGATCTGGGCATCTGGGAAGTGGGCGGCAAAAAGATCGTGGCCTACTTTACCGACCAGGTGATCCGTATTTATGAAAAAAAGGATAATACATACCGTGCTACGGCAGAACTGCGGGTGGATGAACTGAAGGGACTTACTGCCGGCTATCTGCTGAAGGAAGAAAACGGGGATGTGTCCTCCAATACCACCGGCTCCACCCTGGAGGAAGAGGCATTGCAGCATGCCGAGGAGGTCTTAAACAGTGATGAGGCTATGTATAACCTGACCTCGGACAATATCCAGCCGGTGGGCAATGATCTGAAGCGCTTCCTGTATTTCTCCAACGACGGCGGTCTGCATCTGCTGTATGTGCTGAACGGCAGCACCGGTGCACAGTCCTGGCAGAAGCAGGGACGCATCATGAAGCTTTTGGACGGCTCCTATTTCCGTGTATTCCCCAATGGAAACGGTTACAAGGTGGTGGGCTTCCAGACGCAGCAGTACAGCTACAGTGAAGCAGATGTGTGCATGGCGAGGGTATATGACCTGAATCTCGGAGATCTGGTGGATCAGCACGGAAACTCGGCAGTGAGCGAGTACCTCGAGAGCCTGCGGAACTACTTCCTGACCCAGACGCATACCATCCGGACGACGACATTATCCGGGAATGAAGCAAAGAATATATCCGAGAATGATACTTCGATCGTATCTTCGAATAATGCAGTCATAAAGGTGGAGATCGTAAAGCCGGATGCGAATGACGCGGAATACGCACGCGCGGAGAAGCTGATCACCGGAGATTATGAAACGGTGGCCTATCCGGAACTGCAGGCGATCTGTAAGGAATACGGTATTGATAAACCTACGGATGACTCCGTGAACGTGCTGAAGAATATACGTGCGAACTATGACGGGCAGCGCGCGGCGATGACGGAGATCTATACGTTCCTGGGGATCGATGCCACAGAGCTGGACAACAACTGGCGGTATCTGCGCTATGAGGGACAGCTCTTCAACGCGTCCTACCAGAGCCTGCTGGAGATGACCATGGTACAGATCGTGCTGTCCGATTTTTATCTGAAAGATTTATATACGCCACAGTTAAATGGCATCACCGGACTGGCGGGCGTACATAAATACGACGCGGCAACGGACGGCGGCAAACGCTATGTCTATAACGACAAGGTGAACAATTCGTTTATCCATGTCTATGATCCGACCTGGGACGGTGAGGAGATCCTGAACAATGCGGGCAACAGTACCGGCGCGACCAAGAAAGGGCTGTACTTCGTGACAAATTTCAGTGGAACGCTCTATGTGGATGAATATGCGGCTTACCGCAGCCAGTACAAGGACTGGAGCAGCACTCAGGTGAATACCGATATCATGAATGAACTCATGAATACGGAAAAGGCACAGCAGCGCAACTTAAGTCTGCAGAGCGACAAGATCAACGATGAACTGTACGACATGATGAAAAAACAGGGCGATACCACGAACTTCAGCGATAGCGATTTCTACAAGGCGGTCTCGGACGACCTGGAAGACAAGTACTTAACCACTCTCCGCCAGCAGGAAAACGCAGGACAATAGAGGTAAATCTATCACATGAACCAAAAGCGCAACAACAGGAATGTCTTTCTCTGGGTGGCCGTAGGGGTCGTGATCCTTGCGGGCATTATATTCCTGTTGATCCTTGCACTGAAAGGATCGGGGGATGGCAAAGGCGGCCGTGACGGGCAGGACCATATCCCAAGACCTACCAATTCCGTGATCCCGGAACCGCCCGGGGGGGCTACGCCCACCGGAGGCAACGGTGAAGGCGATGAGATCATTGGAAAAGGGACACCTACCCCTACGCCCTATGGCTGGGGAACGACTCTGACGCCGACCCCTTCGGGAGGCAACGGTAATGGTGATGAAGACGGCAGATACGAAACACCGACGCCCACGCCTTATGGCTGGGGAACGACTCTGACGCCGACCCCTTCGGGAGGCAATGGAAACGGCAACGGGGATGAGAACGGAAAACCTACAATAAGTACAACTACGCCTACTCCGACGGGGGGGAACGGCGATGACGACGAGAAACACATAACCCCTACCCCTACGCCGACCCCTTATGGCTGGCCGTCACCGACACCGGGCGGGCCTACGCCTACTCCATACGGCTGGGGAGTAACCCCGACCTATGCAAGGATGACCCCTACCCCTACGCCGTATGGCTGGGGAGTAACGCCGACTTCGGGCAGGCATACGCCTACGCCGACGCCGTATGGCTGGCCGTCGCCGACCCCGGAAGGATGGAGGCCGACACCGACTTCGGGCAGAGAAAACCCTACGCCGACTTCGGGAAGAGGAACGCCTACCCCGACACCGGACGGCTGGGGAGTAACGCCGACTTCGGGCAGAACTACGCCGACACCGACGCCGTATGGCTGGCCGTCGCCGACTTCGGGAGGCCCCACGCCGACACCTTATGGCTGGGGAACGACACCGACGCAGGGCAGACCTACTGCAAGCTCGGCGGAGCGCGGCGGGGGGAAAGCGCCGACTTCTCGCAGGTAGCCGCCTCCGCCGACACCTTATGGCTGGCCGTCACCGACTTCGGGAGGCCCCACGCCGACACCTTATGGTTGGGGAACGACACCGACGCAGGGCAGACCTACTGCAACCCCGACGCCTTACGGCTGGGGCGGCACGCCGACACCCACGCCTTATGGCTGGCCGAGCCCGACACAGAAGCCCGGAAGCGGGGATGACGGTGAGAGCGGAAAACGTACAACACCTACGCCTACCCCGAAGGGAGAAAACGGCGATGACAACGGTCTGAACAGCTGGAATATCCTGGATGAGAGTAACAAGTCGGACTATAACGGTGGCGTGAATTTCGGTGATGACCGGTGGAACGAGTATCTTGCGGCCTTATTTAAGGAAGTCAGCCCGGATTATTCCGTGGATGCGTTTACCGTGCTGCAGAACGAGGGCATGGAGCTGTTCTTCCGTATGTCCGAGATCTTCGACAGCAAGCCGGTGACCCGTGCCGGACTGGCCGCGGACCAGCAGGCCAAATGGGATACCATCACGGCAGAAGTGGGCAAGGCATCCTACCGCTGGCAGCTGGAGGAGATCATCATCAAATATAAGGTAGAGCGTGGGGAATGCAAGAATTACCAGCAGGCCTACCTGACCTTTGCGAACGGCATCTATGCGGATGATGATGCGAGAAAGACGGCGCTGATGCAGTCCTCCTGCTATGAGATCATAGCGGATCTGCAATCCGGGATGGCGAAGAAGGGGCTTGGTTATACCTGGAACGAAGCTTTGGGGGTGGTACTGCGCAATGCAGGCAATCCCATGGCGGAAGTAGCGGTCGCACAGGACGATGTGGGACTGTTTATGGCGATGGGAGGATTCTTCACTTCCAAGAACTTTGATTCCTTATCCTATGCGGACAAGAAGTTATGGTGGGAGATCGAGGCAAAGCTGGCACTCTGTGAAACACAGCTGGATCTCGAAGTGCTGATGATCGAGTATCACCTGAAAAATGACAAAGAGAGGGACGCTTTCTACGACTGGCTGTATCAGCAGAACGAGTCAACACGCTGGCAGGCGCTCAAAAACAACGCCACGTATTACGAGACGATCACGCAGCAGAAGCGGGCATTCCCACAGAAGAACCTGGGCTACAGCACCTGGGATGAGGCGTTGGGACATATCCTGAAAGGACGCGTGATTGTGAACAGTTCGGATAACGGGGAAAATCAGATGCAGAGCTACAGCAGTACGCGGATCGGTGCTACCCCGACACCGACCCCGCTGCCCACCCCGAAACCGGCAGGCAGCAGATAAGGATCAGAATGGAAAATACAGAACCGGAAGTAACTGAACAGACATCCCCCCCGCGCCGGAAAGGACGGCCGCGGGGAGAGGACATCGAACCGCTGGAAAAGAAACTGCTGCGCTGCGTGCGTTTCTGGATCCTGTTTGCGGGGCTGGCGGGATTCCTGATCATGCTGTGGCTGTGGGCACTCCACAATATCCGTCTGGTCACGGAGGGTACCAGAGCAGTGGCAGAACTGGCGGCGGAAGCAGCGGATGTGCAGGCGGCGCAGACGGCAGCGGAGGAGCTGCTTAAGATCCGTGCGGATGCACCGCAGAAAGCCACAAAGGATTATACGGCGGATGAACAGGTGGTATTGCTGGCAAGATACGAAGCCGTAGAGCAGCGGCCGGACTGGCAGGCGTTATCAGCATACCTTTCGGAAGTGACCGGGCGATATGCCTATGCAACAGAGTTTTCGCTGGTGGTGCTGGATCCGCAGTCGGAGCAGCTCATCTGGCTGGCGGGGCCGGAGCATAAGACCGGCTATGCGGCATGGCTTGCTGACATTGCCCTGCCCGGAGAAGAGGGCTATGATTTAAAGGACTTCGCAGGGCACAAGGAAGGCACCATGGTGCTGGAACCGCTTCGGACGGAGGATGGGAAGAACCTGACCGTGAACGATCCGGATGAGACTCCGGCGGAATTATACATCGGCGGTATGTTTTCCTTCGCAGGCATCATGAGCAGTGAACTGAAAAAACTGCTGATCCCGCTCATTACGATCGCCTTGGCGCTACTGGGCTGCAGCCTGCGTATCCTGTGGATCGTGTATAAAAAACAGGGGCTCGGAACATCTCGGGAACCGCAGCCGGACAATAACGATGACGGTATTTTGGATTTCGAAACAATAAAACACACGGAGTAAACGAATGGAACCGGTATATCTTGGTCTCTTCAGCAAAATATTTGACTGGGTTTTTGATAACATTTTGCGTCCGGTCATAGAATTTCTTGCCGGCATACTCAATGAGATCCTGGCCTTTCTCTTTGAAGAGGTGTTAAAGCCTCTTCTTGTGAATGTCTTTTTCCCTATGTTCCAGACCATTGCCAAGATGGTCTTTGATATCCTTGTGGATGTCCTGTTTGAGTTTTATGTCAAGGGACTGCAGGTGCTGGACTGGGTCGGCGACTGCTTCAATATCTTCGGCGGTATCACCACTGTAAAGTACAATGGAAAAGATACCTATCTGATCCTGGCACTGTTTCAGATGTCGCCGGTATGGCGTGCCATCTGGCTGATGATCGGCGTTTCCTTTGCCTTGTTGCTTGTATTTTCCATGATCTCGGTGATTCGTTCCATCGGAGAGCTGGGCAACGAGGTGCAGCACCCCTTAAACCGTGTGCTGCGGGATATCTTTAACGGCTTTCTGCATATGATCCTGGTGCCTTTTGTCTGCGTTTCGCTGATGATCGGCACTTGCGTGGTGCTCAATTCCGTCAGCACCGGCATCAGCAATATGCAGGCGGCGCAGTCGAATACATCCTACCGCGGTACAAAGACCACCATCGGACGCGCGATCTTTGTCGTGAGCACCATGGATGCCGCCTGGAATCCCGCTTACAACATCAACAGCAAGTTTCAGGCTGAGATGCCGGGGATCTCGGACTCCATCCGCAGACAGTATTATTACAGTGATTTTGCGTATAAAAATGGGAAAGAGGTGTCACCGGCGGTAAAGAATTTCTGGGAAAAAAAGAATGACAAATTTGTGGCCAAAGACGATTTTGATATCCGGGAGATCGATTACCTGATCGGCGTGGCACTGTTTTTGCTGTTCTTCTTTATGCTTGGGCGCGGCGCACTCACCTTCATCACCCGTATTTTCCATCTGTTTCTCCTGACGGTCGCGGGACCGGTCTTTGCCTGTACCTATCCGCTCGATCAGGGCAAGAAATATGAGGGATGGAAGGATCTGTACATCGGTACCTTTTTCTCCGCCTTCGGGCTGATGATCGGTATGGAGGTCTATCTGATGCTGATCCCCTATATCATGGATGGTGGTGTGCAGTTCGGTACCGGTACACCGGCGGCGCATTACCTGATCCGCCTGATCATGCTGGGTGGCGGCGCCTTTATGATCAAGGATGTGGGACCGGTGATCACCGGCTTTATCAGCAGCGCGGCAGCCAACCTGGAGAGCAGTGCCAATGCTTCGTCGGTTTCCAATGCATTGAAGGCCGGACAGATGGGCTGGGATGCTGCGAAATATACTTACGGCAAGGCGGCAAGCCTCTTTGATAAGAAGCGGAAGAAGGATAAGGAAGACAAGGATAACGAGGAAAAGAAGGGCAAGGGCGGCGAAAAGTCCGACAGCAATAATTTCTCCGGTAAATCTTCCGGTTCGTCCTCCGGCGGAGGCAGTGGTGGCGGTTCCGGTGCAGCAGCTGTGGCGGCGGCAACGGCGAAGGCATCCGCGGCAAAGACCGGAGCAAAGAGCGTAACCGGTGCCGCTCAGTCCGGAGCGAAGAACGCACTTAAGAAGGACGGAAAGGATGCGGCAAAGAAGGATGACAAGAACAAGGGCCAGGTAAAGAAGAGTTACCTGGGCGGCATGTTCGTCAAGGGCACAGGTCCGGACGGCAAGAACCGCTGGGGGATCAATCTGGGCAAGAACTTCCACTTCGGTATGCAGAAGGACGGTTCGGTAGCAGGTAACGTATTCGGTCTGAGCTGGAAGCGCGGTGCGGACGGAAAGATCGACAAGCTGGCGGTACCGTTTGTAAAATTTAAGCGGAATGCCGAAGGCAAACTGCAGGTGGCAAGAGTACGTGTTACTAAGGGCATGCAGCTGAAGCGCACCGAGCAGGTGGACGAAAACGGCAAGCGCACGCTGGGCGGCATGTATGTGGCGAACTGCTCCGCCATCGGCTTAAAGAAGCGCTTTGATGCGGATACCGGCAAGGTGGAGACGCACAGCAAGCTGGGTGTACATTATGCGAAGAATGTCAGGGAAGACGGCACGGCAGAATTTGTCAAGACGCATCGCAACTTCCTGGGCACCACTTCCGTGTATGACCGCGACAAGGCGGGCAACTATCACGTAGTGGCACGCAAGGGCTTTACCTCCAACCGCGCGTACAAACTGGACAAGGAAACCGGAAAGAGGAAACTGGTATCGGTGAAGAGCTTCGGCGGGCGCAGCCTCTACGAGGATATGGAGGAGCAGGACGACGATGATGACGATACAAATGATACCGGAACTACCGATAATGATACGGCGAATACAGGAGACAAAAAGGAATAGTACTCTTGCCTTCCCCTTGAGGGGAAGCCAAGGGGATAGCGCGAAGCCAATGAATTCTCCCAAATGGGAGTATATAAGGAGGTATAACCATGCCGAAGGAAAAAGTACGTGAGATCGATGCCATCATGGAAGATATGACACTGACGGAGGAAGAATGGCGTCAGGAGATGACGGAGTCCTATAAATCCCAGTATATGCAGATGCCCGATATACGGAGAATGGAGAAGGAGATCAAGGAGATCCGGGAGAATATCGCGGCGGCTGTACAGGGGGAAAAACCGGATCCGCAGCTGTTAAAAGATCTGGCGGAAGCACTGGAAAAAGCGGACAAAAAGATGGCACAGGCCGAGAAGGAGATCGATGAAAAGGTCGAAGGCCTGGTGAATGACGACCGTGAGAAGCGTACCGAATTTGCTCCGGAATCGAAGAAAAAGGAGGCTCCGGAAAAAGAAGAAAAAGAACCGGAGAAGGAACCTGAGAAGGAGGAAAAGGCTCCGGAGAAGGAAGAGAAAGAACCGGAAAAAGAAGCGAAGGATCCGGAAAAAGCACCGGAGAAAGAAGAGAAAAAAGAAGCACCCAAAAAAGAAGCACCGGAAAAGAGCCTCGAAGAACTGAAAAAAGAAAATGAGGATACCATGGAGGCACTCCGCAAGGATGCGGATATGCCGCAGGAGGAGTGGGACAAAAAGATGCATAAGGCGATCGAGGAGGGATGTCTTCTTGAGAACCATGACCTGTTTGAAGAACAGAATAAGAAAACCAGGGATCTGGCCGAACGCATTGACAAAATACGCAAGGATCTGAAGGAGGGGGATGATAAAAAGCCACTGGAAGATCTGGAAAAGGAAATGGGCGATCATCTGACGCAGGTGACAAAAGACCGCAGCAGGGTGGCGGCACAGGTCGAGGACCGGTATGCGGATGAAGTCTATAAACGCAGGGAAAACCAGTTAAAGCCGAAGCAGAATGCGCTGAAAAAAGAAGGCAAGGCAGAGACCAAAGAGGCAAAACAGCTGGAGGAGGACATTGAACTTACCCATAAGCATGAAAAAAAGGCGAACGATGATGCGGCAGTCTATCATGCGGAGGCAGCGGACCCTAAGCCGAATATCTTCCAGAGCGCATTTTTGAAGGCATTTTCCGGTTGGCTGCCGCAGACGGTGTTTGGGCTGGTGGGGGAATTGCTTGGATTTCCGGGAGCATCAGCAAAGCAGGTTAGAACGGTGCAGGTGCCGCTGTCGAATTATGGCATACCGACATTTCTAGGGGGAGCCGGCGATTTTACTTTACCGACCGGACCGGATCATGTGAAGGATCTGTTCAAACCGGCTATACCCCAAAGGGAAAAGGACAGTGTGGTGCTGGAGGGCAGCGCCGATACCACAGGCATTTTCAAACAAACGGAGATGCAGAAAGAAAAGGCTTCCGAGGTGATCCTGCAGGCGGACAAAAACGCAGATCTGGACTTTGACAGCATCGATCACGAAGCGAAGAAACAGGCGGAGCAGGCAGGGCGTATGTCCTACAAGCCCGTGCGCGGCAAGCTGAAAATGGAGGATCTGGAGAGTATCCCCCATGCCGAGGTAGAGGAAAAACAGCCGGAAGTCAAGGAAGAAAAGAAACCGGAAAAACAACCGGAGAAGCAGCCGGAAAAAGAGCAGACCTCCGGGCGGAAGAGCTTTTCCTTAAAGGACGGCAGCAAGATCTCCAAAAAACTTCTGGACGGTGTGGCACATGTCGAGGTAGACGAAGCGGTGCTGCAGAAACAGGAGGAGCAGCCGGCCAAGACCGAAGAAAAGCCGGTAAAGGAAGAAACTGCAAAAGAGGAGCCGTCAAAGGAAGAAAAGTCTGCAGAGCTGAAGAAGCCGGACTTTGAGATGGGACCGAACATCAAGAAGGCATTTAAACTCATGGATCTGATGGAAGACATGCTGGGCCATACCGGCAGGGGGCATAAGAATTCGGATAAGTACGATTCCATGATGTCTGCTATGGGCGATGTGAAGAAAACTCTAAGCGAGGAGCTGGGCGGAAGTTTCGGTTCCCTGATGCGCGATTTCGGTGAGATGGCGGCGTTTAAGGATGTGATGCGTCCGGGCGGTCCGATGGATCTGGCGATCGGACAGCAGCTCGCGGAAGTGGAAAAGAAGACGGAAAACTATATCCGGGAAAAGACCTTAAATGGCAATAAGCGCAATATGGGCTCCGGTCTGGGCAACACGCGTATCAAGGACGCGCTGGATGCCATGGACGTGATGAATCCCGAACGGGCGAAAGAACTGGGAGCCAATATCGACATCAGCGTCAAGCAGGGCAAGGCAACGAAAAAGATGAGCTACAACGAATTGAACGAGCGCCTGAAAGGGCTGGAGAAAGAGGGCGATGAAAAGGCGGCATCCAAGGAGAAGACAAAGGAGAACGCCGATAAGAAGCGCAAAGAGCGGGATACATTGAAAAGAGATCCGCTGATGAGTAAAGAGGAAAAGTCCAAGCAGCATGGAATGCGCATAAAGTAAGGGAAGGCAGGGCGGTTATTCATGGAGCATATGGAGCAGAAAAAACTGGAACTAACGGTGATCGCAACACTGGAAAATTACGACCGGGTGGCGGAATTTGTCGAAGGGGAGCTGGAGATCCGCGAGGTACCGATGGCAGCCCAGGCACAGATCGTGATCGCGCTGGACGAGATATATACCAATGTCGCAAAGTATGCTTATGCGGACGATCCGGGAGAAGTGACGGTGCGTTTGGATTTTACGGAGCAGATCACGGAAGTGAAGATGACCATTATGGACTGCGGCATTCCCTATGATCCCCTGAAGCGCCCGGATCCGGATGTATCCCTGGAGGCGGAGGCACGCCAGATCGGAGGCCTTGGCATCTATATGGTCAAGCAGATGATGGAGGAAGTCAGTTACGAATACCGTGGCGGAATGAACATCCTGCGAATGCGCAAGATGTTTTAATGCAAAAAAAGAAGACAGGTGGCGAAAGCCATCTGTTATTTTTTGATAGGAACGGGCGGAAACTTGCACTATGTTTGCACTTTACATGATATAATGGAATACGGTGGAAAAGGCAGATTTTGTGTGCCTATGACCGGAGGGAGAACAGATGAGGAAAATCAGGAATTGGGTGATCGGGGGGATCGAAAATAAGGTTTTCAACCTGGTGTTATTTACGGTTGCCCTGATCGTTCTTGTATTTTCACTGGTGATAGGGCATCAGGCACGGGAACTTTCCAGACGCTCCGCTGAGACAAACGAAAAACAGCAGCAGAGCATGGAACAGATCTCTACAGCGACCATGCAGGGTGTGATGGATGCGACAATGAACAAAACGGCGCTGCTCCAGGCGGATGTGGCGGATGGAATGTTCAACGAGACCAAAAACGACGTGAGCATGCTGGCCGATTATGCGGCAAAATTGTATGCGGATCCGGATGCATTTCCGTATATCGAGATGGAACAGCCGTCGGATTTTTCCGGAAAGAGCAATGTTATCACCTGGTTGCATGCCGAGGGGATGGATATGGCATCGGAAGAGGTGCTTGCAGAGGCAGGACTGCTGGGAAACCTGAATGGGATGATGCTCTCCCTTCTGGATAATTCGGAGTATCTGGGAGCATGTTACATCGCAACACCGTCGGGACTTACGCTGATGTGCGATAACGCGGCTTCCAGCAAAGAAAGCGCGGATGTGGATTTCGTTTTTGACTCCAGACCAAGACCTTGGTATGTCGGGGCTTGTGAGGCAAAAGAACGGTATTTTACCGGGATCGAGAGGGATTATTATACGGATCGTATCGGTATTACATGTTCCGTTCCGGTCTACCATAACGGCAGACTAATGGCGGTGGTCGGCGGAGATCTGTTTCTTGATAATATGGAAAAAGGGATCAAGGACAGCGACAGTGACAGTGGTTTCCGTTTTATTGTAGACAGTAACGGGCATGTGATCTTTTCACCAAAAACAGACGGGATCTTTCGGGTAAGGCCATCATCCGAGGCTCCGGATCTGCGCAGTGCGGAATATGGGGCACTGGCGGAACTGGTGAAAGCCTCTCTGCAGGGAAATGGCAATGTGTCGGAAATACCGGTGGGCGATGAGATCTATTATATGACCGGGGCACCGATCCATAGCGTTGGCTGGGCAGAGATCGTGGTCGCATATCGTGATACGGTGCAGCAACCCACCCAGATGATGCAGGGTACGCATCAGATGATCCTGGATCAAGCAACCGAGGATTACCGGAAGGGGATCGCCGGATCCAAGAGATTTATGATCATTCTGCTGCTTATTCTGAGTATTATGGCGTTGGGCAATGCGATCATCCTGGCAAAACGTATCGTACGTCCGCTAAACCGTATGACCAGGCGGATCGCGAACCTGACCGGACAGGATCCGGCGTTTGATATGCTGGATGAGTACCGTACCGGGGATGAGGTGCAGGTACTGGCAGAATCTTTTGCAGATCTTTCCAAGCGTACCAGAGAGTATATGGCGGAGAATCTGCGGATCACTGCAGAGAAGGAAAGGATCGGGGCAGAGCTGAATGTAGCGACGCGTATCCAGGCGGAAATGCTGCCGGGGATCTTTCCGCCTTTCCCGGAGCGGAAGGAATTTGATCTGTTTGCCAGTATGAATCCCGCAAAGGCCGTGGGCGGTGACTTTTATGATTTCTTTTTGATCGATGAGGACCATCTGGCCCTGGTGATGGCGGATGTATCTGATAAAGGTGTGCCGGCGGCATTGTTTATGGTGATCACCAAAACACTCATCAAAAACCGCGCGCAGATGGGAGGCGGACCGGCCGATATCCTGTCTGATGTGAACCGGCAGTTATGTGAAAATAACAGGAGCGGTCTGTTTGTTACCGTTTGGCTGGCAATCCTTACGATCTCCACGGGAAAAGGGCTGGCGGCGAATGCCGGTCACGAACATCCGACCCTGCGCAGGGCGGACGGATCGTATGCGTTTATCCGTTATAAGCATAATCCGCCGGTGGCACTGATGGAAGATATTCCGTATACGGAGCATTCTTTTGAAATGCATCCCGGAGATTCGCTTTTTGTGTATACCGACGGTGTAACGGAAGCTGCAACGAAGGACAAGGAGTTATTCGGTGAAGAACGTCTGCTGGCGGCACTCAATACCGAGCCGGACGCTGATCCGAAGCAGGTACTGGATATTGTGCGTTCACAGATTGCAGAATTTACCGGGGATGCAGATCAGTTTGATGATATGACGATGCTGTGCATGAAATATTATGGATGAATCACGGTTTCCGTTGAGAAGCGTTGTATTTCGCCGGTATACGTCTTTTGCCTTCTCTGCAAAGGGAAGCCATAAAAGAGTGCTTGCACATTGTTTGCACTTTGTATGATAAAATAGTCCTCATAGAATAGCAGTTACGTTGTAAGTATTCTGAACAGTTAAGTCGCATTAGGAAATATATTTACAGGAGGGCAATCATATGGCAGAAGCGATCCTGACGGATGAACAGAAGGCATTATTGGATAAGCTGCGCAGAAAGCTGGGACAGACATCGGATCCGGATCACCGGGAGGAAGATCTGAGGCTGTATCAGATGCTCGGGGAGTATTCTTCGGAGAACAGCGCCGGCAAAGGCGCGAAGAAGCAGAGTCAGAAAGATGGTGATCTGCATGCGCTGCTGCGGGAACTGAAGGAGTATATCCGGAGAAACGGTACCGAAGGGGAACTGTATACGGACACCATAGATCTGCTGCAGGCTCTTGCGCCGGAACAGGTTGCAGAGGCTAAGCGCGGCGCGGAAAAGACCGATGAGAAAAAAGCACGGGAAGCAGAAGAAGCAGCGAGACTGGCAAAGGAACGCGCACAGGAACAGGCAGAGTGGCTGGGCTTCCCAAAGCCCGAGGACAGGGACGGTAACGGCATCCCGGATGATATGGATGCGTGGCTGGAAAACCGTGAAAAAAAGACGGAAGAGAAGGAAAAGAGCGGTAATATCGAAGCAGACAGTAAGGAGGCCGGACTTGGCGGTTTGCTGGCAGAGGGCGTGAAAAAGCTGACGGAATCGGAGAACCGCCGCAAACTGGAACCGGAGGAAGTGAGTGAGCTGCTCAGGGGAGAGGCAAAACCAAAGCATGTAAGAGCAGAGAAGAACGTGGCTCAGAAAGATACCGGTTTGAAAAAAGACGATGAAGTGATGAACCGCAATATCGCGATCACACCGAAGAAAAAATAAATGATCCGTTTTGAAAAAACATAAATATACAACCGGAGGAGAACAGTTATGGGGGAAGTAACAGTACAGGTAGCAGGACCGGGATCGATCGGGGAGTTTATAGTGAATCACATCTCGGATTTTGTGGTCTACATGATGTTCAGTGCAGGCCTGTTTTTTATGCTGCAAAAAGCAAAGGTAAAGAAGCCGTGGCGGGCGTTTGTACCGGTTGTTCGGTTTCTGTGTCTGGGCAAGCTGATCCGGCGGGAAAAGGATTGCCGCGTCTATCTGTGGCTGACGCTGCTTCTCTATGTGATCTTTTATCTGACCGGAACCATTGATCTGCAGAGCCTGATGGAAACCGTGAATACAGCGGAGACTACCGAAGAGGTTTTGACGAGCGATGCCCGCTTGCTGCTTTTTTGTGTGGCAGGTGCGATGGCAGTGGCGCTGGCGCTGCTGATCTATCAGATCCGTATCTGTCTGGGAATATGTTCTACCTTCAAAAGGCGTAAAAGATGGATACTTCTGATGATCCTGGGGTGGCCGTTTTCGGAGTTTTGCTGGTCGCTGGTCATGCTGATCTGGGGCTTAAAGAAGAGCTTTGTACCGTACCTGCCGGAGGAAGATACCGAAGAAGGCGCGGCGCTCAGCGGCGCGGAAGCCAGGCTGCTGGCGGATGGTCTGACCGTAAATATCAAGGAACGTCTGGCTAAGGATGGATTTCATGAAAAACGTCTGCTCAGAGATATCCATCTGAGTATTCCCAAAGGACATATGGTGCTTCTGCTCGGTGGTTCCGGTGCCGGTAAGACAACGTTTTTAAATGCCGTGACCGGATATGAACCGGCGGATGCAAAGATCATGCTGGGGGGCAAGGACATCTATAAAGAATATGAACTGATGAAATACGATGTGGGGTTTGTGCCGCAGCAGGATCTGATGCGCGGCAACGATACCGTTCTGCGTACCCTGAGCGATGCAGCCGCTATGCGTCTTCCCGACAATATGAATGCACGTGCCAGAAAGAAGAGAGTGCAGCATGTGCTGGAGAGTTTCGGGCTTTCCATGTTGCAGGATACGCTGGTGGATAAGCTTTCCGGCGGACAGAGAAAGCGTCTGTCCATTGCGATGGAGTTTATATCCGACCCGAGCCTGTTTATCCTGGATGAACCGGACAGCGGACTGGATGGCGTGGTGGCGAGAGGTCTGTTTGAGAAACTCCGGGCGATCGCAGATGAAGGTAAGATCGTAGTGGTCATCACCCATACGCCGGATCGAGTCATCGATCTGTTTGACGACGTGATCGTGCTGGCAAAGGATGTGGACCGTACCGGCCGCCTGGCGTATTACGGACCAATCAAAGAAGCCGGTGAATTCTTCGGCAAGGACTCTATGGAAGGGATCCTGCTTTCCATCAATCAGAAAGAAGAGGGTGGCGAGGGCCGTGCAAATGAGTTTGTAGCGCTGTATGCACAGCAGCTGCAGGCGGAAAAAACGGAGAATGCAGATGACGGAAAGGCAGGTGCGGCAGAATGAGTGCAAAAGTAAAATCCTTTGAAGATATCCGGAACATTCCCAAAGATGAGCTTCGTTATAAGGGACGCGGACAGCAGATCCTGATCTATCTGGGCAAACTGTTCCGTATGTTTGTATTCCAGAGTGACTGGAAGGTGCTCCCCATGGCAGCCGTGATCGCGGGCCTTGTGTGTTATGTGGTCGGCGCCAATCTGTTTAAGAACATGGAAGGGACGCTGCTTGGAACGTTTGCGATGTCCTGCATCTGTATCTGGAACGGTTTCTTCAATTCCATCCAGGTGATCTGTCGTGAACGCGCCATCATCAAGCGCGAGCACCGTGCCGGCATGCACATTTCTTCCTATATTGCAGCGCATATGATCTATCAGGCATTTCTCTGTCTGGGACAGACCGTGGTAACTCTTAGTGTCTGCCGGCTGATGAAGGTGGCATTTCCGACCAATTCCCTGGTGACAGGCAGCGCTATGCTGGATATGGCCATCACGATCTTTTTGACAACCTACGCATCGGATATGATGTCGCTGATGACGTCTGCCATTGTACGTTCGACGACGACGGCGATGACCGTGATGCCGTTTCTGATGATCTTCCAGCTGGTTTTTTCCGGGGGCTTTTTCTCCTTGGAAGGCACGGCTCAGAAAATAACAAATCTGACGGTGGCCAAATGGGGCCTGACGGCATTCTGCGCGCAGGGCAATTACAACGATCTGCCCATGGTCTCATTATGGAAGACCATGAATCAGATGAAAAATGTAGAGTATGAAGGAATGTATCCGGTAAAGACGGCGATGGATCTGATCGAGCAAAGCGGCGGGCAGGAGCAGCTGATGCTGGAGTGCGCAAAATACAATCAGAACCCAAAGTACGAATCATCGATGGATAATGTACTGAACTGCTGGCTGCGGCTGATCCTGTTTATCGTGCTGTTTGCCTGTATCGCGGTGGGATTTCTGGAATACATTGATAAGGATAAGAGATAGCAAAACGGCGGAGTTGAGCATGCGGGATACGGGTTCGGAACAACTTTTTTTGCAGGCTGCAGAACGTGCCGGATGGCAGGTGGAGGATGCTGCGGTCAGAAAACGTCTGGAGACACTGTACCGGGAATATCTACGGCTATGTGTGGAGGATACGGAGACAGTTCTCCCGGAAGAAGTGCGTCGTACATTCACGGAAGCGGACTGGAATGATGAAGATGTGGATGTGGAAGATGAGGATCGGTCCATCGCAGAACTATCGGACTGGACGGATAAGGAGGATGCAGCAGTTCCGGACAGTTCGCCGGCAGCTGAACGGGCAAAGGGCGCGGCAGAGTATTTTGCTTTACTGCGGGAAGTGACGACGGAAGCAAAGCGTATCCTAAAAGATCTGGAGGAGACTTTTTCAAAGGGAAAGACCGGGAATACAGCAGAAGACCAGGCAATGCTGAAAACACTGCGTGTTGTAGCCAGGCTGGATCAACGAAGTACGCCGGGGGATGCGGAAGCAGCGCTGGCTTCTCTGGAAGAAGCGGCGTATCAATGCATGGTCGGCAAGAAAGGTTTCTTCGGGATCCGAAACAGCGTGATGCAAAAGACGCAGGAACTGGCGAAGGAAGGCTGGGCGCTGGCCGGGCAGGCACAGGTGGATCTGGATATCAGTGTTCTTCCGCCCGAGGATCCGAAAAGCCGGATCGATCCGGATCTCCCTTTGATCCGGCAGATGGAACAGGATCCTAATGCGGTGCAGGTGCCGAATGCATCGGGACGATTGCAGAGGCTGGTCCGTTTTGATGATCTGCAGGCAGATCTCAGATCCCAGGAGCAGAAACGGCCTTTTCGAAAATAAGTCCTTTTTCGGTGGGAGGTAAGGAGAGCAGGTATGGCAGTTTCATCAATGAGCGAATCGCAGAAACAGATGCTGGTCAAGCTTCGCAGAAGGCTGGAGATGAATCCGCAGGTTATGGTATATGAAGAAAAAGCGCGCTTTTACCGTGCTCTGGAAACACTGGAAGATTCACAGGAACCGGATGCGGTATCGGTGGCACAGGATCCGGCGGCATTGCAGGTATTGCTTGCAAGTCTTCGTATGCTGGTGATCCGCCTTGGAAAGCATCATGGTCTCTATCAGGATGTGCTGGATGCGCTGCGAAGCATTGCGCCGGAGATGGCGGGCGAGACAGAACGGATCGCAGAGCAGGAGGAGCAGCAGCGAATCCGGGAGGTGGAGCAAAGCATCAAAACAGCACAGGAGCGGTTCGGAGAGCGTTTTCCCTGGCTTATGGAGCAGTTAACGACGGCACCGAAGGAAACAGACGGACAAAACGAAATGAAAGCAGACA
>JAEEGL012931090.1_pt1 | contig 20541 bp, 15 predicted proteins | sample 9134231 | NCBI WGS metagenome assembly JAEEGL01 (sample SAMN16246548, study PRJNA631951) | gut metagenome | biome: gut microbiome; feature: rumen; material: fiber-attached | host: Bos | place: Iran: Karaj | collected 2018-10
TTTCCGACGGCATCATCTGTGACTACAATTATGTCTTTGATCCCCATGTGTACCTGCGCCGGTTCTTTGCAGAGGGGGTACAGAATGATTACGTCTTCCTGGTGGACGAAGCGCATAACCTGGTGGACCGTGGACGGGAGATGTACAGCGCGGCTCTTTTTAAGGAGCAGTTTCTGGAACTTAAGAAAACGGTCAAGGTCTATGACAAGCCCATGGCCAATGCTCTGGAGCGGTGCAACCGGGAACTGTTAAAGTTAAAGAAAACGGGTGATATTTTTAACATCTTCGAACCCGATGCCATAGGACCCTTAATGGGTCAATTAAACCTGTTATTTAATCGCATTTCCACCTACCTGGAGAAGCATGATGACAGTCCCGTCAGGGATGAGATCCTTGATTTTTTCTTTGATCTTTCCGGCTTTTTGGAAATATATGACAGGATGGATGATCACTATGTCATCTATGGGGAACTGCAATCTGACGGTGGGTACATGATCCGTTTATTCTGTGTGGACCCCTCCAATAATCTGAGGGAGTGTATGAGCAGAGGACGGAGCACGGTACTGTTTTCCGCTACCCTTCTTCCCATTCAGTATTATAAGAAGCTCCTAGGAGGGGAAGAGGAGGATTATGAAGTCTATGCGGATACGGTCTTTTTGCCGGAAAAGCGCAAGATGGTCATTGCATCTGAGGTAACCAGCAAGTATACCCGCAGGGGGACGGATGAATATCGAAGGATCGCGGAGTACATCTACCGGATCGTACAGGAAAAGAAGGGAAATTACATGGTATTTTTCCCTTCCCATCTGTTCTTGAAAAGTGTCCTCCTTTCGTTTCGGGCTCTCCTTGGAATGGAAGAAGAGGACCTGGTATCCGAAGAGCACCAACTGGAACTGCTCATTCAGGAGGATTATATGAACGAATCCGCAAGGGAAGAATTCCTTGCAAGATTCGAGAAAAACGAGACTATTGACCTGGAGAGTCAAATAAAATTCACCCTGGAAGAGTCCGATCATACCCTTATCGGCTTCTGCGTCATGGGCGGGATCTTCTCCGAAGGGATTGACTTAAAGAACGATTCCCTCATCGGTGCCATCGTGGTTGGCACAGGACTTCCGCAGGTCAACCACGAACAGGACCTGATCAAGGACTATTTTGATGCCATAGAACCGGGCAAGGGCTTTGACTACGCCTACCAGTATCCCGGTATGAACAAGGTCCAGCAGGCGGCGGGGCGTGTGATCCGTACGGCAGAGGATATCGGTGTGGTGGCCCTGTTGGATGAGCGCTTTTTAAACTATTCCTACCAGAAGCTGTTTCCCCGGGAGTGGAAACAGTATGAAGTGGTGACCGGCAGTTCCGTGGGGGAGGCGCTTAGACGCTTTTGGGACAGTTGGAGTGATTAAATCACGATTTAATAAAAATGATAAATTGTCAGAAAACCTTATAAATAAAGCAAAAACGACAGGACGCCAATGTATAAATGACGATGGAAAATATACATTGTGACGCACCTGTCGTTTTGTGGATAACTCTGTGGAAATTGGGGATTTCTATCTTAAACTGATAGGCATGTTATTTTCTGATAAATGCATAAGGACCCGTTTCTAAACATTCTATTTCATTCCTAAAATAAGTCTAAACTCTGTTGACAGAGATCAAAAAAAACACGTAACATCCATATATACACGCATTTTCAGAAGTAAGGAGAGTAATTATGCAACGTTTTTTCAAGTATGTAAAACCCTATCTCCTTTTCTTTATTTTAGGACCGCTCATGATGGTGTGCGAAGTGGCCGGCGATGTGTTAATGCCGAAGCTGATGGCCAACATCATCAATATCGGTGCTGCAAACAAAGATACGGGATATATTCTGTACACCGGCCTTAAGATGATCGGCGTGGCACTGTTCATGGCAGCCACCGGCATCCTTGGGGCTTATTTTGCTGTTAAGGGCAGCGTCTATTTTGCAAGAGATCTCAGAAGAGACGTATTTGGCAAGATCCAGAGGTTTTCCTTTGCCAATATTGACCGGTTCAGTACGGGCTCTCTGGTCACCCGTCTTACCAATGATATTACCCAGGTTCAGAATCTGGTGGCCATGATGCTGCGGATGATGTTCCGGGCACCCTTCATGCTGATCGGTGCGCTCATCATGGCGATCAGTATGAATGCACAGTTAGCGGTGATCCTCATTGTGATCATCCCCATCCTGACCGTTGTCATCGCCATCCTGATCCGTCTTGGTTTCCCCCGGTTTGAAAAGATGCAAAAGAAGATCGACGCACTGAACTCCAACATCCGGGAGGCGCTGACCAATGTAAGAGTCATTAAATCCTTTGTAAGAGAGGACTATGAGGAAGAGCGCTTCGCATCCTCCAACCGTGACCTTAAGGAAACTGCACTGCATGCTTTTCATCTGGTGATCTTTGTCATGCCTATCATGGCCCTTGCCACCAACCTGACCACCCTTGCGGTGGTATGGTTCGGCGGTAAGCAGATCCTGGTGGGGACCATGCAGGTAGGTGATCTGACGGCATTTACCACTTATATCGTGCAGATCCTCATTTCCTTAATGATGCTTGCCATGATCCTCTTACAGTGTTCCCGTGCCATCGCTTCCGGTAAGCGTATCCTGGAAGTACTGGATGAAAAACTGGACTTAAACGATGATGCTGCAGCCCATAAGGACCATGTGCCCGGCAGCGGTTCCATCCGTTTTGAACATGTAAGCTTCCGTTATTATAAAGAAAGCCCTGAGAAGGTACTGGATGATATCAACGTTACGATTGAATCCGGTCAGACCGTGGGTATCATCGGTTCCACCGGCTGCGGTAAGACCACTCTGGTACAGATGATCCCCAGACTTTACGATGCGGACGAAGGAAGTATCTATGTGGACGGCGTAAATGTAAAGGATTACAGCCTGTATAACCTCAGAGAAGGTGTGGGCATGGTACTGCAGAAGAACGTACTGTTTTCCGGTACCATCGAAGAAAACCTGTTATGGGGGAATCCCGATGCGGATAAGACTCAGGTGGAAGAAGCTGCAAAGGCAGCTCAGGCACAGGAATTTATCCTGGGAACCACAGGTGGCTATGAGACCGACCTTGGACAGGGTGGCGTCAATGTATCCGGCGGTCAGAAGCAGCGTCTTTGTATCGCCAGAGCCCTGCTTAAGAAGCCTCGCATCCTGATCCTGGATGATTCTACCAGTGCGGTGGATACCGCTACGGAAGCAAGGATCCGGGAGGCTTTCTCCACAACCTTAAAAGAAACCACCAAGCTGATCATTGCCCAGCGGATCTCTTCCGTTAAGGATGCGGATAAGATCCTGGTAATGGATGAAGGTAAGATCGTGGGCGAGGGAACCCATGAGGAACTGATGGCTTCCTGCGAAACCTATCAGGAGATCTATAATTCCCAGATGAGTCAGGAGGTAAGTGCATCATGAATGAGAAACAAAAAGAACGCCTGATTCAGAAGTATGCCCGTAAAGAAGAACCGGGAAAGGGCACAAAAGGACCCGGCAGAGGGGGACGTCCCGGCCCTGGCGGTCCCGGCGGCCCCAGAGGTATGGCAGGGGGCAAACCCAAAGACAGTAAAAAGACCCTGACAAGGCTGTTTTCTTACATCGCCGGGGATAAATGGAAACTGGTGCTGGTATTTTTTATGGTGATCTTAAACACCGTGGGAAGCTTAGTGGGCTCCTATATGCTGCGCCCGGTAGTCAATATGCTTACGGGAAGTGATGCCAGCGTTACCAAACTTGCCGGTTATATCGCGGTAATGGCAGGGGTCTATGCCTGTGTCATCGCAGCACAGTATATCCAGGCCCGGATCATGATCGATATCTCCCAGAAAGCACTGGAGAAGATCCGAAACGACCTGTTCAAAAAAGTGGAAAAACTGCCGGTGCGGTTTTATGACAATACCCCTCACGGTGACATGATGAGCCGCTTCACCAACGATGTGGATGCGGTGGGAGAGATGTTAAACAACACCATTGTGAATCTGATCTCCGGTACCATCACACTGATCGGTTCGCTGTCCTTAATGATCTATACCAACTGGATATTGACCATCGTTACCATCCTGCTGATCCCGGTAATGGTTCTGGCAGGACAGGGTGTGGCAAAGCTTAGCAGTAAGCATTACAAGGCTCAGCAGAAATCGCTGGGTACCTTAAACGGATATGTGGAAGAGACCGTTACCGGTCAGAAAGTGGTCAAAGTCTTTAACCACGAAGAGATCGCTGTGGAAGAGTTTGATTTCCTGAACGAAGACCTTGCGGAGAAACAGGTAAAAGCCCAGTTCTTTGGCGGTATCATGGGGCCTGTCATGGGGAACTTAAGCCAGGCCAGCTATGCCCTTACCAGTATGGTAGGCGGTATCCTCTGTGTCCTTCGAGGCTTTGATATCGGTGGTCTGACGGTATTTGTCAACTATTCCCGTCAGTTCTCCCGTCCCATTAACGAGCTGTCCATGCAGATGAACACCATCTTCTCTGCGCTGGCAGGTGCGGAACGTGTCTTTGACGTCATGGATCAGCCCGAAGAAGAGCCGGATGCGGAAGATGCCAAGACCCCGCCCATCAAAGGGTATGTGAAACTGGAGGATGTGACCTTCGGCTATACACCGGATAAGGTGATCTTAAAGAACGTGTCCCTCTATGCAAAGCCGGGGCAGAAGATCGCTTTTGTCGGTTCTACCGGTGCGGGAAAAACCACCGTTACCAACCTGATCAACCGCTTCTACGATATTGATTCCGGTAAGATCACCATCGATGATATGGATATCAAGGATATAAAGAGGGATTATCTGCGGCAGAATGTGGCCATGGTCCTTCAGGATACCCATCTGTTTACCGGTACCATTATGGAAAATATCCGCTACGGTCGGATGGATGCTACGGATGAGGAAGTCATCGAAGCTGCCAAAACTGCCAGTGCCCATTCTTTTATAATGCGTTTGGAGCATGGGTATGATACAGTAATAGAAGGAGACGGCACCAACCTAAGTCAGGGTCAGCGCCAGCTCCTTAATATCGCAAGAGCCGCAATTTCCAAGGCTCCCATCCTCATATTGGATGAAGCGACCAGTTCGGTGGATACCCGAACCGAGAAACATATTGAGCACGGAATGGACCGCCTGATGGCGACCCGCACCACCCTGGTGATCGCACACCGCTTATCGACCGTACGGGATGCCAATGCCATTATGGTACTGGAGCACGGTGAGATCATCGAGCGGGGCGACCACGACCAGCTGCTTGCGCAGAAGGGAAGATATTACGAGCTCTATACCGGAAAAAGTGAATTGAGCTAAACGACGGGAAGACCTAATTGTGATCTGCATGCCTTACTGAGTCCTTAGACTCTGGGTTTAACATTATGGGATGTACATAAGTACCACTTTGTGTTATTCTGTTGAAAGTAGTGCAAACGTACCATGTGTGGCTGCCTGCCATGAGGGTATGGCACTATGAATCAGTAACAGAACGACCAGGAAACATAATTCATGACAGAAACAACAGGAACCAACCCTCAACTGAATATCGACCGGATGATGGAAGAGATCATGATCGTCAGGATCAGTGATCCCAAATATACCATGGAACTGGGGAATAAGATCATCGAGCTGGCCAAGGATATGCCCAATCCCGATAACTATTACGGTGTAGCCTATTACTGCATGGCGGATGCCAGCGTAGTGATGAACCAGATCAGTGATTTTACGGAGTATATCGTTACCGCCATAGCCTTTCTTCGAAATGCCGATAACCGGCCTGTCCTTGCAAGGGCTTACAACGTGATCGCTATTCAGGATCTGGTGCAGGGCAACTATCCCGCAGCGCTGGACAATTACACCAGAGCGCTGGATTATTCCGAAAATGACGCCTTTTATGAGAAAGGGCTGATCCAGAGTAACATCGCAGAGATGTACGGGATCCTGGGGGATGTGGAACATGCCCTGGATTATTACAGCATCGCCATTGAGAACCTTAAGCTGGCAGAGCATGCGACCTATAAAAATGCCAATCTGGCCAACTGCACCGCACAGATGGGCAAGTATTACGCACAGCTGGGGGATATCACCAAGGTAGCGGAGTGCCTGGAAAAGCTGGAAAGTATTAAACTTTCCGAAGATGAAAAAGCCTATAACGGTATTACCGCCACCACCATCCGGATCATCCTTCTGTTCGAGCTGGGCAGGAAAGAAGAAGCCACAGCGCTTCTTGCACAGACCATGAAGCATCTGGATGATATGGGTGTCATCACCGATACCTATAATGATATGCTCTACTTTGCAGAGTTTCTGGATCGACAGGACTTTGCCGAGGAGTTTGAAGAGCTGATCAATTATATCGACTATCAGGCCAAGGAAACCGGGGTCGCTTACATGCGCCTCCAGATCCTGAACATGCGCCTTAAGTATGAAAAGAAGCACAGCAAGAAGGAAGCCTACCGGGTTCATCTGGAGGAGTTCTTTGAGCTGTTCCAGTGGCAGCAGATCGCCGGCAATAAGATGAGCCTTCGGGCTGTGGAGCTGGGGATCGCCCTGGCAGATGAAGAGAGAAAGCGTGCAGAGGTGGAACGCCAGAATAAGATCCTGGAGAAGCGTTCTACTCACGATGCCATTACGGGACTGCCTAACCGCTATGCCTTAAATGAATATTCCGAAGCGGCTTTTGAGCGGGCTTATCAGAATAAGACCTCCTTTGCCGTAGAACTTCTGGATGTGGACTGCTTTAAGCAGTACAACGATTCCTACGGTCATCAGAAGGGAGATGAGTGCCTTCAGGTCGTGGCGGAAGCCCTTAAGGAACTGGCAGAGCAGGACGGGATCTTTGTGGCGCGCTTTGGCGGTGATGAATTTGCCATTATCTATGAGGACTTTACCGATGAGGATATCAGGCAGATCGCAGAGCAGCTCAGGATGCGGATCATGAATCAGCATATCCCCAATGCCAACTCTGACGTGATGCCTTTTGTGACCATTTCCCAGGGTATCCGCAATTCCGTTCCCACCACCGGCAACCGGGTGTGGGATTACCTCTATGGTGCGGACAATGCGCTGTATCATGTGAAGCGTACGCAGAAGAACAACGTCCATCTGGTACATAAGGTGACCAAGGTATTGTACGAGTAATGCTCTGCTATGTCAGGACGGTTATGCCGGATCACGGTATGGATTTTAATGGTTGACAGTCCGGGGGATTTTCCCTATATTATGTGTTAAGTAAATACTACCCCAAAGGTGATGCCGAAGAGGAGTAGACAAAAGCCCCCGTTCAGAGAGAGGTCCCTATGGTGCGAGGATCTTACGGGAAGAGTTGTTGAAGGTAGCTTCGAAACCGGACGGCCGAGAAAACCGAGTATTTCGGGATAAGCCCTCCCGCAGGATCAGCGTTAGAGGATCGGGTTCTGATAGGAACTGTTGAGGCAGATAGATCTGCGAACAAAGGTGGTACCGCGTTAAATACGCCCTTTGCCGACAAACGTCGACAGAGGGCTTTTTTTATTGCACGAATGAGCACTTGGAAGCATTTTTGTGGTAGTTATCAGGAAGAAAAGGAGAAGACATGAAGAAAGAACTGGCAAAAACCTATGACCCCAAGGGCATAGAAGACCGCATTTACCAGACATGGATGCAAAAAGGCTATTTCCATGCCGAAGTGGATCACTCCAAGAAACCCTTTACCATCGTGATCCCCCCGCCGAATATCACCGGACAGCTGCACATGGGGCATGCACTGGATGAGACCATGCAGGATATCCTGATCCGTTACAAGAGAATGCAGGGCTATAACGCGTTATGGCAGCCCGGCACCGATCATGCTTCCATCGCTACGGAAGTTAAGATCATCGAAAAGTTAAAGCAGGAAGGCATCGATAAGAGAGACCTGGGGCGTGAAGGCTTCTTAAAGCGTGCCTGGGAGTGGAAGGCTGAGTACGGCGGACGGATCTTAAATCAGCTTAAGAAGCTGGGCGCTTCCTGTGACTGGGAAAGAGAACGCTTTACCATGGATGAAGGCTGCAATAAGGCCGTAACCGAAGTGTTCTGCAAGATGCATGAAAAAGGCTGGATCTACAAGGGCAAGCGTATGGTCAACTGGTGCCCGGTTTGTAAGACCTCCATTTCCGATGCGGAAGTTGTTTACGAAGAGCAGCAGGGCCATTTCTGGCACATCAAGTACCCGCTGGTAAACGAAGACGGAACCCCTTCTACCACCGAGTTTCTGGAGTTTGCTACCACCCGTCCCGAGACCATGCTGGGTGATACGGCAGTTGCCATTAATCCTGCCGATGAGCGCTATGCACACCTTCGCGGCAAAAAGGTATGGCTTCCCATCGTAAACAAAGCCATCCCCGTTGTCGAAGACGATTATGTAGATATGGAGTTTGGTACCGGTGTTGTTAAGATCACCCCTGCCCATGACCCCAATGACTTTGAGGTTGGAAAACGCCACAACCTGGAAGTGATCAACATCTTAAACGATGATGCCACCATTAACGAAAACGGCGGAAAATATGCGGGACTGGACCGCTACGAAGCCAGAAAGCAGATCGTAGAAGAACTTAAGGGCTTAGGCCTTCTGGTTCGCATCGAGGATTACTCCCACAACGTAGGAACCCACGATCGCTGCAACACCACCGTTGAGCCCATGGTCAAGGATCAGTGGTTCGTTAAGATGGACGAGCTCATAAAGCCTGCCGTAAAGGCAGTTAAGGACGGCGAGATCAAGCTGATCCCCGAACGTATGGAGAAGACCTACTTTAACTGGACGGACAATATCCGTGACTGGTGTATCTCCAGACAGCTTTGGTGGGGCCATCGGATCCCTGCTTACTACTGTGATGATTGCGGGGAAGTAGTCGTTGCCCGCACCGCACCGGAAAAGTGCCCGCACTGCGGCGGCACCCATTTTACACAGGATCCTGACACCCTGGATACCTGGTTCTCCTCTGCGTTATGGCCTTTTTCCACACTGGGGTGGCCCGAGATGACGGAGGACCTTAAATACTTCTATCCGACCGACGTACTGGTAACCGGCTACGATATCATCTTCTTCTGGGTTATCCGTATGATCTTCTCCGGATATGAGCAGATGGGTGAAAAGCCTTTCCATACCGTATTATTCCACGGTCTGGTAAGAGATGCTCAGGGTCGTAAGATGAGTAAGTCTCTTGGTAACGGTATCGATCCTCTGGAGATCATCGATCAGTACGGTGCAGACGCTCTGCGTCTTACCCTGATCACCGGCAATGCACCCGGTAACGACATGCGCTTTTACATGGAGCGTGTGGAAGCTTCCAGAAACTTTGCCAACAAGGTATGGAATGCAACCCGCTTCATCATGATGAACTTTGATCAGGCCATGGAAAAGAGAGGCTTATCCGAGGATCATCTTCCCTGGGATGCTTCCTTTGAAGAGATCAGGGATAAGCTGCAGCCGGTAGATAAGTGGATCCTTTCCAGACACAATAAGGTGATCCGCGAAATGACCGCCAATATGGATGCGTTCGAGCTGGGCATCGCAGTGTCCAAGGTATATGACTTTATCTGGGATGAGTTCTGCGACTGGTACATCGAGATGGTAAAGCCCCGTCTGTACAATTCCGATGATACCGACAGTCAGGATGCTGCACTGTGGACCTTAAAATATGTCCTCATCGATTCCTTAAAGCTGTTGCATCCTTATATGCCGTTTATTACCGAGGAGATCTTCGATACGGTTCAGAATAAAGAAGAGTCCATTATGATCTCCAAATGGCCGGAATATCAGGATGCCATGGATTTTGCCAAGGAAGAAAATGATCTTGAGACCATGAAGGAAGCCATCCGCGGTATCCGTAACATCCGTACCCAGATGAACGTTGCGCCCAGCCGTAAGGCTAAGGTATACGTAGTCAGCGCTAAGGAAGCGATCCGTAACACCTTTACCGAGGGCACGCTGTTCTTTGCTCCCTTAGCCTATGCTTCGGAAGTTGAGGTACAGGCCGATAAGACCGGTATTGCCGATGATGCGGTATCTATTGTGATCCCGGATGCCAATATCTACATTCCTTTTGCGGAACTGGTAGACATCGCGCAGGAGATCGAGCGTCTGACCAGGGAAGAAGCAAAGCTTCACTCCGAGATCGCACGAGGCGAAGGCATGTTAAACAACGAGCGCTTTATTTCCAAAGCTCCCGCTGCCAAGGTGGAAGAAGAGAAAGAAAAGCTTGCGAAGAATAAACAGATGCTGGAACAGGTTTCCGAGCGTCTGGCACAACTGAAGAAATAAACAAAGAAGGAGCCAGTGAGCCAGCGGGGTCGTTTCTCATTTGAGTCAGCGGGGACGTTTCTCATTGACTCCTTTTTTGTATTAAAAAGGAGTCAATGAGAAACGTCCCCGCTGACTCAAATGAGAAACATCCCCACTGACTCAACGTCCCCGCTGGCTCACTGACTCTTATTTTAGAAGGTTAAAAACTTGGTTGAAATTTGTTTTTTGGTTGAATTTGTTTTTTGGTTGAATTTGTTTTTTGGTTGAATTTGTTTTTTGATAGAATCTGTTTTCGGTTAATTACCGTTCTTACTCCGGATTACCGGTTGTAACGATAGGGAGCGGTTTTAGCCAGGAAATCACAATAATCTTCGATTGCCTCTGCTAAGAATAACTTGATCTTTTCCCACTTAGTCATACATTTTTCCTTTCCGGCGTTTCTCCTGTGCACACATTCTGTATGCGACGCCTGTTTGCTTTGTTTTTTGTTTCTGATTGCATTCTATCCTTCTTTCCCTTAGAATACTTGTCAAAAGAGTAAGAAAAAGTAGCCAAATCTTGCAAATCGATAATCGGTGCAATGAAAATACAATAAAAAACGAATATAACACAAGAAATATACTGGACAAAACACAGGAAAGGATACAGGATGCAACCGCTTTACGAAGAAAAAGAAGAACAGATCGAAGTCTATGACAAGCGCTCGGAGCATGTCTCACCCCATCTGCACAAGTCCATGGAGTTTGTGTATGTCACCGGCGGGACGCTGGAGATCGGCGTGGGGCAGGAACTTCACCATATGGAAAAAGGGGACTTTGCCATCGTATTTCCGGAGATGATCCACCATTATCAGGTGTTTGGAGGAAGTGAGTGCACTGCTATCTATATCCTGGTATCCCCTTCTCTGTGCGAGCGCTTTTCGGCCATCACCAGACAGAAATGTCCGGAGGATCCGGTGATCCCAAAGGAAAACGTGCACCGGGAGATCCCCTATGCCATGGAGCATTTATCCCTCCTTTCCGGAGAAGATAAAAATGCCCTGAAGGAAGCCCTGATCAGTGCTTATATCCAGATCATCCTGGCCCGCAGTATCCCGGAGTTTCACCTGATCGACAAGCAGGCGGTGGAGGGGGCAGACCTGATCTATCGGGTAGTTTCCTATATTTCCGCCCATTTTACGGAGGAAGTAACCCTGACCGGTATGGCAAAGGACTTATATGTGAGCCCTTATGCGCTTTCCCGGGTGTTTTCCGCTACCTTCCATACCAACTTTAACGGGTACCTGAACAATGCCCGGCTGGAGTATGTGTGCTCCCTTCTTCGCTATACGGATCAGAGCATCACCCAGGCTATGGAAAATGCCGGCTTTGAATCCCAGCGGACCTTCAACCGGGTCTTTCTGGATAAATATCATATGTCCCCCAGACAGTGGCGGAAGATGCTGTAGGAGTTTACAGAATTTTAAGGAAACTGTAGGTTTATAGCGTTTGCGCCTATCTGGTTCTATGCTATAATGGTAACGAATATTAATGTGCCATACTATGGTTTGATCACTGCTTGCAATGGGGGGAGCTGGTTATGCCGATCTCTACTGCAACGGCTACGCCGGAACAATTAAAGAAAGCACTGGCAGATATTCAGGCGACACAGAAACAGGAATCTCTGATGAGCCACACGGTGGCAGAGGGGTCTTATGTTAAGATTGCCAAGGATCAGATGATGGCCTGGCTTTATTTAATGCCGCCCGAACCCGGTACGCCCATGTACAACCGGGATGACATCGAAGCTTTCCTTAAGGAAAACGGCGTCGTCAGCGGTTTTCACAGTTCCAACATCGCAGCCATAGTGAAAAAGGGTATCTTTGAGCGGGAGATCAAGATCGCCATCGGAAGATTGCCCAAAGACGGCAGGAACGGAACCTATGAGTATCTGTTCAACACTTTAAAACGTACCAGTCCCGTGATCCGGGAAGACGGTACGGCAGATTATTCCTCCCTGGGCATTGTGGAGAACGTCCACAAGGGAGATGTAGTAGCCCAGTACAGACACCCGGTTCCCGGAGAAAGCGGTTATACCGTTACCGGTCGGGAGATGCCCTGCCGTAAGGCCATGGACATTCCTTTAAAGAGAGGAAAAGGCGTAGAACCGGACCCCAATAATCCGGATCAGTACATCGCTACCATGGACGGCAAGGTAGAGATCGTGCAGGACCGCGTGGAAGTCTATGCGGTGCACGAGATCGCACGGGATGTCACCTACGTCGACGGCAAGATCGAGTTTTTCGGTGACATCATCATACATGGCAATGTCCTTTCCGGCGTGACCATAAGGTCCGGTCGGAATGTTGATATTAGAGGGACCTGCGAAGCAGCGGACATCTATGCCGGCGGCGACGTGATCCTCCAGCGTGGGCTCCTTGGCGGCTCCAAGAGCAAGGTTTCCGCCCACGGTAATGTAATGGCAGACTTTATCGAGAACGCCCATATTGAATGTGGCGGTAACGTAAAGAGCAACTCCATTATCAATTCGGAGATCTCCGCAGAAGGTAAGGTGGTCATCACCGGTAAAAAGGGTGCCATCTACGGCGGAAGAGTCCATGCACTGTTAAGTATCGAAGCCAATACCATCGGCAACGATTCCTACGTGCAGACCTTTGTCCATGCGGGCTACGAAGAGGATACCTATGAGAAATATGTCCGCTTCAACCGTATGGAGACGACCCTCATAGCGTCCTTAGAGCAGTTGACGGAGCAGTTAAAAGCACTGTTAAAGGACAAGAGGAGACCGGAAAACCGTAACAATACCATTTTGGACAGTAAGATAGAAAGCCTGAATAATTCCAAGAACAAATTCCAGGATCAGTTGGAGCAGACCAAGAAAGATAAGGCGCTCTTTGCCGAGACGCTGGAAAAAGGACGAGGCGGCAAGATCCTGTGCGTCGGCAAGATCTATCCCGGCGTGACCATCGGCATCGGCTCCATGAAGATGCCTGTGGAGGATGAGATGAGCTCCATGAAGTTCTATGACGATAACGGAGCCCTTCGCTATACCACCATGATCCTGTAGGCTTTCAGGTAGCAGCATGTCAGATTACGAGACGGTCCTTGAGGCGCTGGAACATACGCCCCGCTTCCTTGGGACCACTGATTTGAATAAGACCGCAGAATTTTATCATAAACTGGGAAGCCCCGCAGGGGATATCCCCACGATCCATGTGGCAGGGACCAACGGAAAAGGCTCTGTTTGTAACTACTTAACCCGGATCCTTATGGAAGCGGGCCTTAGGGTAGGTACCTGTATATCCCCGCATCTTTCGGATATCCGGGAGCGAATGGTCATAAACGGTCAGATGATGGATAAGGAGACCTTCGCGTCGACTTACGATCTTATCTGTGACCGGGCAAAGGGCGTTATCGCCCTGAATCATTCCGAGATCCTGTTTCTTATGGCCATGACTTATTTTGACCGGGTAAGGCCGGATGTGATCGTTTTGGAAACCGGTCTCGGGGGACGGCTGGACGTCACCAATATCGTGGCCAGCCCCCGCGTTTGCGTCATCACCCGTATTGGCCTGGACCATATGCAATATCTGGGAGATACCAAGGCAAAGATTGCAGGAGAAAAAGCCGGGATCATCAAAAAACAGGTGCCGGTGGTTTTTTTAGACCAGCCGGAAGGCGTGGGAGATGTGATCCGAAAGGTGGCGCAGGATATGAATGCACCGATCCATCCCCTTTCCGGAGACCAGATCCGGGAAGTTATCTATTCTCCGGAAGCTTTACAGGTAAAGCTTAAGACCACCTGCTATGGAGAACTTTCCGTTTCCCTTAAGCAACCTGCCCTGTATCAGGCGGAAAATGCCCTGCTTGCTGCAGAGGCCGCAGGATGCCTTAGGGATCTGCATGTTACCAAAGAGGCGGTTTTAAGAGGCCTTTTGGGTGCCAGATGGCCCGGGCGTATGGAAGAGTTTTTACCCCATGTCTATATCGACGGCGGGCATAACGAAGACGGGATCCGCAGTTTTCTGGACACCGTCCGTATACAAAGAGAACAGATCTTTGAAGGAAAAAAGCTGCTGCTTATTTTTGCGGCGGCATCCGACAAGGATTATGCCGGCATGATCCGGCAGATAAGTAAGGAAGGCTTCTTTGCCCGTGTGCTTACGACTTCTTTTCCGGGAGAGCGCAGCACGGATCCGGAGATCCTGGCGGATCTTTTCCGAAAAGAGGGCATGGAGGATACTTTGGTGATCCGGGATCACCGGGAGGCTGTCCGGATGGCAGTTAAGATGCAGGATGACTTTGCAGGGATCTATTTTGCAGGGTCTCTTTATCTGGCAGCAGCCGTAAGAGAGATACTTCAGCAATACTTATAAACGAAGGGTCAAAGCTATGATCGTATTTGAAGAAGAGATTAAGAAATTTCATCCCAGCCTGGAAGTAGAGGAAGTAGCGGACGCGATCTACAATCAGGATCTTACCGATATGGCCGATGTACTGGTCAACGTGGTACGGGAAGCAAAAGAAGAAGCAGAAGCCGCAAAATCAGACAAGGAATAATACAGCAATGAACTACCGAATGAGATGCTATAATTGCGGCGCTCACCTGACGGAACAGGATTTCTGTACCAGCTGTGGAGCAGACGTCAAACGATATAAGCATATCATCATGACGAGCAACCGCTTTTATAATGAGGGCCTGGAAAAGGCCACTGTGCGGGATCTGTCCGGAGCTATCATCAGCTTACGGCAGGCTCTGCGCCTGAATAAGAACCATATCGATGCCAGAAACCTTCTGGGACTGGTATATTTTGAGACCGGGGAAGTGACGGCGGCCTTAAGTGAATGGGTCATCAGCAAGAACATCCGCCCCAGCAAAAACATTGCGGATAACTATATCCACATGGTGCAGGAGAACCAGAGCCGTCTGGAACAGATCAACCGCACCATCCGCAATTATAATCAGGCACTGGTCAACTGCTACCAGGACGGCAAGGACATGGCCATTATCCAGCTTAAGAAGGTCCTTAGCGTCAACCCCAACTTTATGCGGGCAAGGCAGCTCCTTGCGCTCCTTTACATGGATGCCGGCAATTACGAAGCTGCGGAAAAAGAGTTAAAGAAGTGCCTTAAGACCGATAACGGCAATCTGCTGACCAAACGGTATCTGGCAGAGACGGACAATATGCTCCGTCCCAAGGAACTGGCCGGTCAGGAGCCGGGATCTTCAAAGACGCAGTCCGGGGAGACCATCCGTTATTACAACAATGAGCATCAGCTTGTGATCAAGCCGGCTTACATCAAGGAGCCTAAGGCCACCAGTTCCGTATTTAACGTGATCCTTGGCATCGCCATCGGTGTGGCGGTAGCCTTTTTCCTGATCCTGCCCGCCAGGATCCAGGCAGTCCGGGAAGAGGTCAACGAAGAGCTGATCGCCGTCAATGAACAGGCTGCGGACAAGGCAGCCCAGGTAGATGAACTGAGCGTTCAGGTGGCGGAGCTTAGCCAGAAGAACAAGGAGATGTCCTCCCAGTTAGAGCAGTACGCCGGAACAGACGGTAACTTAGAGCTTGCGGAAAAGCTCCTGACGGCTGCACAGATGTATCTGGCAACACCGGATGAAGAAGGACTTTTAACCATCGGAAAGAATCTGCAGGATATTGAAGCAGGTGCGGACATTACCACCCTGTCCGGTTCCTTCCAGAACCTGTTTAGAACCCTTATGGCGGTAGCAGGTCCGCAGATCTCCGATCTGTATTATAACCAGGGCTACGAAGCCTTCCAGGACGGAGACTTCGAGACCGCCATCACTGCCTACAGCGAAGCGGTTTATTTTGACGCCACCGATGAGGAAGCGCTTTATCAGCTGGGCAATGCGTACAGAAGAAATGACGATACTGAAAATGCGAAGAAGATCTATCAGCAGGTGATCGATCTGTTCCCCAATACGGACCGCGCCAACCGTTCTCAGCAGTATCTGAATCAGATGGGTTAACGGAGGAACGTTTTGGGAATCTTTTCACTGATTATCATATATGTGATCATAATGAAGGCTACCGGTCAGGATGAAAAGGCATCGGATGTGTTCCGTATCTTGAAGCAGGTGATGAAATGGGGCTTTATCGGTATCATCGGTCTCTCCATTTTTTCCTCTGTGATCGATGCGTCGGGACTTACTTCCGTTGCACTTCTGGTTGCACTTGTTTTTGCTATCCGTAAGTTCATTCAGAAGAACAAGAGCAAAAACTACAAGCAGGAGCGGGAAGCCAAGACCGTCACCAGACCCGGCGGCACCTATGAAGCAAAGAGCACCATCTTACCCCGCCCGGTGGGCAAGCGTTTCAAGATGGTCGCTACCTTCAATGATCGTTTTAAACTTTATCTGACCAAGGAACAGGTTCAGAGGATCGTAGATGCTTCCTACATTTCCGGCGGCTGGAAGAGTGAGATGGAAGCCATGACCGTAGACTATGTGACCATCTATGAATGGATCCAGGGTCCGACGGCCTGGCTGCGCGCTTATCTCTATGCCTTCCATGTACAGAAGATCTCTTCCGATTTTACGCAGCAGGAGCAGATCGTAACGGATTCGTTAAATGAAGTCATGGATTATGCCGATTCGCTGACGCACCTGGATCTCCAGCAGAGGATCGAAGCAGTGAACAACAAGTTCTTCACGGCTTTTGATGATATTACCTTTATGGTCGCTTTCCGGTATCTGGAGTCCAAGGGCTTTCGGCATACACTGGATAAGGTGAACCTGGAGCGTAATGACAGCGAACTGGATGAAATGATGAAGAAATACCAGACGGAAGGCAAACCGTCTGCATAGACCAAAGGAGGGGGAGTCCTGTGGATGATGTGACCAGAAGGGAACTTTTGGATGAGGGTATCTCAGTGGATGCCGCTTTGGAGCGGTTTCTGGGAAACGAAGAGATGTACATAAGCTTCCTGCTTCGTTTCTTCGAAGATCCGAACTTTGTCCGATTGCAGGATGCCTTTGCCGCAAAGGATGTCAAAGAGTGTTTTGAAGCTTCCCATGCCATGAAAGGCGTGCTCCTTAATCTGGGAATGGACTTACTGAATCAGGATCTCATTCCTCTGGTGGAGCAGTTTCGCGCCGGCTCTATGGAGGGCTGCGATGAGCTCCTGAAAAGGTATACGGAGCACTATGAACGGCTGCGGGAGCATTTGAATACGCTGCTTAGATAGTTTTTCAGAGCGGTCGTAAGATCGCTCTTTCTTTTTACTAAAACGGGTAAAGCCCGTTTTGAGGAGCAGGTAACATGAGGACCATGGAATTTAAAATGGAGCGCCCGGGACTGGTGAAAGAAGGGGAGACGGTCACCATCACCGAAGGCGTTTTGCCCAGTAACTATTACTACATCATCGATCCTTCCCTTGCCATGAGCGGCAATTATCCCTTCCGGGAGCGGCTCTTTGCAAGATCGGGACTGGTGACCAAGGTGGAGGAAACGCCCCGGGGCTTTTATGTCACGGTAGAATTTGACGAGGACGAGGTACGCTAGGTATGGCACAGAACCGTAAACATCGTAATTCCGGCAGGATATTTGTCACACTGACTCTTTTGTTCGGACTGACCAGTCTGGTGCTGGTATTTTGCTGTGTGCTCTTATTCAGCTATTTTTCCATACGACTGAGCAAGGAAAAAACCGATGAGATCGTGATCGAGACCCAGGAGACGGTTTCCGATAAGATCTATACCCAGGAGGATGTGGATCAGCTGATCGTCTCCATCCGGGAGGAGGCAACCAAAGAAGAGCATCAGGCCATTTTGGATGAAATGCAGGAACGCATGGAAAGCGGCAACGGTACTGTGGAAATGCTGCGGTATTTCTATCCGGACAAGGTGGTACTCCTTGCCAGCAATCAGTATTATTTCCTGGATATCCTGGAGGATGTTAAAAAGAATACCTATGTACAGGAGAACTTCTCCTTTGATGCAGAGGGAATGCTCCATTATATCACCGAAAGCGGAGAGGAACCCTATGAACGGGGCATTGATGTTTCCAAGTATCAGGGAAAGATCAACTGGGAAAAGGTAAAGGACAGCGGAAAAGTGGATTTTGCCATTCTGCGGGCCGGCATCCGGGGTTATACCGAAGGCGCTCTGGTAGAGGATGACACCTTAAAGGATAACTTAGAGGGTGCTAAAAAAGCCGGGATCCCTGTAGGCATCTACTTCTTTACCCAGGCGACCACCAATGCGGAAGCGGTGGAGGAAGCGGAATATGCCATGGAACTGGTGAAAGATTATGATCTGGACTATCCCATCTATGTGGATGTGGAGGAAGTCAGCAAGGATAACGGCCGAAGCAATATCCTAACCAGCGCGGAGCGGACGGACTTTGCCATCACCTTTATGGAGACTGTTAAGAAGGCAGGCTATAAGACCGGTATCTACGGCAACTTAAAGAGCTATATGCTGATGCTGGATATCTCCCGCCTTGAGGACTATGAGAAATGGTTTGCAGACTATGATCTGCCCATCTATTATCCTTACGAATACACCACCCTTCAGTATACGGAAAGTGGTACGATTGACGGCATTTCCGAGCCTGTGGATATGAATATCCGTTTTCGTTAAAGGGCTTTACAAAGCCACGGAATGTGGTATGATAATTCAAGACATAGTATTCAAAACTACATCAAAATGTTTTTGAAACAACCAGGAGGTCCCTATGAGTTATAAGATCATAGTAGACAGCTGCTGCGAACTGCCGGAGCAGTACAAGAAGGACGAAAGGTTCCAGATCGTTCCTCTGGAACTGGAGGTAGGGGATTATCGCATCTTGGATGATGAAAACTTTGATCAGAAGGACTTTATCCGTCGCATTGCGGAGAGCCCCAAGTGCCCTAAGACGGCCTGTCCTTCCCCTCAGAAATATATGGAAGCGTATGAAACCGGGGCCCATCACGTATACGTGGTGACCTTATCCGGCAAGCTTTCCGGCTCTCATAACAGTGCCCTTGTGGGAAAAGAGATGTACGAAGAGGAAAACGGCAGAAAGCCCATTTATGTCTGTGATTCTGAATCTGCCAGCATCGGCGAGACCCAGATTGCTCTCCTTGCCATGCGTTTAGAGGAGCGGGGCTTAACCTTTGCGCAGATCGTGACCAAACTGGAAGAGTTCCGGGATAAGATGCATACCTATTTCGTGCTGGATAACCTGGAGACCCTGCGTAAGAACGGGCGACTGACCGGCGTAAAGGCACTGGTTGCCTCTACCCTTTCCATCAAGCCTATTATGGCCGGCAAAAAGGGCGCCATCGTTCAGATCGGTCAGGCTGTGGGCATTAAGAAAGCCTTAGCGCGTATGGTGGACAATATCATCGCCGATATTCCCGATCCGGAAGAGCGTACCGTTATGATCTCTCATGTGAACTGTTTTGAGAGAGCGCAGTTAGTAAAGGATATGCTGCTTAAGAAGGCTAAATTTGCAGCCATTGAGATATTTGATACCGCAGGCGTGAGCACCGTATACGCCAATGACGGCGGCATCATCGTAACCGTGTGATTGAGAAAAAGAATGGATTATATCCATTCTTTTTTCTTTATAGGATTCAGGTAGTTTTTTCTTAAATCCCGAAGATTGCCAAAGAAAAGCATTTCAGATTTTGTTAAGGTATTGTTTTCTATTTTGAGTTTCAGTAGTTTTAATGAACACAGCAAATCAGCAACTTGAAACAGTTTATAATCCTTTGGCATCACTTTACGAAATATCGGATTGGGAAGCAGCGCATAAAAAACGGATGAAAGAATCTTGCTTACTTCAACCTGACCATTGTCGTAGTATATTTTAACATAATGAAAATAGAGGAATTCTTCATAATAATCTCTGATGAACAGTGAAATTTGTTTGGATAACAATCCGGCAGCATCAACGATGTCGTTGATTTTGCGTTTTTCGATGAAGAAACAGTGATATTTGAAATCAATCTGTCGCGTAAAAGCAATCATTTTGTTAAATATCCGTCTTCTGTCTGCCAGGTTCATTGTTTTATATATTTCTTCCATGCGAATGATAGGACCGGTATGTATACAAACGTCCTCTAGTCCGAGATATGAGAGTTCTGTATCCAGATTATTTATAGCGGATTGAATATTGTTGTTTTGGTTATGGAAGACCATTGCAATGATGTAAAAAGGAGAATGAGGGCTGTATTCGCCGAAATCTCCGGACTCATCTATAAAAATACTTAATTCATTCAAAGGGAGTTACCTCGACAGAAATAGTCGCGAAAAAA
>JAEEGL013744255.1_pt1 | contig 20541 bp, 19 predicted proteins | sample 9134231 | NCBI WGS metagenome assembly JAEEGL01 (sample SAMN16246548, study PRJNA631951) | gut metagenome | biome: gut microbiome; feature: rumen; material: fiber-attached | host: Bos | place: Iran: Karaj | collected 2018-10
CAGTCGCCATCAGCGGCCCCAGATCGCTGCCTCCGATCCCGATGTTCACGATGTCTGTCACCGGCTTCCCGGAAAATCCGAGCCACTGACCGGCGGCGATTTTGTCGGCAAGAGCCTTCATGCGGGCTTTCACGCTCTTTATCTGCGGTATGACGTCGACGCCGTCGACAAAAAGCGGCTCGTCCGATGTGCGTCTCAGCGCCGTGTGGAGAACTGCCCTCCCTTCCGTTTCGTTTATTTTTTCGCCGGAAAACATCGATGAAATCGCATTTTTCAGTCCAGACTCCTCAGCGAGCTCGAGCAGAGCTCCGAGGACCTGACGGTCTATCAGATTTTTGGAATAATCGACATACATCCCGTTAAACTCGGCAGAAAAGTCGTCCGCACGCTTCGGATCTGCGGCAAAAAGGCTCTTCAAATCAAATTCACGCGGCATCTTTTCGAGTTTTTTCCACGCCTTCAGGCTTGTCGGATTTTGCTTTGCTAACATGAAACCTCCTAAAAATTCAAACTATTGCAGAAAAGGCTAGGCAAAAAGTCGCCGGTGGCAAGTTAAAAATCTCTTTGTTTGTGAAAAAAAAGTCGTACAATTTACCGCTTTTTGTGGAGGCGAAATGGAAACGACGGAACTTCAGAAAATACTTATCGACGTAAAAAACAACATCGCGGCGCTTGTGAAGGGTCACGACGCGCTTCTGACAAAGACTATAGCCGCCTTTTTTTCGGGCGGGCACCTTCTGCTGGAGGATGTCCCGGGGACCGGCAAAACCACGCTGGCAAAGGCTTTGGCGAAGTCTGTCGGGATGAGCTTCAACCGGATACAGTTCACGCCCGATCTTATGCCGGCCGATATCACCGGAATGTCGGTCTACAACTCCCGAAGCGGAGAATTCGAGTTCAAAAAGGGGCCGATCTTCGCGAACATCATCCTTGCCGACGAGATAAACCGCGCCTCTCCGAGGACCCAGTCTGCGATGCTCGAGGCGATGGGCGAAGCTCAGGTCAGCACCGATGCCGGTCAGTTCGCGCTCGAGAAACCCTTTTTTGTCGTAGCTACGCAGAACAACATCGAATCAAAGGGGACCTACTCCCTGCCGGAGTCCCAGATGGACCGTTTTTCGATGAAGCTCTCGATGGGATATGTCGCGCCGGAGGCCGAGGTCGAAATTTTGAAGGAGCACGGCTTCGTAAAGGGGCTTGAAAACCTGAAACCTGTCGTGACGCATGAAAAGGTCGTGGAGGCGATTGACGAGATCGAGCGGATCACCGTCAGCGAGGAGCTCCAGTACTTCATCGTCCAGATCGTCGGTGCGACCCGAAAAACTGACGGGATCAAGGTCGGAGCAAGCCCGAGAGCGTCGCTGAGCCTTATGAAGACTGCTCAGGTCAACGCAGCGTTCGACGGCAGGAACTTCGTCATCCCGGACGACATCCTGCGCAGCGCGGTCGATGTCATATCGCACCGTCTGATTCTCGACAACATCTCGTTTTCAAATTCCGTTTCACGTGAAACCGTCGTTTTGTCTATTCTGGAGAACATAAAGGTCCCGGTTTAGCGGGAAAATTTGTCAGAACATTCACCTAATTAAGATACGGATCAACATTCTGCCAAGCAAAATCATTTCTACCGCCGCCTGCTCCAAAAAACTTTGTCATCTTTTAGATAATAAGTGTTTTCCTGAGATTCGATAACAGAAAGGCACCCTTGTTCCAAACTTTCGTAGTTGATCAGATTTGGATAAGATTGAGACGATATTATCGTTTTCCCGGTTTTTGAGCTGTAGATTTCGCGCCTTCTGTTCCTGTATTTATATCCAGTGTCTTTGCAAGTTTTATAATAAACTGTTCTTTCCTCAAGGTTGTTTAATTTTTCACCACGCTTTTCTTTCCAGCAAATAAAATCACAATCACTTATTCCTGGGAGTCCGAAAGGCTCTTTTTCCTCTTTAATTTCTTCAATATGTCTCTTTTTCCCGGTCAAATCGTAAAATTCAGGTTCTCTGCCGTCATAAAAACTTACTTTGATGCTATTTCTATCTAAGTATTCAATTTTTCTTATGATATAGTCGCTTTCGAATCCGGCGATTTTAATTCCGTCCAGATTGTAAATAAACAGGGTTTCTTCACTTATATGAAAAAAATCTCTGCCAACCTGCATAAAATATTCGAGAAAAGAACTGTTTTTGTTTTTTTTAAGCCATACGATACCAGCTAATTTGTCTTGACATACAGGTAAACTATAAATGCCGGTATTTTTCAATGTTTTTAGTATATTGCCGTTTTTTACAAAAGTTATATTTCCGTCATTTTCCAGCAATTTCGTATTTTTGCAGCTTTCGACAAGTTCATCCTTTAAAACGCTTTTAACACTGAGTTTTTGTCCGGAATAGTCGGTGTAATACCGAACAGGCTCTCCTCGTTTTCGTGTTATGAGACCACCGAAAGCAAGGGCATTCCCGCCGGTTGAATATTCTCGAAACCTCAAATAGTCGTAATGTTTCCTGAAAGTTACGACTTTTTCTGTCGGGTTTTCCGTATATCTTGTCATGTATCTTTTGTTGTCTTTATCAATATAAAATTTCTCTTCTTTGTCTCCGTGTATTTCCGCCAGAGCCTTTCCCTCATGAAAAAACCACGCAAAATCGAGATAAAAATCAATCACGACTTTTCCGGACTTGTCTATAAATCCGAATTTGCCGTTTTTCTCGACGCGAGCAAGACCTTCGCTGAATTCAAGTGCGGAGTCGTAAACAGGTTCAATGACAACTCTGCCGCATCCGTCAATAAATCCAATGTAGCCGTTTTGTTTTATCAGAAACCGCTGTTCCGTTTTCTCTTTGTTTGCATAACAGGCATTGAGTTCCTCTTCCGTCATCCGCAAAACGACATCTTTCTGTTCTTCAGCTTGAAGAGGCAAAACGAAAAACAACAAAAATGTTAAGATTATTAGGTTTTTCATTTTGAACCTCTAATGCCAATATAAATCATTCCTGCTCTCTCTTTTTCAACCACTCATCTTTGATCTCGACACCATCGTCAGCACAGATTTCTTTTAAAGTCCGTCCGTCATCAAATTTGAAATCAGAATCGACACCATATGATATTAAAAATTCAACTAATTCCTGATTTTTGCATCGGCACAATTCAATTACAGCCGGAGGAAACTGCTCCGCTTTTGCTCCAGCCTTGAACATCAGTGTAACAATTTCCACAATTTGCTTATTGAATTCCGTCTGTTCAGTTTTTGATGGTTTACAATCTTTGGGAACAATTTCCAGACTTGGATAAACTCTGAAACCGTTTGTTCCTTCAGCATACAAATCGGCTTTTGCTCCGTTTTCAAGAAGGATTTTCGCGATATCATAGTGCATGTTGAATAATGCTTCATGAAGAGCCGTCATGCCGTATTCGCTCTGAAAATTCGGATCCGCATTTTTTTCTAAAAGATAAACCACAACCTCTTTTTTGCCGGTTGAAACAGCTTCCATTAAAGGGGTAACTCCTTTTTTGTTTCCGTCAAAAAGCTTATAATTCTTTAATATCTTTATGTAATTGCCAAAAGTTTTATCTATGAAGAATCTGTTTTCGGCAACATCTTTGATATTTTGTACAGGTGTCTTTATGAGTCGATTGTTTTTTTCTATCACTACTGACTTGATCATTTCAGAAAAAAGGACTGCTATTGAACTTCTGAAAATAGAGCGGTTTTTATCAGTAAGTCCGCCATCATTGCAGCCAAAAATCGGAAGAGAACCTCTTTTTCTAATATTTTTTGAAATTGGATCGTCAGAATTCTGCATGAATCTGCATAAACCGTCAGGATCTGAAACATCCTCTTCTGACAAGAAAAAATCTCTTATTGCTCTTCCGACAGTGTTTGAAGAAACACCTGCTTTTTCAATCAGGTATTTGACTGCTTCAAGGTGTCCTTCTCCGGCAGCTGCATTAATTGCATTGGTGTATACTGTACCGAATCTTTCTGAATTTACATTTAAAATTCCACTGCGATTTGCATCGGCACCATTTTTTACCAACAAATCAAGAAGTTCAATATTACCGTTATATGCTGCCCACATAGCCGGAGTTGCACCGGTTTCATCGGTCTGGTTTACATCCGACCCATTTTCTATTGCGTTTTTTGCCTTTTCTGTTTCGTCGTTTTTTATGTAGTCAATAAGAGTTTTTTCATGCCGCACATTTTGCAATAAAGGAAGTAGCGGAGTCAAAACCAAAAGCGAAGAAATCAGAATAAGAACAGTTATCGCGTATTTTTTTGCAGGGAACTGAATTTCTCTGACAAGAATTCCGACGAGTCCGCAAAAAGCAAAGAAAACAAGCAGCGACACAGTTTTTAAGTTGAATTTCTCTTTAAAAATCAAAATGTTCGTGAGATGACCTGCCACAAAGGAACATAAAAAGACAAGGTATCTTTTTATGCCATTAACAGGCAAACTCTTTCTAATCAAAAAGAGACCTGTAAAAAGATAAATACCAGACATATAAAAGGCCTGATATTCTTTAAAATCTTCCGGAGAAATAATTTTTACATATACAAAAGTGCCTAAAAGTATCAGAGCTACAAATTCGGCAATGATAATGAATAAAATATCAACTATAGCTTCTTTAATAAGTTTCAATGCAACACCTCCTACTCAAGATACGGGTCTACATTTGGCTGAACAAAACCTTTATTTTGCCACTTTTGATAAGTTGTAGCATCATACCCGTATTCAGCCTTGGGAGCGAAAGGATTTCTGACAAACCCCTTGATTCCGTCCGCATTTTGCTTTTCCCAGATTATTTCTTTCAAAGTTTCACCTTATCGGGCAGTTCATAAAAGGCAAATCCCATTCTCCGAAATTGTTTCTGTAGAGCAGATATTCCGTCTCTTTCCCGTTGCATGTCGCTTTTTTTATGCTGACAGGAACAAATCCATTAAATACTCCTTCAAGTTCAGCACCTTCGGGATATATGAACTTTCCTTCGCCTTTAATAATTCCGTTTTCGAACATTCCTTCAAACCTTACTCCGTCAGGACAAAGCATAACACCTTTTCCGTTTTCCACGTCCGCTCTCAAATTGCCCTGCTTCCGAAGATAGCTGGCAGTCAGATCTTTTTCTTTCTCCCTTTTTGCGATAATTCTTTCCAGAACTCCGATTCTGATTTTCGCAAACTCAGCATCTTTTTCCATCTCTTTCCGCATCTCGTCATCATCAACAAAATTCATTGAAAAATTCAACGTCCTAAACATACTGCCGTAATATTTCATAGCATTTTCATCATCACCGAGAACAAAATATACAGCTGCGATTTTTTTAATCGCTCTCAAATTTATCGGATCTAGATATATCGCTTTTTTAAAATCCTCCAATGCATCAAAATATCTCCATAGTTTGATATACTGGCTTCCTCTTTCAGCATACAGATCCTCGTGCTCATTTTTTTTAATTTCTTTCGTTAGTTTTGCGATATTTTCCAAAACCTCTTTTTTCTCCCTTTGGCTCAGGAAAACTGCCGCCTGTTTTTTCTCTTTTTCCGTTTTATTGCAGGAAAGAATGGCTGTAAAAATCAAACAAAATAACAGGAAAAAACATATTTGTTTCATATTATTGACCTTCCGACCACTATAAGACACAAGTTAAAAAGAAAAAGCCAGATTATTGTTTTTCTTTTTTTGGCAAGTTCATTATCGAAAAAACTGGCAGTTAAAAAGATTTCGAACAGAAGAAAAAGCAAAAGAGTGCAGATCATGTTCGGTGGCGCATACCATAGATGCATAAAAAAACCGATAAGCAAAATATCCAACTCGCTAAGTAACAGATATATCCAGAAAAGATTTTTTCTCATTTTGCCCCCTATCTGCCGTTAAACCAAAGGCAAAAAGCTGCAATCAACAAGCAGAAGTGCAAGAGAAAAAACAGGATTATTTTCTTTCTGATCTGCCTTATTTCCGACCTGAAAAAACTGAGTATGAAAAATATCAGCACAGTAAGAAAAAAAACTGGAAGTCCAACATGTAAACTTAAGAAAGTTGTAACACGACACATTGTTGTTTCGTGGAAATAGCTGAATTGAAACCAAAAATCCATCAAAATCATAAGATAACTGATTTCTGTCGCAAAAATATAAGTGAAAAACAGTGGACGGCTTTTTATTTTCTCAATTATCTTAGCCATGGATCGATCTCCAATGAATTAAACCGCTTTGTTGCTGCCTTTTTCACGACTGTCTCCAAGTAACATCAATAAACAGCGGATTTTATTGGTTTTTTGAAAAAAGACAAGAGCAAATCGGATTATTTGGCCCAGCATAAACCGGATGTTGTCGTTTTGTGGGGATAAAGGTTCCGGTTTAGGTTTATTTAATTTTGTTTTTAGGTACAATATCGGGTTATTTTTAGTCATTTTGAATTAGGGAGATTTCTATGGCAGTAAAAAAGGGCGACAAAATCGCAGTTCACTACAAAGGCTGGCTTAACGAAAACGAGCTTTTTGATTCGTCATACGAGTCAGGCGAGCCGATAAAGTTCGAGGTCGGTGCGAAGATGGTCATCGACGGTTTCGACGAGGCTGTTCTCGGGATGGAGGTCGGCGATAAAAAGAGAGTCGTCATTCCTCCGGAGAAGGCTTACGGCGAGTATGATGACAATTTCGTTTTCAGTTTCGGGCGCGCTGAGTTCCCGGCTGGTGCCGATATCAAGGTCGGATCGATGTTCAACATGCAGTCCTCCGAGGGCGATGTCTATCCGGTAGTCGTAAAGCAGATCGAAGGTGACACCATCACGCTTGACGCAAACCATGAGCTTGCCGGCAAAACGCTGACATTTGATCTCGAGCTGGTCGCTACGGGTGTCGAGGTACCGGAATTTCATCATCACTGCGGATGCGGGTGCGAAGACGACGACTGTGACTGCGGCGGAGATTGTGACTGCGACGACGACTGCGACTGCGACGAGGGTCACGACGGCGGAAACCATGGCTGCGGCTGCGGTTGCGGACATCACCACTAGGAGCGGGATATGAAGCGTTCTATTGCTTTGCTGTCGCTGCTGGGCCTCATGTTTTTCTGCTCGGCGTGCGGCGGTTCCGGTAACCCGGGGCCGGATGAGGATCCAACTCCTGTTTCCGATGAAGACAGCTCCCGAAGTGACGGAGACGAGACTGATGACGAGGATTACGACGATATTCCGGCAGGCTCGATTTTCGGAGCGCCCAGGCTGAATCCGTCGGGCAATATTCCTCTGAGCGCCACGATCTCGATGAAGGCGGAAGGGGTCGCCAGGGTTTCGGTTTCGGTCAAGGATATCGATCCCGACAAGTCTGATTTTGTCCGTGAATACGAGACTGGCGAAGATGCCGAAAATTACGAGATCCCGATCCTCGGTCTCTTTGCCGGAACTAAAAATGAAGTGGTTTTGAAGGCTTATGATGCGGAAGGGGAGGAGATCGAAGAGCGGCTCGTAAAGATAAAAACTGCAGAGCTGCCGAAGGATTTCCCGAAGATCACCATGAGCGGAAAGATCGAAAGCGGCTGGACACTCGTGAACTGGCTCCGCACTCCGCGGTCCAGGACTGAGATGAACGGCATCGCGGTCGATGAGTACGGCAGGGTACGCTGGTTTACCGACCTCTTTTCACCTGTCTGCTTCCCGATCGTGATCAGCGGCGACACATTCTACTGCGGCGGCGGCGAGAACGAGACGCACATCGACCACTACGATTTCATGGGATATCCGCTCGATACGGTCGATGTCTCTCCGCTCGGCTACAAAAAGGTCCATCACGAGGTGACCTTCACCTCCGACGGCAACTATCTCGTCGGTGTCGACAAGGCCGGAAGCGACTACATCGAGGATCACATTATCGAGATAAACGCTTCTGACGGATCTCTTCGCGGTTCGTGGAACCTGAACGACACATTCCCGGATGTCGCGGATCTCTTTATGGATATGATGATGACAAGTCCTGAGATCCCGGGGCAGACCAACAACCCGATCCACCACAACGCGATCTTCTATGACCCGAGCGACGATACTCTGATCGTTTCGTCGCAGACTGCCGGGATCGCGAAGATCACCCACAAAAAGTATCTGAAATGGTATCTGGCACCGCACCTTTTCGGCTTGATCGACGATGCCGACAAGGACGGAAAAAGCGACTCTTTCACCGAAAAATACGACCCCGACAACATGCTGACATGGGTCGGAGACTACTATCAGACTGTTGACGGCAAAACCACTGCCGGTGAAAAATATGTCAACGAGCGTGCTCCTATAAACGGGATCCCTTACGAGGTCTATTCGCCGTTTGAATTCAGATATGCCGAGTTCTTTTTGACTCCTCTGGATAAAAACGGGAATGAGATCACCGATATAGATGTCGTGAACGGTTTCGCGTCGACTGATGATTTTGCATGGCCGTTCAGAGGTCACAACCCGACGATCCTGAAAAACGGGAACCTGATGATGTTCGACAACGGTCTAGCCCGCAACTTCAGCTTCCCGCCGATCTCGCAGAATCACTACAGCCGCGTCGTCGAGTACAAGATCGTGCCGGATAAGGACGGCTACGGCGGAACGATCCAGCAGATCTGGGAATACAAGCTTGAAAGCGATCCGATGTGGTACGCTATGAGCCTTATCGTCAGCAGCGCACTGGAGCTCGAAAACGGCAACCGTCTTATAACTTCTGGATCGATAGGTTCTTCGTTTATCCCTGAGATGTTCCGCTCCCAGTATGCCGACGGTCCTGTCGGAGCATTTGTCGCCGAGGTCGATCCCGCGGATAATTCGGAGAAAAACCGTCTGACATTCGACAGATACATCGATGACGAGTTCCCGGTCAACGAGTTCTCCATCTATCGTTCGTACAGATTCCAGATCTCGGCGAGAGTCAGAAAATAGATGAGGAGGTCCAGATGAACCGCCGGATCGCGGCATTGCTGCTTGTTGTCTTTGCTTTTTCCGCTCTTTTTGCGGAGGAGGATCGCGAAATCGAGCTGCAGCTCCGCAACCAGGCTCTTCTACTGCTTGCCTCGGCGAAGCATGAATGCGGCGAACTGTCGAAGAAAAACAAGGCACTTGCCGATTCCATGGAGGGGATAAGACGCCAGGCTGTCGAGCACAAAAACACCTCGGTAAACCTCTTTTCCGATGCAGTCTATCTGCTCGGCTATCTTCAGGAGAGGCTCCGCGATGTCTGCGCCGATATCGTCTTTGCCTCTCCAGAAAGTGTCGACGAGCTCATCGCCGCAGAGAAGAAAGATCTCATCAAAAAGCGCAGGGAATCTGCAAATTTCGCAGAGTTTATCGATAAAATCTACGGAAGCGGCTATTCGAAGCTGCTCTACATCACGACGGCTGTCAGCAATCTCAAAAAGATGCACAACGAGTGGGCTGAATCGATGTCATCCGAAAGCCGCGACATAAAAAGAATGCTTGTGAATATCGGAGAAGCAAACAAACATCTGCGAGAGCAACTTCTTGAATTTACTAAGGGTTACAAGCTTTTTTACGAGGCTAAGGAGCCGATTAGAAAGTAGTCTTTTCCAGCTCTATTTTTATTCCGTCACTGTCGCTGACAAATAGAAACGGGCGGTAAGAGGTCCTCTTTTTTCCGAAATTAACGACAAAGTTCGTGATATCTTTCAGGGTGTTCGTCGACGGAGAGTAGCTGTCGGACGCGGTTTCTTGCCCGAAAATCTGCTCGGCGCAGGAAAAAAGATATGAAAAGGCGGTCATCCAGAAATCTGCGTCGTGAGCCCGGATCAGGCTTTTTCTGAGCAGGATCCGCTCTCCCGAAAGTCTGTCGCTCCAGAAGCGGATCAGAAACTGCTCCAGGACAGCTTTTTCGCGCCGGACGTTGTCGGCAGTCCTTGCGATGTTCGCCTCGAATTGGTTGCTTTTCAGCGTCTCAAGGAGCATCGGAACGACTTTTTTGCGGTAAAAATTGCGGCGGATCTGCTCATCCGAATTGCTCGGATCACTTATGAACCTGCGCTCCCCGATATATCCGGTCAGCTCCGTCCTGGAGAACTGCAAAAGGGGCCTTATGATAAAGATCCCTGAAACTTCATTGACTTGCGTTATTCCTCCTAGCCCTTTCAAGCCGCATCCGCGGTCCAGCATCTTCATTAAAACGGTCTCGACCTGGTCGTCTCTCTGGTGAGCTGTCGCAATCGCCGTAAATTTCTCTTTTTTTGCAGTCGCTACAAGCATTTCGTAGCGTTTCGTTCGGGCGCGCTCCTCGACGTTTTTTTTGCTTTCTCCCCAAAAGTCATCCTCGAATTCGTTCAAAAAGAAGGGGATCTTAAGCCTTCCGCAGACTCTCTTTACAAAGTCAGCCTCTTTGGCCGCCTCTTCGCGGAGTTTGTGGTTGACGTAGCTTGCCCCGATCCTGAAGCCGGATTTTTCGGATGCCTCAGACAACAGATAAAGAAGAGCCAGCGAGTCGATCCCGCCGGAGCAGGCGACCAGAACAGAGGGATCATTTGAAAACCTGTTGATTTTTTTTAGGAGCGTGCTCAGGGAAAGACGGAAACGGTCGGAAAGGTCAGACGTCATTTCAGCTACTTGGTCTTCTTTGACGGATTTTGTTTAGCGGGCTGTTTCGCGGGTTTTTTTGACGGTTGCGCAGCCGGCGCCTTTTTCTTCGGAAGTTTTCCTTCTATCAGTTTTTCGAGTTCCTTCAGCTTGTCCGGAAAGGCGCTTTTGGGAAACTGGCTCTTCATCGAGGTTACGACGCTCTGCGCCAGCTCCGCCCTGTCGGTGTAGGCTAGCGAAAAGGCGATTTTCAGGTAGCTTGATTCGATTTTTACGCAGCCGGGGAAGCTCTTTTCGATCGGATAGAAGAGCTCTACAGCCGTATTGTAGTTCTTTTCGAGGTAGTAGCTTTCTGCGTTCCAGTAGGCGACATCGCACTTGTGGTCATTCGGCCATTTCTGCGCAAAGAGCGCCCATCCGCGTCTTGCGATATCACCGCTGGTGGCGCTTTGGGTGAAATCGACCAGCTGCTTGTAGCTTTTTTCCACGTTCTCCGGAAGCTTGATGACTTTTCCGTCGGGGGAGATAGTCAGGTTTTCGACAGGCCTGATCTCATCGATCTGAGTCGAGATCTCCTGCTTCATCTGCCTGAGCTGCTCCTCGTAAACAGCCAGCTGACGGTCGATGGTGTCCAGTCTCTCTGCAAAGGCTGTATTTTTCTGAGCTGTCATATCAACGTTGTCGATCCGGTTGTTGAGCTCCTTGATCGTCTCGCGAAGCTCGTCCATCGTGCTGAAAGAGAGGTCGATCTTGTTTGTCTGAGCCTGCTTGTCCTTCTGCTGAGAGCTTTCGAATTCGGCCAGTTTCCGTGAAATTTTGTCGATCTCCTCAGCCACGATTTTTGTGATTTTTTCTTCAAGCAGCTTGTCCTTGACAGTCATGTCCGCCTGAAGCTGTGATTTGGCAACGTCTACGTCTTCACGTAGCGCGATGCAGGAAGTTGCTGAAATCATTAAAGTAATAAGTACTATCAGCTTGATTTTCATTGAAACCTCAGCAGAAAAGGTTAGTCGTTTTTTTCATCGTGAAGTTCATTTGCCTTGCGAATGAAATCGGTCGGCTCGCCGAAATCCATGTAGACCGAGGCAAACCGGATAAACGCAACTTTATCGACCTCCTTGAGATACTTCATCACGAGGTCGCCGATGGTGCTGGTCTCGATCTCCTTTTTGTCTATCGACTGGATCTCCTTCTCGATTTTTTCGACGATCCCGTCGATCGCCTCGATCGAAACCGGCCGTTTCTGACAGGAGATCATCAGCCCCTTTTTGATTTTATTGCGGTCGAACGGCTCGCGTTCGCCGTTCTTTTTTTTGATGATCGGCATGATCTCTTCAATCTGCTCGTAGGTTGTGAATCTCCCGCCGCAGTCGAGACATTCGCGTCTTCTTCTGATTTCGCAGTCGTCCTTTGTCGAGCGGGAGTCGATAACCTTATCGTTCAGCGAGCCGCAAAACGGGCATTTCATTTCAAAGACCCCGTTTTAGACCCTGATGAGAGGATACTTCTGGCAGATCTTCTTAACTTCTGCGCTTACCTCTGCAAGGACCGCGCTGTCGATGTTAGCTTCGGTGATACCCTCTTTCGGAACATACTCGTTGCTCTTTACCGCCATGATGACCTTGTCCATAAGTCTTGCAACAAGGCGGACATCGTCCTCAAGCAGTCCTCTTGTGGTAAGGAAGGGTGTTCCTACGCGGATTCCGCTTGTGATGAAGGGTGACTGATCGTCGAAGGGAACCATGTTCTTGTTGACGGTGATGTGTGCCTTGTCAAGGACCTTCTCGACGATCTTGCCGGTTTTGCCTTTGTTCCTGAGGTCGATCAGCATGAGATGGTTGTCGGTTCCGCCGGAGACCAGATTGTAGCCCATCTTGTTGAACTCGTCAGCCATTGCAGCGGCGTTTTTGACGACCTGGGTCATGTAGACCTTGAAGCTCGGGTCGAGAGCCTCTTTGAAGCAGATGGCTTTCGCTGCGATGATGTGCATGAGCGGGCCGCCCTGCATTCCCGGGAAAACCGCTGCGTTGAGATCCTTTTCATATTGTTTCTTCGCAAGGATAAGACCGCTTCTCGGACCTCTGAGTGTCTTGTGAGTCGTCGATGTTACGAAGTCGGCATACGGAACAGGACTTGGATGCAGACCGGCAGCGACGAGACCTGCGATGTGAGCCATATCGACCATCATGACTGCGCCGACCTTGTCGCAGATCGCACGGATCCTTTCAAAATCAATGATCCTCGGGTATGCCGAAGCGCCTGCAAGTATCATTCTCGGCTTGCATTCGGTAGCGAGACGCTCCATTTCGTCGTAATCGATCCTTCCTGTCTCCTGAGCGACGCCGTAAGGAACGATGTTGTAGAGTTTGCCTGAGAAGTTGACCGGACTTCCGTGGGTCAGGTGACCGCCGTGGTTGAGGTTCATCGCAAGAACGGTATCTCCAGGTTTGCAGACAGTGAAATATACGCCCATATTAGCCTGTGAACCGCTGTGCGGCTGAACGTTTGCACATTCTGCGCCGAAGAGTTCACATGCACGCTCTTTGGCAAGCTTTTCGACCTTGTCAACGACTTCGCAGCCGCCGTAATATCTTTTTTTCGGATAACCTTCAGCATATTTGTTGGTCAGAAGCGAGCCCTGAGCCTCCATAATTGCGTTGCTGGTGAAGTTTTCACTTGCGATCAGCTCTAATCCGTTTTCCTGTCTTTGAGCTTCCTGCTCAATAATATCAGCAATTTCCGGATCAACTGAAGGGATGTACCTAAGATTTAACATTTTTGACCTCCTAAAGTTAGTAAAAAAAACTGAGTGACTTTAGCAACTTAAAAATATTTTGCAAAGGATTCGGGCCTAAAGTGAGCGTTTCAAGTGCATAATTTGTGTTTTTTTTGCATTTTCAATAGATTTTACCACGAATTTTTGTGTTTGAGAGGTCTTGAATGCGCATACCAGACTTAAACAAACAGGCATCACCGGCTTTTTTATTGGTTTTATCTCTTATATTTGCCACATTTTCGGCATTTACGGTGTGGCTGTCTGTTTCGAAAACAGGACATGGTCTTATTCCTCTTGGTGATTCTGTCTGCTATTTGGATTGGGCTCAGGAGATGTTGTCGTCAGGCATCTTGGAATCATTTTTATTTCACAAAATTGTTGACTGGCCTCCGCTTTATCCTTTGTCCATAGCGATAACCGCTAAATTTTTTGGATGCGGAGTTTTGGCTGCAACCGGGTATCTTTCAATGTTACTTGCTTTTTGTATATCGGGAATCGCCTTTTGGGTGTTTCGAAAAGCTTTCGGAAGTCTTTTTTTCTCTATTTTTTTCGGGATTTTTTTCTCGACCAATCCGTTTTTACACAAAGCTTTTTGCTCGGTTTTGTCTGAACAGCTTTTTTGCTTAATTATTATATTTATGTTTCTGTTCGCTGACGATTCCTGCTCAAATAAAAATCTTAAAATAATGAGCTTTTTTACGACGCTTGCAATTTTGACAAGATATAGCGGTGTTGCAATTCTTCCTGCTGTGTGTCTCTGGATTCTTACTCAACCTGCATTCGAAATGCGTGTAAAAATAAAAAAATGTTTTCTTTATGCAATATTCCCGACAGTGTTTTTTGGACTATACTTGGCTAAAAATTTCCTTGTTGTTGGTTCGTTTATGGGGCGAAGAGTTCCTTCATCAACAAGTTTTTACGAAAATTTTTTAGCTTTTATATCGGTATGTCGTTTTTTCTTTTTGCCGATAACACAATATCAGATGTTTAAGGATCACGGAATGCTGCTGCTGGTTATAATCGCGGTGCTTCTTGCCTTTTTTGTCTTGTATTATAAAAAGATGCGCTCTTTTTTTAAGGCGTTGTGGGAAAAAAATTCTGTTTTTAGATATTCTCTCTGTTTAATTGTGGCATATTCTTTGTTCATGGTATTTTCATCAACAACAACCGAATACCAATTTCTTGGAGTAACAAGGTTTGCTGTACCAATTTTTTTTCCTATGGCAATAGTTTATTTTGTATTTCTTCAGTGGACTGGACAAGTGTTTTATGAAAAAAAACAGGACAAAATTGTAGCTTCTATCATACTGTGCTGCTGTTTGTCGATTTTAGTGCTGTCAATTACCGTGCTGAAGTCGCAGTTAAGCAACGATTTTGGGATAAAGCCCTATTTTTCCAGCGAGGCAGAATTGGTTGAGCACCTTAATAAAATAAAACCGTTACAAAGTCGGTAAATGCGGAGCATTCCGTGAAAAACAATAGGGGTTCCTGATTGAGGATCGTTTTCATCAATACGGCGGATGTCGCCGGCGGAGCAGCGATAGCGGCGACAAGGATCGCGGATGCACTTGTGAAATATTACGGCGTCGAGATCCTGTTTTTGTGCGACGAGAAGTTTTCAACCCGTGACAATGTAGTCCAGACACGCTCGAAGCCGCTCCGGCTCTTGGAAAAAAGCTTTAACCGGATTATGTGCCGGCTTGGTGTCCAGTATCTTTGGATCCCCTTTTCGTCTGCGAAAATCGTTGAATGCGTCAAGGCTTTCAAGCCGGATCTGATCCATTTTCACAACCTCCACGGCGGCTACATCGATTTCAGAACGATGCGTAAGCTTGCCGGTTTTGCTCCTGTTGTCTGGACTTTGCATGACGAATGGCTGCTAACAGCTCATTGCGCATGTATCGGAAGCTGTCAGAAGTGGCGCGATGTCTGCGACAGCTGTCCGAATCACTCGTCCTATCCCTATCTTACGCACTTTTTTTCATACCATCAGAGCAAAAAGAGAGAGCTTCTCGAGGCTGTAAAGCCGCTTCTGGTCACTCCTTCAAGGTGGCTGAATGAGATCGTTGAAGACTCTTCGAATGCGAAAATGTGCGAAACCGTTGAGATCTCCAATCCGATTTCCCTTGAAAAATATAAATTCATTCCGGGTGCCAGGGTTGAATTCGGACTTGAAGAGAAGGATAGAGTTGTTTTGTTTTCGGCGGCAAATCTTTCAGATCTAATTAAGGGCGGAGATATGCTTCCGGAACTTTTAAAGCTTTTGGATGAGCGGGCCGACGGAGTGCTGCACATCATTTTTGTCGGTCGGATGAAGGAGCGATTCAGCAATAAATTCCAAAGGCTAAGGCTTCATTTCGCCGATTCGGTCCCGGTCGAAAGGGTCTCGTTTTTTTACAGCCTCGCCAATCTTTTCGTGATGCTTTCTCGGGAGGACAACCATCCGCTTACGGCGATCGAGGCTCTGTCATGCGGGGTCCCGGTATGCGCTTTTGCTGTCGGCGGCATCCCTGAGCTTGCTGTTCGGGGCGAGACCGGTTCGTTGATCGAACCTTTCGACATCAGTGCGATGGCGGATGAGATCCTGAGGCTTCTGAAAGATGAGGAGAGGTTGAGGAGGTATTCCGGAAATGCTCTTGAGCTTGTCAAAAACCGTTGTGACGAAAGAGTCGTCGCTGAAAAGTATTACCAGAAGTATCTGGAAAGGATAAATCGGAACCAGCCTTAATTATTTCAAAAATTTCTCTGAAAGCTCTCTCTTGTATTGATCGGGATCGATATTTTTGCGGTTTACACCCTCTTTTATTGCCGCTTCTGCTACCGAGCAGGCCTCTTCAACGAGAACTCTCGGGTCGAAGGGCTTGGGAATCAGATATTTTCTCCCGAACTCCAGACTGTCAAGGTTGTAAGCCTTCAGGATCTCAGGCAGAACAGGCATCTTTGCGACTCTGATGAGTGCGTTCGTAGCTGCCATTTTCATCCCTTCTGTGATCTGCGAAGCCTTTACGTCGAGTGCGCCGCGGAAGATTGCGGGGAAACCGAGAATATTGTTTACCTGGTTCGGATAGTCGGTCCTGCCTGTGCCGACGAGTGCATCGGGGCGAGTCGCGACAACCTCTTCGTAGCTGATCTCCGGGTCAGGGTTCGCCATCGGGAAAATCACCGGGTCATGAGCCATTTTCTTTATCATTTCAGGCTTGACTATGCCCTTGACGCTTACTCCGATAAAGACGTCGGCATCTTCGAAAAGCTCTGCAAGCGTGCGTGCCTTGGTGTCCCGGAATAGAAATTCGTGGTGAGGCGAAACGGTGCTCTCTCGACCCTTGTAAAGGACGCCGTCGATGTCGTAGGCAAAGATGTTTTCCTGTTTGAAGCCGCAGTTTATGAGATGTTTCGAGATCGCGACTCCGGCAGCGCCGACTCCCGAAAGGACGACCTTCGAATTTTCAGGCTTTTTGCCGGCGACTTCAAGACCGTTCAATACACCGGCTGCGCAGATGACGGCCGTTCCGTGCTGGTCGTCGTGAAAAACAGGTATATTCATGATTTTCTTGAGTTTTTCTTCGATCTCGAAGCACCTCGGAGAGGAGATGTCCTCGAGGTTTATGCCGCCGAACGTTGGCTCGAGAGACTTGACTATCGCAACGAATTTGTCCGGGTCATGCTCATCGACCTCGATATCGAACGAATTGATGTCGGCGAAGCGCTTGAAAAGGAGCGATTTGCCCTCCATGACGGGTTTCCCTGCAAGTGCGCCGATGTTTCCGAGTCCAAGCACAGCGGAGCCGTCGCTGATGACGCCGACCAGGTTGCCCTTTCCGGTGTATTCGTAGGCAAGAGCGCTCTCTTTTGCGATCTCAAGACACGGAACGGCTACTCCGGGGGTATATGCCAGAGCTAGATCCTGCTGTGTTCTGCAGATTTTTGACGGAACAACTTCAAGCTTGCCGGGAACAGGTAAACGATGATAGTCAAGCACATCAGCCTTATTCATTTGAACCTCCGAACTGAAATTTGATTGAAAAGAGATGGTCGCGGGGATTGGATTTGAACCAATGACCTTCGGGTTATGAGCCCGACGAGCTACCAGCTGCTCTACCCCGCAACATTGCCGTCCATTCTAGTCAAAACTTGTCTGGTGTCAATAAAAAAGGGCAAAATAATGCCGGGACCGTTTTTTTTTCCATTTATTTTAAAGATGCGTAAAATTATCCGCTTTGGGAAACGTTTTTTACTTTTTTAGGAGGATATCATGAAAAAAGTTACCTATTTGATTTTTATTGCGATTTTTGCGTGCCTTGCTCTTGTTGCGTGCGGCGGCGGCGACAAGGGCGGCGAGACTGTACCGGACGGTGATACTGCTACCGATACGGGCGATACCGTTACCGACGGAGACCCGGCTGACACGGGTGATACAGTTACTGATGGCGATACGGACGAAATTGAGATAGATGGCGACACTGTGACTGACACCGACGAAATAGAAGAAATTGATGTAGATATCGAAGGTCCGATCGTCGATATCCAGATGGGATTGGTCCCGGCTGATACAGAGGTCACCTTTGAGTGCGTAGTTACGGCGATCGCCTACAATCAGGACGATTCGACCCACGAGAACCAGTCGATCAAAGGTCTTTATGTTTCAGAGCTGATCGACAAGGCTGCGCCTTACACCGGGATTTATGTCTTCATCAAGAAGACTGCGGGCGTAAATGAGTTCAAGGTCGGCGACAAGCTTGAGATCACCGGAGTCTACAGCGAGCGTTATGAGGTTTCACAGATCGCTGTAGAGGACAACGGGAATATCCTGTATCTTGGTACGGCAGATGTTCCTGAGCCTGCCGAAATAGCAGATTCTTCAACGATTGCAACACCTTACGAACTTGTCGACGAAGAGTATTCCCCGACAGCGAACCACGGTGCCGATACTGAAAAGTACGAGAGCGTTCTTGTGAGGGTCAAAGATGTCGAAATCACCAATTCCGATCTTGGTCACGGTGCGTTTGAAGTCACCGGGAACCTTGCGATCAACAAGGAACTTTTTTATTACCCGGGCAGCAGAAGCGAAGGCGTCAAATTCGATTCGATTTCTGGAGTTCTCATCTACTCCTTCAACGCGTTCCAGCTTGCTCCGAGATCGATCGACGATTTTAAAGTAAAAATAGAAGATGCGACGATCAGAGCGGTTCAAAAGGCTGAGGTCGTCAAGGGTTCTACGGTAAAGATCAGCGAATCTGTTGTTACCGCGATTGCTTACAATCAGGATAGCACGACGCATGAGAACACTGCGATCAAAGGTTTGTATGTCTCTGAAATCATTCCGCAGGCTGAGCCCTACACAGGAATTTATGTTTTCATAAAAGGTACTGCGGATGTCGATGCTTTTGCGGTAGGCGACAAACTTGAAATCACCGGAACGGTTGATGAATATTACGACAGCACGCAGATTTCGCTTGTCGGTACGGACAACATCAAAAAGCTCGGCACAGCAGATCTCCCGGCTCCGGCAGAGATCGACGATCCTTCAAAAATTTCAACGCCTTATGCAAAAAATGGCGATGAGTGGGAGCCGACAGGCAATCACGGTGCGGATGCTGAAAAATATGAAAGCGTTCTTGTAAAAGTAAAGAATGTCACAGTTACCAACAACAACCTCGGTCACGGTGCATTTGAAGTCACCGGGAACCTTGCGATCAACAAGGACCTTTATTATTACCCTGGCGACAGAAGTATCGGTGTCGAGTTCGACTCGATTTCCGGTATCCTCATCTATTCCTACAGCGCTTTCCAGCTTGCTCCGAGATCGGCCGATGATATCGTTGCAGCGGCTGTTGAATAGTTGAAATCCTGACTTTGGAGTTTTTTTTGTAGAGAGTAGTCCATGAAGCTTGAAGCTCTTCTTTTTACCCTGATCGGCGCTGCGCTCGTGACCTCCTGTGTGGGGAAGAGCTACGGCGAGGCGCCGGTCGAAGCGGATATCCCGCAGAAACTGGTCTTTATCCATACGACCGATACCCACGCAAAGTACCTTCCGTTCTGGATGGAACCGAATATGTTCGACAGGAAGATGGATCTGGAGTCAAACAACCAGCCGTGCTGGGATCTGGATTACAACTACAATGTCGAACAAAAAAATGACAAAAATTCATACTGCAACGGTGCGTACAAAGAAGATACAGGCGAGTATCTCGTCTACGAAAACGGCGAGTATGTTTACAAAAAAGAGGAGGATCTTGATCCCGACTATTTTCTGCCGTTCGATGAAAAAAAGGATAAAAACCACGTTTTTGAAGACCTGAACAAGGACGGCCGGTGCGATGTCCTGGACTGCCAGCGCTGCTGGGATAAAAACGAAAACGATGTCTGCGATAAAGACGAGGATGTTGACGAAGGCGTCGGCTGCGGTGTCGGAGACTGCTGGGCTCAGGAGGACAACAAAAAGGTCTACATGTGCTGGGACACCAACGGCAACGGGCTTTGCGACAAGTCTGAGGATCTGAACAAAGACCGTCTCTGCACTTTTGACGACTGTGCGCTGGTGTTCGATAAAAACTTCAACAGGAGGTGCGACTATCCTTACGAACCATATTACAGGACCTGGATCGGCCCGGACGGCAAACTGATCCTCCGTGAAAATTACGACTCTGACAAAAAGTACGATCTGGCAGTTGCAGAGGCGCGAAGGTATAGCGAGGACCTCAACCGCGACGGCGTCTGTGACTACTCGGATTACCGACCCGGACTTGTCTATGCAGGCGGTGTAGCGCGTGCAAAAACGGTTATTGATGATATCCGCCGGAAGCATGAACCGAACCATGTGCCTGTGATCTATCTCGACAGCGGAGACCCTTTCCAGGGTGCGCCGCAGTTCAACCTTTACAAAGGCGAGGTTGAGCTGATCTCGCTCCAAAAGCTCGGTCTGGACGCGATGGTTCTCGGCAACCATGAGTTCGACAACGGCACCTCCGGCTTTGTTTCAGCATACCGGAAGGTCGGCGGATTCCCGGTCCTGACATCGAACTATCTGTTTGAAGAGAGCTCGAACAAAGGGCTTATGGATATCGTTTCTCCGTATATGATAATGATGAGCGGGGCTCTCAGAATAGGTGTGGTCGGCGTTGCCAACGACAATTCGCTGAATTCCGCCTATCAGATCGGATCGGGGCTTGGTTTCAACTTCCTTGATCCGGTCGAATCGACTCAGAAGTATGTTAACATGGGCAG
>JAEEGL012823300.1_pt1 | contig 20540 bp, 16 predicted proteins | sample 9134231 | NCBI WGS metagenome assembly JAEEGL01 (sample SAMN16246548, study PRJNA631951) | gut metagenome | biome: gut microbiome; feature: rumen; material: fiber-attached | host: Bos | place: Iran: Karaj | collected 2018-10
GAGCAGCAGCAGAGCCAGTACATCAAGATGTTCAAGGCCCAGAAGATGGAAGCCTTCATCATGAACCACAACATCGATGTTCCTTTCATGGAGCAGCTTGAGCGCAAGAATGAGGGTATCCGCTTTGCAAGAATTGATGCTGACCTTACAGATACATTTAAGTCCAAGACCTCCAAGAAGGCAGCAGCTGAGCTTGAGGAGAAGGAAAAAGAGCTCTCAGAGATGATCAAAAAGGCTCTCAAGAACGACAAACTCACCGTTAAGCTTGAAAAGCTCAAGGACAAGAAGGTTTCATCAATGCTCACAGTATCCGAAGAATCAAGACGTATGGCTGAGATGATGAAGATGTATGCCATGAACGGAATGGGCATGGGAGACTTCGGCAATGAGGGACAGACACTCATCCTCAATGCTAATCATCCGCTTGTTGAATATGTGATGGAGCACGGCGATGACAAGAATTCCAAGATGATCGCAGAGCAGCTTTACGACCTTGCCCGCATCCAGAATGCACCACTTGAGGGCGATGCAATGAGCAGGTTTGTAGCCCGCAGTAACGAGATCATGATGGTTCTTGCTCAGTAAACCAACCCGTAACTGTAATTAAATGGCTATGAAAAAAACAATATATTTTCCCGGGACGCTTTTACTTTTTTTCGCCTACCAAAAATATACTTGTTTTTTCATAGCCTTTTTTATGTACGTGATTACGTGATACAATTATATTAAGGTGTGTTTTGCAATGATTAAAAACAGGAGAATGTATTATCATGCCTAAACAGATCTGGAAGCCCGGAAATATGCTCTACCCGCTGCCGGCGGTAATGGTCAGCTGTGGCAGACAGGGAGAGACTCCTAACATAATTACCGTGGCATGGGCGGGAAATATTTGCACCAATCCGCCGATGCTTTCAATTTCTGTGAGGAAAGAGAGATTTTCTCATGCTATAATTAAAGAGACCGGCGAGTTTGTGGTCAACCTGGTGGGGAGAGACCTTGTGAAGGCTGCAGACTGGTGCGGTGTAAAAAGCGGACGGGATTTCGATAAATTCAAGGAAATGAAGCTGACAATGCAGCAGTCAGAAAAGGTTTCATGTCCTGGAATTTTGGAAAGCCCGGTAAATATAGAGTGCAAGGTGCGCCAGATTCTGGAACTTGGAAGCCATGACATGTTTGTGGCTGATGTTCTTTGCGTTACCGTGGATGATAAGTATATGGACGAGAAGGGAAAGTTTGATCTGGAAGCAGCAGATCTTGTTACTTATTCCCACGGCGAGTACTTTGAACTGGGAGACAAGCTTGGTAAGTTTGGCTACAGTGTGGCCAAAAAGAAGTAGTTTTCTTTGAGGGAACAGCTATATGACCTATGAGAGCTTTGAGAGCATTATCCCGCTGCTTTGCGTAATTATCGGTCTTTTGAGCAGTGTCTTTAAATATGTCGAACATCCCAAGCGCACATATCTTTATCTTGTTGCGTTCTTTGTGTCGCACTTTTTAAGCGATTATTACTGGAACGTTTATCTTCTTATAATGGGTTCAGAACCTGAGGTGTCTGCTTTTACGGCATATCTTGGTTGGAACCTGGGCTATGCTTTTCTGTTTTTGACAGTCTTTAATATTCGAAGGGAACAGGGGCCAAGGCGCCCTCACCCATTATCTTTTTGGCCGATTCTGACCAATGTACCTCTTTTCTTTTTGTATATTCAGTATGGCGGTATAGTTAATAATATCTATGAGGTGGGAATTACAACCGTCATTATGATCCTGTGCTCAGACGATCTTATTTACTATTACCGGAACAAAAAAGATGGTGCAGATTTTCCGCATCTTTCCCTTCTGGTTCTTATTTATCAGGCCCTGGAATATGTCATGTGGACATCGTCCTGCTTTGAGTGGGAAGCAGAATATGCCAATCCCTATTTATACTGCTCAATTATCAACGCTGCGATAATGGTCTACTTTGCATGGGCTGCAAAAAAATGGTACGAAGTCATGCTTCAAAGCGTTAATAAAGATGCAGCCGAGATCCGGTTTCAGGCCACCATACAGACCATTCTTTCCTTTGTGATCATCACTGCATGTATTGGCGGGTATGCACTTGCCAACTGGATAAAGAGATTCTGGTCAAAGAGCAATGACAGCTATGTTCCACCCCAGGTAATAATATCCGTACTGTTTCTCATATCAGTGATGCTGGTTGCTGTTATCCTGGTGCTTCTCTTTAAGGCCACTGAGTTTTACCGTGCCGGTGAAGTAGCCAGAAGTAAGAGGAGCGTTGCTAATCGCAGCAAATTCAACCTGGTATTTACCATCATCTCAACCCTTGTTATGATGGCGTTCCTTGTGATATTCAACATGCGAAATTACTACGATGCCTCTGTGACCGCCGTCATTGAAGATGGAGAGAACAGAGTCAAGATGACTGCAGCAGAGCTTGAAAACTACTTAACTGTTGCAGAATCTACCCTGAGAGTTGCTGCGGATTCCGTCTCTTACATGGAGCAGAACGGTGCTTCCTCTAAGGATATCCTGATGTACCTTACAGACCAGACCAACAAGCAGTTTAAGCAGTTTGATGAGAACTTCACCGGAATCTATGCCTATGTGAACGGAGATTACATGGACGGCTCAGGGTGGATACCCCCTGAAGGGTATGATCCTGTATCCAGGGACTGGTATAAAGTGGCTGTTACAGCCGGCGGAGAGGTTGTCATTGTTTCCCCATATGTGGATGCCCAGACCGGGCAGGTTATCATTACCATAGCAAAATCTCTTTCTCCCAGCAGAAACCCCATGAAGCAGGGAGAGTACAACGTTGTCTGCCTGGATGTTATCGTAAACCACATAAAAGAAGTCACGGAGCAGGTGGCCATTGCCGGCAAGGGCTATGGAATGGTGGTGAACAATGATGGATTTATCATTGCCCACAGGGATGAGGAAAACAACGGAAAAAACCTTCTGGATATGCATGGACAGGCTCTTTTAAATAAGTTTATGGAGATAAGGGAGGGAACCTTTGAAGGAACTCTGGATAAGAAAAAATGCACCTTCTTTGTAAGTTCGATCCTTGACCAGTGGTACGACGTGATAGTTGTTAATAATGATGAGTTTTTTGAAGACGTCCGCTCCCAGCTCATGATCAACATTATGGTTTCGGTAATAACCTTTGCGCTTATATCGTTTTTCTATTTCCTTGGTTATAAAAACGAGCAGGATTACGGTAAAAAGGTTGAGGACATGAATATCCATGTGGTAAGTGCGCTGGCCACTGCAATTGATGCCAAGGATACATACACAAACGGCCATTCATCCCGTGTGGCCAAGTATTCAAGGATGATCGCAAGGCGCATTGGATATGGGAGTACCGAGCAGGATGAAATATACATGATGGGGCTTCTTCATGATGTAGGAAAGATCGGAGTTCCTGATGAAGTTATCAACAAGACCTCAAGGCTCACAGATGAGGAGTTTGAGCTTATCAGGAAGCATCCTGTTATAGGCAGTGACATTCTTAAGAGGATAAAAGAAAGACCTGAGCTCTCCGTGGGAGCCAGATGGCACCATGAGCGCTATGACGGAAAGGGATATCCTGACGGGCTTAGCGGCGAAGAGATACCTGAGGAAGCCAGGATCATAGCGGTTGCAGATGCCTATGATGCCATGACCAGCAGGCGCAGCTACAGAGGAGTGATGCCTCAGGAGAACGTCAGAAAAGAGATTGAAGAGGGCATGGGAACTCAGTTTGACCCACGCTTTGCCAGGGTGATGATAGAGATGATAGACGAAGATACGGACTATCAGATGAGAGAGAAATAGCCAAAACAAAAACACATATAAAATGGCAGCATGGGCAGGTGCCGTTTTATATGTGTTTTCTTTTGCACATGAACTTACCGGCTTACTTGAACTGATTGAGCCCGGCATTATAGCTGTACCCAATGTCTCCAAGCTTCTTAACCAGGCTGTCCATCTCCTCACCTGACAGGTCCAGCCCTCCTGCCAGATCCTCCAGAGAGCTGTAGTTATCCCGAAGCTGGGTATTTATATAGCTAAGTAGCATTACAGGATCCTGTGGAAGCATATCTTTTACCTCGTTTTCTTTCTAGTATACCACATCCTACATATGGTATTTTTTCTTGCCATAAAACCACACTATGTTGGAATGGTACTTTTTTTGGTGTATAATTATTATGTAATTTTGTATTTTCCCGGAGCCCATGTTCTAACGCTTCACTTAAAAGTAACAGTATTTAGGAGCACTATGCAGCCTACGATAGATATACACTGTCATGTAATGCCGGGAGTCGATGACGGTTCCCCGGATATGGCCACCAGCATTTCCATGCTAAGGATCGCGGAAAAGAATGGCATCACCCACATGATCCTTACCCCGCATCACAAGCCCATGCACCACAACGTAAGTCCTGAGCATAACGCAGTCTACAGGAAAAAGCTTAAGGAGGAAGCGGAGGCAGAGGGGATCAAGGTAAAACTCTTTTCCGGAAACGAGATATACTACAGCGATGAGACAATGGACCAGCTGATTGAAGGGCAGATATGTTCCCTGGCAGGTTCAGACTATGTGCTTGTTGAGTTCCATCCGACAGCAGCCTATAAATCCATACAGAACGCTGCAGGACGGATCCAGGGAGCAGGATTTATTCCCATAATAGCCCATGTTGAGAGATACAGCGACATAGTATCCCACCCGGCAAGGATAGCGGATCTGATACAGATGGGGTGCTACATTCAGGTCAACGCCTCCAGTGTCATGGGGGATTACGGCTTTGGAATAAAGCACTTTTGTAAGAAGCTTTTAAAGGATGAGCTGGTGCACTTTGTGGCCAGTGATGCCCATGACGACAAAAAGAGAGCGCCAAAACTTTTAGGCTGCAGGAACTACGTGGACAGGAAGTTTGGAAGTGACTACGCTGACAGGCTCTTTTTCCTGAACGCGGCAAGCGTCATCCGCAATGAGCAGATTTAAGATTTATATACAGAAGGAACTGCCCGGCATAACACCTTTGAGGCAGGGCTTTGAACAATAAATAATGGGGAGCAACCTATGGGGAATAGGGACGACATCATTGAAATCAATCTTGGAGAGCTTTTCGCAGTTCTTTGGGGGAGGGCATTTCTGATAATAAGCGCGGGAGTTTTCTTTGCTCTGGCGGGACTGTTTATCAGCAAATTTGTCATGCACCCGGTTTACGACTCGACCACCAAGATCTACATCCTTAATAAAGAAGAAAACCAGACAGTGACATATTCCGACGTGCAGATATCCACCCAGCTGACACAGGACTACGCAGAGCTCATAAAGAGCAGATACGTTTTGGAGGAGGTTATCCAGAGACTTAACCTGATAGAGACTGACTACGAAGACCTCTCAGACGTTCTTAAGGTAGACACTCCGTCAGATACACGTATCGTGGCTATAACCGTAAGGGACGAGGATCCCCTCACGGCCATGCAGATAGCCAACTGCATCAGAGAGGTTGCCAGTGAGCATATCACCAATGTTATGGATATTGACGCCATCAACGTTGCAGAGACAGCCAATGTCCCAACAGAGAAATCGGGTCCAAGCGTTGCCAGATGGACAGTGATTGCAGGTTTCCTTGGAGCGGTTGTTATAGCATTCTTTGTTATCCTTGGATACCTTCTGGATGACACGATCAAGAGCACAGACGATGTGGAGAGGTATCTGGGCCTTAGTACACTGGCGCTGGTTCCCCTCACGTTGGAAGATACAGATAAAAAGAAATCCAAGAAGTCCGATAAGAAAAAGAAGTAAGGAGACCATATGCAGAGCGCGAAACTCCATTTCAGCCAGTCTGAGAACAACTATCAGATAAAAGAAGCATATAAGACCCTTCGAAGCAATATCGAATTCTCCGGACAGAATGTGAGGGTCATTTCAATAACCAGCTGCACTCCCGGCGAGGGCAAGACTACGGTAGCCATGGCTCTTGCAAGGGCCTTTGCGGAGGCGGGGAAAAAGACAGTTCTCGTGGATGCAGATATGCGTAAGTCCGTTCTTGTTGGAAGATACAGAACAGGCTCGGTTCGCCTTGGACTGACCCACTGCCTTGTAGGAAGAGAGAGACTTTCCAGTGTCATCTGCGAAACAGACACCCCAAACCTCTACGTGGTATTTGCGGGACCTGTTCCACCAAACCCCAGTGAGCTTTTAGGCGGCAGGATCTTTGGAAAGGTCCTTGAGAACATGAAGCAGGTCTTTGACTATGTCATAATCGATACTCCGCCCCTCGGAAGCGTCATCGACGCTGCGGTTGTGGCCAAGCAGTGCGATGGAACGGTCATGGTAATAGAGAATAACTCCATCAGCTTCAGGTTTGCCCAGAGAGTTAAAGACCAGCTGGATAAGGCCGGAGCCAAGATGCTTGGCGTTGTTCTTAACAAGGTAGATATCTCAGGCAAGGGCTATTACGGACACTACGGCAGTTACTACGGCAAGTACTATGGCAAATATTACGGCAAATACTACGGAAACGGTGATGACAACGCAGATATCCCGTCATCCCCAAGACCTGCAGCTCCCACAGCTGCGGATATAGAACCTGATGACGATGATCTGGATGAGCTCAATTATCTGGCCGGAGTCACCAGAAAAGACTGATAGGAGAAACCAATGAGAGGAAATCTTCTCGGAATATTCTTTTCAATACTTAGCGGTGTACTGATCTTTCTCATCGTTGTGGCCTATGGCAGAAGTGACCGCGTAGCTCCGGAATTTCGGTTTTCTTCCGTGAATCTGGTCTATGATTCCGAGACCAGGGATAACGACCTGAAAGCGGGGGTTGCAGCCTATGATGCCAAGGACGGAGATCTCACCAGCAGGATCGTTGTTGAGAAGGTGGTCCTTAACAGGGAAAAAGAGACTGCGGTTGTATACTATGCAGTTGCAGATTTTTCAGGTAACGTTGTAAAGCAGTCAAGGGTATTTCCTGCTGATATAGCAGATATTGATAATAATGGTGATATGTCAGAGACAATGGAGGATGAGCTTTTTTCCGATATATCATCTGATGAGATGCCGGCAGGAACCGCTATAGATGGCGCTGTGACAGATGAAGGAGCCATGGAAACTACTTCGGAAGGTGACAGCGGAGCTTCGCAGACTAATACTACCGGCAACTAAGGAGATAATATGCGGGGAAGAGGAAATGTTTTCCTCATTATATGGGCAAGCCTCATGACGCTTATTGTCCTGGGACTTGTTGGATTTGAAATGGTGAGGATATTTGGAAAATCGAATCTGAGCGCTAAATCCGCTACCAGTACGCCAATGATGTCGACAACTGACTATGCTGCGCAGGACACTTCCCAGACTGTGGCCTGGCAGTCTGACTGGGTCAGATATAACGGTGAGGTTTACGACTACAAGGATGGTATCACCACGTTCCTCATAATGGGAATAGATAAGAGCGATGAGGTGGTGACCAGGGTTCCTGAGGGAGATCAGGGAGGGCAGGCAGATGCTCTTTTCCTGCTGGTCCTTGACCCGGTAAAAAGTGCCATCAAGGTTATCGGCATAAACCGCAACTCCATGACGGATGTGGATATTTACGATGAGTACGGCAGATATCAGACAACGCTTGTAGCCCAGATAGCGGCCCAGCATGCCTTTGGCGATGGCATGGAAAAGAGCTGTGAATACCAGGTGAAGGCTGTTTCAAATATGTTTTATCAGCTCCCGATCCACGGCTATGTGGCAATAAATATGAGCGCTATCCCCACGGTAAACGACCAGGTCGGCGGCGTTGACGTCACTGTCCTTGAAGACCTTACCAAGTGGGACAAGTCCCTTACGAAGGGGGCGAAGGTTCATTTAGAGGGCATGCAGGCCTACCACTACATCAAGACCAGGGACATTAATATTTACGGCTCCAATGACGGCAGGCTTGAGAGACAGAGGCAGTATCTAAACGGCTTTATTGAGGCGGTCAGGGAAAAGAGCACTCAGGATCCGGGATTTGCTGTAGAGCTTTTTAAATCTGTAAGCGATATGATGGTCACAAATATTTCTGTTGATGAGATAAGCTACCTGGCACCATACATTACCGGCTACAGCTTTGATCCATCGGACATCAGGGTTATTGATGGCCAGACCCAGAAAACAGGCAAGTTTGAAGAGTTCATTATTGACGAGGAAGATCTTTACCAGACAATAATTGATACTTTTTATGAAAAAGTTGACTATGAAGGCTAAATAAATGTTTAATTTATGCCGAAATAACTACATAGATGGGATTGCGCGAAAAAGCCTCATTGTCATACTGCTCTTAGCTGCACTTGTTTGCGGGTGCTCAAAGGCAGCAGGGGATGGAAAAGAGCAAGTGGGCTCCGGGGCGGAAAAAGAATCAGATACGGATTCCACAGTGGATTTTAAAGCTCTTAAGGCACAAAACAGCGACATTTTTGCATGGATAACAGTGCCGGGAACCGGTATTAACTATCCTGTGTGCCAGAGCCTTGAGGGGGATGACTCTTTTTACATAACCCACAATGCTAAGGGGCAGGAGGATCCCAAAGGGGCTATTTACACCGAGAGCGCCAATCTTACCAATATGTGTGACTTCAATGAGGTGCTGCATGGCTCGTCGCCTTCAGATGGCACGATGTTTGCAGATCTTCAGAAATTTTTGGATAAAAAGTTCTTTGACGATCATGAGTACATATACATATATATGGAAGATAATGCTCTTGTATATTATGTGTATGCTGCATTTGCCAGAAATGACAACAGGCTCCTTGAGACCTACGATTTTACCTATGCCTCAGGCTGTCAGGCATTTCTTGATGAGATCGATTCAAACAAGAGCATGAACAAAATGCTCCGCCATGGATGGGATGGGGTTGTGGATCCGGAGAACTTTATTATCACCCTTACCACGAAAAATGCTGACGACCCATCAAAGCAGACCGTGGTCATAGGCTGTCTTGTGGGAGATGCTGCAGGGACAATAGACAGGGTGGTTGATTATACGGATCCGGATACGGACTGGTGATTGGCTGGAAAAGAGGTTTTCCGGCATTTCATATACAATCATTAAATGTTTAATTAAAAAAGAAAAGTATGGAGGCGCAGAAATGAAAAAGATATTAGCTCTTACTCTATGTTGTGTGATGTTTGTTGCTTCTTCGATAAGCGTTTTTGCCAATGAGGGCACAAATCTCCAGGATGGATCTCCTTCCATTGGAGAGGTGATGAAGGAGCTTGAAGAAGTAAAAGCTCAGAATGCCCAGCTTTCCAGACAGATTGCAGCTCTTGCCGAGGCAGTAAAGGCCAGCAATTTAAAGCTTAACAGCTTAAACAGTGGCGGCGGCAGCGGCAGCGGAAACAATACACCCTCTACTCCTCCAAGCAGCAGCAACAACGTAGTCAACTACGGCGGAACTGTTACATATCAGGGCGGAAAGGTCGAGATCAACGGCGGAAAGAGCAATGTTACATTTAACATTTCTGCTCCAAGTTCTGCTGTTTCACAGTCAGCAGCTTCTCTTGCAAAACAGCTCAGCGGATCACTTCTTTCCTGCATTTCAACAAGCTCTCCCGGCGTGGGATTCAGAACAGCAAAGGTTAATTTCTTTGTAAGCGGTGTTACAAATGGCGACAATATTGCAGTTTACCAGAATCAGAATGGAACCTGGGTTCAGCTTCCTGTTTCTGAGATCCGTCAGGATCACGTTGTTGTAAATATCACAAGACACGGCGATATTGCATTTGTAAGAGTACCGGTGCTTGCATCACTGACTAACTAAGGGCTTTTATATGGAATAAGCCGCACATACTTATGATTTACAGTTTTTTCAGGGCCTGACTTTGCATCCCAAAGTCAGGCCCTTTTTTGCATGGGTTTTTTTAGAGAATGTTTATAAATGCTTTAAGGAATGTTTCTTTACGCGGTGTAACTATCATTCGTATATTTATATGTGGACAGAAATTTAAATTCAAATAAAAAAGGAGCAAGTTATGGAACTGGTCAGAGTTAAAGAACGTCAGAGTAATTTTTTTGCATCAGTAGCACCCCGTGAAGTTTTAGGGCTCCTAAGTCTTCCCGGATGCATTGCAGTGGGAGCTGTCGAGGATGGCCTTGGAGTCGGGATAATTGTACTGACCGCATCCGACAAAAAAGATCTTACCATTGAGTGGCTGTATGTGGATGAAGAGCACAGAGGCAAAGGCTATGGCGCTTCCCTCATGGAGAAAGCTTTTGAGATATGTAAGGAAAACTCTTTTGAAAACATAAATGCCAGACTGTTTCGGGATGATGATTTTGAAGCACTGCAGCTCTATCTTCTTCAGTGGGAGTTTGGATGGACAAAGACATTTCCCGGTGAGTGGAATGTCAGCATAGGTGATGTCTATACCCAGCCTGCTGTAAAGAAGATGGTTGAGCATAAGGGTGACCTGTCAGGAATCAAGCCACTTTCTGAAGTGTCTAATAAAGAGCTGGCTCTTGGTATAAAGGAAGCGATAGAGAGCGGAAACAACATGACCTATGACTGCATAAAAAACAGAGCATTCCTGGATAAGGAGCTCTCGGTTGTAAGTATGGCAAGGGATAAGGTCAATGGCTTTTTCCTGCTCCACAGATACGGAAAGGTTCTTTACCCCGTAGCTCTATGGGCAAAGGGTGATGACCTTGCCCTTGCGGGAAAGCTTATCGGAGCAGCTGCTAAAAACGGTGTTTCGAAACTTAAAGCTTCGGATACTATCAGGATCACAACTACATCAGATGCTTCATATAAATATGCGTCTCTTTTGCTCTCAGGTCTTGAGGACAAGGAGGTATACGTAATGCAGGCAGATGTGGATGCCCTGGAGAGGATAAGCGTATCAGAAGATGCGGCGGATGATTTTAAGAGCCTGTTCTTCCCGGAGGACATTCCGGAGGGCGGATTTTCAGTTTGTGATTTTGAGGTCAGATAAAGGAGAGGACAGATAATGGATTGGAAAGTAAAAGAGCAAAATGTAAAAACATATAATCCTTTGCAATATCAACAGGATCAGATGAGTTATGACTATACCCGGATGCAGGGGATTCAGGATGACACCCAGGAGAATCTTGACCAGCAGGCGAATACCTTAAGGGATGAGCTTTTTGGTGAGAGCGTTCTGCAGGACATGAACGAAGAGGTCATGGTGCAGAATCCATTGACCTTTGAGGAGAGGGTAGCTAAGACAAAAGAGCTCTCCAGAAAGCAGGCATCATCTCTTTCAAAGACCTGGAAGATATTTGGAAACAGCGTTGAGATGGACAGGGTCATCAAAATGGTAAACGGCGTCAATGCTCTTTTAGAGGGTGATATTCCCCGTGATCTAAATGGCCGTATCGACGCAGATGTCCTTAAAAAGAAACACCTCAAGGGCTATGATGCAGCTCTTAGCGCCTGCCAGTATTACCTTGATACCAAGACTCCTAAGTACGGCTGGACAAAAAAGAGATATGACCGCGTTAAGAACATGAAGCAGGCTCTTGAGAAAGAGCGTGAACTTTTAGAGGTAGTTGTTTCAAATATCGCGGATGTTAAATACGATGAAGAAGAGCTTAAGAATGTTAAGACCCCAAGAGACCTTCTTTCAAAGGTTCGTTCCGTGGGAGTCGAGGGTGAGGCGGAGCTTCAGACTGAAGGTAATTCCACAGACGTATACAGGGTAAAGCTTGTAATAAACGGAAAAGAAGGCTGGTACTACTTTAAGCAGAATCTTAAGCCTGTGGGCGATGACCTTCCGGGCTTTGTAAAGAGGCGCCTTCGTCAGCTTAAGAACAGCAAAAGCTATATTGGAAATGCAAATAAAGAAGAGGCAAGACTTTGCGGAAACATCGATCTTAAGGACTATGAGCTTGGTGAGGAATTCCTTAAGGGAATGCAGACCTCCATCAATCAGGCTGCAGGCAGCGTAAAGGATACCAGAACCCTTAACAGCCGCTTCCTTACTTTCCTTGGGCACGATTTTGACAATGTTTTTGAGGCACTTAAGAAGAATAACATTAAGGCTGATGAGTCAGAAAGAGAGCTCCTTGAGCTTCGTGCAGCACTTACAAAAGCAAAGAAGGAGAATCAGGCTATTGCTGCTCAGGCTATCGAGAATCAGATAAAGAACCACAAGATCATTAAAAGGATGACAGAGTATGAGTGGATTGAAATGCTGGCCAAGCAGAAGACCAATCCTCTGGGGCTTGATGTTAAAAAGGACAGAGCTCTTTTCAATATTCTCAAGAGAATGAGTGAGGAGACAGATCCCAAGGCTGAGGTACAGGGCGAAAACAATCGTATCAGCCGATTCTTTACAAGGACCCTTGGAAAAGAGATTGAGGCCTACGGACAGCAAAAGGAGAGAAGTGAAGCTTCCGATAACGAGGTAATGGCCAAGAACAATACAGCCTCCTACCGCGTTGCCAACATGTTTGGCTTTAATGATGTTGTAACTTCCTCAGAAAGTGCAGTTATCAATATTAAGCTTGCAGGCAATGAAAATGCGGAGGATGTTTCCGGAACTATTTCTGTGGAGGCTCCCGGATGCGAGATGCTTCAGCTGGTCGAGATTGCAGAAAAATCCGGAAAGAAGATCCACTATTCACCAAATGCCGTAAGACAGCTCACAAGGCTCTACATGTTTGATACCAACACCCTGCAGACAGACAGGCATTGGAGAAACTTTAAGTGCATGACAAAGCCTGATCTTCGCCAGCATGACATGACAAAGCCCATTACAGAGGATATCACTGTAGAGAGCATTGGTTCCTATGACCACGATATGTCCTTTGGACTTGTGGATTTAAAGACAGCTTTTATAAATAAGAACAACCCTACAGGAGAAAACGTTAAAAACGGAATGCTTCCACCACTTATCAGAAGGATAAAGGCTTCAAGTGCAGAGAATTCCTATTTCCAGAACAGGCTTCTTGGGGGAGTTGACCTTGGAATATTTGACAAGATGAAGATGCCTGAACCGGCAGTGGGCTCAGGTTACAAGGCATATCATGATAATCAGAAAAGAATTGGTTTTTATGGCTGCAGGTTCGTAAAGATAAAAGACCTTCCATTCAAGCTGGAGGATGTTCCCCAAATTCAGGTCAATAACGAGTCTGTAAGAGATACTATCTATGAATACAAGGGAAAGTATTTCAGAAAGGATGGAGACAGGGACAAAGTTTATATCTGCGACATAAACGGTCAGAAAGCGGGATGCTCAATTCTTGAAAATAACATGTACTCTGAGGTAAATGTTGGCCTTAACCTGTTCAAGGAGGGCGGAGCCAGGGAAAGACTTGTAGAAACAATTGACTCCTCAAAAACAGTCATTGGAGGGAAGGATGTTTCTGTAGGACTGGAAAACAGGGTCTTCAAATGCGGCGAAGAGATCCAAAAGAGGCTCTCGTATAAGAGACCTGAACTTGGAACTGACGTGACAGATATAAAGAGACTATCAGAACTTAAAAGAGAAGATCAGGTAGCGGTAATTGCAAACAGCATTTTGCTTCACAGTGCCATTTCCCAGATAGACTTCTCCGATAACGAATATGAAAAAGAGGAAGAGAAAAATAAAATAAGTTATGGAACAGGCTACAGAGAGCTTAGGATAAAGGCAGTTATCTACTATGTCAAGCAGGAGCTTGACTGCCTGGCGCCTGACCTTAGACAGTCCCTTATAGCAGAGGCCCAGAAGGTAGTTATGGGCAAACTGAAGGAGGAAGAGGACAGCAAGAAAAAGGATAAGAAGGTTGAGGAAAAGAAGCAGCAGGAGAAAGCGGAATACATTGAAGTTCCTGCAATGCTCCACCTGGATGCTGAGGCCTACAGACAGATCTGCAGGATGAAAGAGACCTTTGACCCGGATATCCTCTACGCCCTTCAGGACCTGGGCTGGGAACAGGATAAGATCGATGCTTACAGGCAGAGGATCGATGATCAGATAGCAGAGATCCAGAAGTGCCAGATCATGGCAGAGAAGATCCTGGAAAAGAAATATCCTGACCCTAATGATCCAAGAAGGCACTTCCTGCTTGAGAAGAATGATTACAATTCTATTGATGACATCGCTGAGATCGCTTGGGATCCCGGAATGAGCTATTTTGCTACAGAGGATGAAAACTTCCTCATGTCTGACGAGGTTTACAGGTCATATCTTAGTGATGATCAGCAAAAGAGTAAGCTTGATGCCACAAACAAGCACAGGAATATCAAGAGACTCCATGGCCTTAAGCAGAACCTGACAGTCTACGAGACCATGATCAGCGGCCATATCAGGAAATAACAGCCACAGTTTCAGATCTGTAATATAATTTATGACTCTGGATGGGGCGGTACAGTGTACCGCCCTTTTTGTTTATAGGGCTTTATTTTTTTATAAAATAGTCTGACGTTATTTGGTATAATTATAAGCGTGGACGCAGTAATTTAAAAGGAGGTAACTGAATGAATTGTGAAATCAAAGGTGGAAACTTTCCGGTAGCTGTTTGCAAGATGGCATCGGGCGAGGCACTTATGTGCGAAACAGGCGCAATGTCCTGGATGAACGGCGGAATCAAGATGGAAACCAATACCGGCGGCGGACTTGGCAAGATGATCGGACGTGCATTCTCAGGCGAGTCTCTTTTCATGAACCGCTATGTAGCTGAGAGTGACGGAACTCTTGCAATTGGCGCTTGCTCACCAGGTGAGATCCGTAAGATCGATATTGCAGGAAAGCCTATCGTTGTTCAGAAGGGTTCATTCCTTGCAATGGATGAGGGCGTTGACCTTGATATCTTCTTCCAGAAGAAGATCGGCTCAGGTTTCTTCGGTGGTGAAGGTTTCGTCATGAACAAACTTTCAGGAAACGGCTCTGTTCTTCTTGAGATCGACGGTGGTGCAGTTGAGTATGACCTTGCAGCAGGCGAGCAGATGACAATTGATACCGGACACCTGGTAATGATGGATGAGACATGCTCTATCGACATCGTTATGATCAAGGGCGTTGGCAATATCCTCTTTGGTGGAGAAGGCCTCTTCAATACAGTAGTAACAGGTCCTGGACACATTATCCTCCAGACACAGCCTCTTACACAGTTTGCATTAAAGATTGCTGAGATGATGCAGGTAATTAAGAAGTAATAAAAGAGCTTTAACAGCACTTATTGGGAGCACAGAAAATAAAGAAATTGTTTCTTCTGTGCTCCCTTATTTTAATTTTTACACATGTCACCCTGACAGGAAGGAGAAAAAACAATGAGTGACCCCTATACCCTGGTACTGAGTTTTATAGAAGATTATATGTCGGGTGTTTCGCCCCAGAGCCTTAACAAAGTGATACTTATCGCTCTTATAGCGGGAGCTGTTTTGCTGCTCTTGTACATAGGCTTCTTTTTCCTGCTTCTTAGGATAAAGAAAATGGTCATTACCAAGTTGGAGAAGAAACACGGAAAGAGCCTGACCTTTCAGTTCATAGAACGTATCATTACAGTTACTCTTATTGTTATCTTTGTTGTACTTCCCCTTGGTGGCAAGCACATAGCAAGGTCACTGCTTGGCTCCACTGCGGTTGTGGCAGCTATTGTTGGTTTTGCCGCGCAGGAAGCCGTAAAGAACATGTTTGCAGGACTTCAGATAAGTATATATAAGCCCTTCGATGTGGGCTCCAGAGTTGAGTTTGCAGACGGGACCACCGGAGTCATTGAGTCCCTGAATTTAAGGCACGTTGTGGTAAGCCTTTTGGACACCACCAAGGCCATAATCCCCAACAGCGCTGCCAATTCAATGAAGGTTATAAGCTACAGCTACGGTGAGGTTCCAAGAAGCGCCATCTTCAAGTTCCCTGTCAGCTATGACTGCGACGTTGACAAGGCAAAAGAGATAATCCGAAAGACCATCTGCGAATGTCCCCTGACACTTAATGAGGACAAGTACGATGAGAGCGTACCTAACAGCAGATGTGTATATTTCCTGTCCCTTGAGGACAGCGCTCTTATCATGGGAGCCACAGTTCGCTTCCCTTCTCACTTTAGGAGCGAAGTAGTTAAAGACGAGATCAATACCTCAGTGTTCAAGGCCCTTAAGGCCGGTGGCATTGAGATTCCATATAACAAGATGGACGTAAACATCATGAATAAGTCTTGAGCTAGTAAGAGACATTGGCCCCAGAAGGGCAAATTTTGAATGGTATAAACGAAATATGGTATAATTGTAAGCGAATATGGAGTATTATACTCGCCTGAAAGGAACCATATCCTCCTTCTCCACTGCTCTTATCAGGCAGAAGGAAGAAAGCACGGAAGGCTTCACACAAAGATTGCTGGAGTTGGCGTGATGTTTTTTGAGATGAAACTCGTTGCATAGATACAGGAGGAAAATGATATGCCCGGTGGAAATGGTGAATTTATTAATGAAGTACTTGAAAACGATTCAAACGACAATGATAGCACCTTAACCTTTGATGTGCAGACCGGTGCGGTAGGTGAAGTGGGTGATAATGAAGACCAGCAGGAATCTGTCCCGGTGCAGACTGCGACCTCAGCGGCTCCCGGCACAGTTGCGCAAACCCACAGACTGCTGCGGGAAAAGGGTGAAAATCTTAGGGCAACACAGGTAAAGAGCTGGATATTCACCATGAGTGACGGTGCAATAATGACTGATCTCAAAAAAGAGCTGTCTTTCTTCTATGACTATCGGGCTAAAGAGGAAATCAGCAAGATCAAGATTGAAAATGAAGAGAATTTTTGGACTGATATGGTGAAGACACCATTACAGTACAATATTATTCCCCCGCTGGAAAATATCGTTTCCCTGAGTCTTGAGTACATACAACACATCGAAGATAATGGAAAGTCTGAGATCGGTGCCCTGAGGTACAATCTCGTCAAGCAGATCTATGAACTTGCCATGAATGAGCTTTTGTACTTTACAAGGGCTCTTGAAGAATTTGATGATGATCAGCTTAGAGAAATATGGTCTAACTTCGGTACCTGGGAAGACTATATTTATAATGCCCGCTCTGTGTCCCTCTCTGATGTGGACAACAGGATACAGCAGACGGATGATAACGCATACAAGCTTAGAGGTGAAGATGGCTCTGTTTCTCTCATTTCAAGTGCCTCGGAGGATATAGAAAAAGCTTCTAATGCCGTAGCTACAACCAGACTTGCAGAACAGCTTGGCGTAGGTGACACTGTGCAAAAAAGTGCCACGGGAAAGTACACCACCTCAAAGGTGACAAGCAAAGAGGTTGCGGTTACGGAAAAGGCGCGAAGACTTAATGGCGAGACCACAGATGAGGAACGTACCTATCATCTTAAGAGTATGAATGTGGTGATCACTGAGCAGGTTGGCGGAGAGACCATGGTGGACCTTATGGACAAGGCCAGAGAGGAGAAGGTTGGCGTCAAGTTATCACCAAATGCCATAAGGCAGCTTTTCACTCTTCAGGTATTTGATCTGGTCTGCGGCCAGACCGGAAGAGATCAGGACAATATTGTGGCTGATTACACCGCTGTAAAAAAGGACGGTAAGATCACCGGATATATTGTAAACAGTGTTAAGGGTGTCGGAAACGAGGATAGTTCCGGCGTTGACTTTAACTATGACAGCTTTAACGTTACTTCCACCAATGCAAATGGACAGAAGTTCAGGGGGCTTGGAAATGCAAGGTCTATAGTAGATGAGAATGGAGTTGTAACAGTGCCATTTCTTCCAAGGTCATTCTATAACAGCATTGTCGGCTACGACGCTAAGCTTGGCTCCTATGCACTTAAGGATGTTCGGAATGACAAGCAGATTGAAATGCTAAATAGCAGGATCACCCATATCAAGGAGGAACTGGTAGCGCTGGTGACCGCCGGGAAAATAGTTCTTCTTGATAACGATACCCAGTGGCAGAAGGTTTACAATATGCTTGAAAAAGGTGAGCTTGTACTTGGCAACGGATATATCAGGAAAGAGGATCTGTTCTGACCATGACTGATGACAGAGGCTTTTTGGATAACAAAAAATATAAGACTGCATATAAGGATTTAAATGAATACCTGGAGGAGTACTCTTTTCTGCTGGATTTTCTCGTTGAGAAAAATGTTGAGCGGCGTATCAGAAATTCGGAATATGTCTACATGCCAGGGGCTATGATGTCCGATGAGGATGCAGAGAGGTACTATAGCCTGAACCATCAGGAACGCAGAAAGAGCTCCTATGATCCTGAGGTGGCAAAAGAGCTTCAGGAAGCCCTTGACCACATAAGAAGCAGGGAAAAGGCCACCAAAAAGATTCTCCTTCCTATAAAAAGGCTTAGGGAAGAGTTTGATCTTAACTTTTTCGAGGAGCTTTCCGTACTTCTGGCATTGGGGCTCTCCATGAATATCAACAGAAGAAACCTCTATGCCTACATAGCTAATGATGCTGCCTTGAAGCACCCTACCACCGGCGTGCTCTACTGCATCTATCAGATGATCGATGAGAATCAGGATCTTACCATCCTGGATGAATTTGTGGACAACCTTGGGAAAATGAGCGTTTTCTTTTTCAGGTCCATGGACGCTTCTTCAGGGAAGAATTCTCTTCTTGAAACGCCGTTAGTGCTTCGGGAGGACGTTCAGAGATTTATTCTTTCCGATATGAATTTTGATCATCCTGTTCCCTACGCTGAGTGCAGCTCTTTTGGAAAAGAGAATCTTGAAATATTTAAAGAGGCCGCTGCCCCTGATACTAAGGGAGATGGCTTTGTCTATGTGTCCGCTGCAGACCCGGATGATGTGCCGGTATTTTTGGGACGATTGACCGGAAGGGGCGTCCTTATCCTTGATGTGGACACACTTTTCACAGATGTTAAAAAGGTAAAAAACATATATTACAGCAACACCATTGCCCATGCCCTTGGAGCTCTTTTCCTGAGGACAAGGCTGTCCGGGGAGGTACTGGCCATGCGGCTTGAAGCTCCTGACCCGGGGCTTTGCCGGATTCTTTTAGAGGTGACAGAGAGGTTCCTGCCGGGCAGGATTTCTTTTATCTTCGGACAGGACAGGCTCCCGCCTAAGTTTATTTCAACCAGATATGATATTTCCTCCATGGTCCTTCCAATGCCTGACGTTGAGGAGAGGGAGGCAATCTGGAAGCATTGTCTTTCAAAAGAGGGGCTTTCTCTTTCTGAGGACATAGATATTTCCGATCTGGCGGATTGCTATGAGCTGTCCTATTCCAGGATTAGCTATGTTGTTAAGGAGACAGCAAAAAAGGCCAGATGGAAGGGCTTTTCAGCCATAGACACCATGGAGCTTAAGGAGCAGCTTCGCCAGATGGGAGAGGTTGGTCTTATGTCACTGGCAGTCTATATTCCGCCTGTTTACACCATGGATGATCTGCAGATTGATGATGTTCAAAAGAGGATCATCCAGAATGCCTGTAACCGCTTCAAGATCAGGAACCGTGTGGAGAAAAAGCACGGCATCAGAAGAAGCGGCGCTTATGGAAACGGTGTTTCCCTTCTTTTGTGCGGCTCTCCCGGTACCGGAAAGACCATGGCGGCTCAGGTTATATCAAATGAGCTCTCCCTGCCCCTTTACCGTGTTGATCTGTCCCAGATCATTTCCAAATATATCGGTGAGACCCAGAAGAACATCAGCGAGATATTTGATCAGGCCAAAAAGACCAATGTGATCCTGTTTTTTGATGAGGCAGACGCTCTTTTTGCAAAGAGAACCGATGTCTCGGATTCCAAGGATAAGTATGCCAACGCAGATACAGCTTTCCTGCTTCAAAAGGTTGAGAGTCACCCTGGTATGACCATAATGGCTACAAACCTCATGGCCAATATAGACACGGCATTCCTTAGGCGTCTCACATATGTGGTAAGGCTGCAAAAGCCTGATGAAGAGGTGCGCCTTGCCCTGTGGAAGTCAATGCTTCCAAAGAGCGTTGAGCTAGCTCCTGATATTGATTTTGAGTTCTTTGCCGAGACCTTTGACTTGTCAGGAAGTAATATCAAGTCTGTGCTCTACAATGCTATGTACATGGCTGCAGCGGAGGGAAGGCCCCTTGATAACGGAGACATAGTAAGGTCAATAAGGCTCCGTCCGGAGAAGATGAACTCCATGAATGAACCTGAGGAATTTGGTAAATACGGAGGATATCTGTTTTAGTTCGTTCTTGATAATAATAATGAAAACACCCACGAGGGATCGCTCCTTCGTGGGTGTTTTGTTAAATGTATGTATGAAAGTTTTTTGCTAGCTGAATCAGCCCTTTACAGCACCTTCGATCATACCTTCCATGATCTGCCTCTGTGCAATAAGGAAGATAACGATCATAGGAATGATGGCAAGAAGAGCAGCGGGAAGGATTCTGTCCCAGCTCTTTACGTAGGATCCTACGAACTTCTGGATGGCGATAGGAATAGTCATTACCTTACCATTCTGTCCAAGCATCATTGAAGGAAGAAGGTAGTCGTTCCAGATCCACATACCATTTAAGATGGTAACTGTGGTGATAACGGGGGTCAGCAGCGGGAAGATGATCTGGAAGAATGTCTGCTCCGGTGTGCACCC
>JAEEGL013480742.1_pt1 | contig 20540 bp, 16 predicted proteins | sample 9134231 | NCBI WGS metagenome assembly JAEEGL01 (sample SAMN16246548, study PRJNA631951) | gut metagenome | biome: gut microbiome; feature: rumen; material: fiber-attached | host: Bos | place: Iran: Karaj | collected 2018-10
GACAACCACTTCTCCGTTGTCGTCAACGATATCGGCATATACCATCCACTGACCAGCGAGGTCTTGCACGGCAGTGCCTCCTACTTCCTCCTTATTGCAGGAAGAAAACAATGCTACTATTGCAGCAACTGCTAATATAAATAGACTCTTTTTCATAATTGTAATCATTTTGCATTCATTACTACATGGAAGTCCATTCCTGGAGCATCGCCATAAATTGAGTGAAGTTCAAGTATAGCAGGCTTAGTTTCATCACCTCCAACCAACGTACCTGAAAGATCAATAAGTTCATCGCCCCAAGCATCAATATGACTTGAAATCAGATTGATACTGAGGTCAGCATTGAGAAGCACCATACCACCCATGCTATAGTAGTTGTAGTATTCATCGCCTTCTTCAGCAGCTAACATAGGTCCATAACCACGAAGACCGGTGTAGAAACCACCAAGCAAGTCGTTGCAGGTATAGATACCTGGCACGATCTCGTCGAAAGTAACGGTATACTTGGTCATGGAATAAGCGGCATAATCCCACTGTGCGGGATCGGTGTAGATAGCCGACCATTCAGCCCATGTGCGGTCAGATGAACCGTCAACACGCTGCGATTTTTCGAAGTCTACCGCCCATTCTCCATCGATAGAAGCCTCAAGAGCGGGATCGTAAACCATAACTACACGGTTTTCAGAGATAGTTACATTGTCCTGACTGGTAGCTGTATAATATATAGTGAATATTCCCGGGGTAGAAGTATCGATATCATCAACTTCATCTCCCATCATATCAATAATATACACAACTACTGTGGACTCTACATCCTCACCTTTGTCAGTAGCGGTGAATCCGGGTTCTACGTATGTATCACCAAGTGCAAGAGTCATCTGCTTGTCGCCAAGGAGTTTGATAACAACGTAATCCACCATGCCTGTCTTATTGGCAGATTCCTTCTGGCAACCGCTCAAGAGGAGGGCAGCCATCACGAATAACATGCAATAGATTATATTCTTTTTCATATTGATATACGTTTTAGAAATTAATTATTTACCCCAGAAAATAGGTGTGGTATAACCCGGGAATTCGGGAGCGTTGGAGTTTCTTGAGGTAGAACTTTCCGGATAGGGGAAGCGCTCAAGCAGTTTGTTGTCACCAACCTGGTTGTAAACCTGGAAGGGAGTGTACAGTTTGCCGGGAGTGTATTTGCTCAGATCCAAAGCACCTTTGCCGCTATACATATCGGAAGCTTTGACAGTTCCGAACTGCGGATAGTCGAGACGACGAGCCTCTGTGTAGCCCTCGAATCCGTTGATACCGGCGAGAGCGAGCCACTTGGCAACACCAATCGACTCTTTCCACTTGCTCTGGTCGTAGGGGAACTTGGCAATGAAAGCGTCAGCACCCTCTGTGTCTGCGGTCTTGAACGATGCCTCAGCAGCAGCGTTGTAGTGTGCAGCAGCCTCTGTAGCGTCGTTCTGGCGAGCATAATACTCGGCAAGGAAGTACTCTACTTCGGTTTTTGCAAGCAGGATGACGGGAGTATTGTAATTCAATACAGGCGAGCACCATGCGTCAGTAGTTGCATAAGGATCGTCAACAGTTGAGAGGTTGGTTCCGGAGATGCTTCCCTGGAAGTTGCCATCACCATTGGGAGTATACCATTGTGCAAGACGACTGTCGGTATAGCCGCTCTGCTTCAGAGTACCGATGAGAGCAAGGTTGCCGATCACGTTGTGGTTTGCTCTACCCCATGACGATGCTTCCTCAGAGAAGAAGGGGTTGGCCTGACCGGATGCATTCTGCCAGCAACCGGCTATCTGAACATCGTTCTCGGGCAGTTCGCCGTTGTCGATGATTGCTTTGATGTCGGCCGAAACGTCTTTCACGCCGGACATACGGGTGAGCATCTTGAGTTTCACACCATAAGCGAACTTGATCCAGTCGGCTGCATCCATACCGGGGAAGATATAGCTGGCAGCCACATTGTCGGAAGCACTTGCTTTTCCGATAGCTTCGTCGAGTTCAGCGAGGATACCTTCGTAGATAGCCTGACCGTCGTCGTACTTGGGCGCGAGGATCTCTGGATTGAAAGCCTCGGTGTAAGGAATTTCTCCGAATGCATCAACAAGGAGTTGGTATGCATAAGCGCGGAGAACAATTGCCTGCAGATATACACCGTTTTCTTCGCTTTCCAATGCTTTCTTCTTGGCAAGTTCGATATTGCCGAGCGCACGCTGGAAGAGTTGTGTGTACACACCGCTACCGTTCTCTGCCGATACTTCGAACTGTGAATACTTAACGTAGTTGGGAGTACCGAACTGCTGTGCATAATACTGTACGTTGTAAGCACCGAGAATATGCAGAGTGTAAGCATATGTGGCGGCGATATTCATTTCCACTGCAGGGAGAATCATATCGGGAGTTAGATCTTGCTCGCTTGGCGAGTTCGGATCATAGTTGATATCCAGATAACTGTTGCAACTGCTGAAAGAAAGCAGAACAACGGAGATCAACGCAATTATATTAATCTTTTTCATATTCTTATCCTCCATACATTAGAATTTGACATTCAAGTTGATACCATACTGACGACTTGTCGGGTTCGAGTAGAGTTCACCGAACTGAGCGGCAAGGTCACCGTCACCTGCGAATGAACTGGTTTCAGGATCGATGAAGTAGTTGTCCTTGGCAGTCCATACATAAGCGTTGTTCACGTATGCCGAGATAGAGATACCTTCGAAGTGCATTTTCTGCATCCATTTCTTGGGAAGATCCCAAGTGATGCTTACGTTGCGAAGTTTGGCAAAAGTACGGTCGATGAGGAAGTATTCACCACCCTGACCGGCGCCGGTTGCATCGAAGTATTCCTGGAATGTACCATCGTAGAGGCAGATAGGAGTAGTGTTCTCAACATATCCCAGGAAGTTGTCATCGTCATCAAAAACAGCCTGAACCGAGTTGGGCACGATGAACGGACGACGATTGTTGTAGAGGGTCTCTATACCGTTACCGGTGAACTCCATGATGCTCTTCGTACGCGAGAACATATATCCGCCGATACGTGCATCAAGAGTAGCGCTAAGGGTAACTCCGTAGAAGGAGAGAGAAGTGGTGACACCACCTGTCCATTTTGCCTGCATGTTCTTGCCGGTATCTTCGAGTTCTGAGCCGATGATTGGTTTACCGTAAGAGTCGCAGATGGCCTGACCTTCTTCGGTTTTCAAAGGCAGATAGGTGTAGAACTGTCCGAGAGGTTTGCCCACTTCTGCGTATACATTTACAGCATCGGCAGATGTAGCGAAGCTTTCGATGATGCTCTTGCCGCCTTCCAATCCGTCAGGCAATGAGAGAACCTTGTTCCAGTTGCGGGAAAGGTTGAAGTCCAAATTCCACTGGAAGTTCTTGGTCTTCACGGGAGTGGTATTCAGTACCAACTCAAAACCTTGGTTCTGTACTTTACCGAAGTTAACCACTTTCCAGCTGTAACCTGTTGAAGGATCAACGGGCAGAGTGAAGATCTGGTCTTTGGTAGTACGATGATAGTAGGTAGCATCCAAACCGAGGCGACCGCCGAAGAATTGCAGATTCAAACCTGCCTCTGCCTCAGAAGTCATCTCAGGACGGAGTTCGGCATTTGCCCAAGTGGAGGTAGTGATGTAAGCGTTGGTTCCGCTCAGAGGGAAGGTAACGCTTTCAGTTCCAAGATAAGTTGTGCTTGCATATGCCTGTGTGTATGCCTGATTGGTCATATATACACCGGCATCATTACCGGTCATACCGTAAGCTGCACGAATCTTACCGAAGGAGAGAACTTTATTCTTGGGAATCAGCTCTGTGAAGATCCAGCTGGCAGTTACGCCGGGATAGAAATAGCTGTTCTTTCCAAGAGGAAGAGTCGACGACCAGTCGTTACGTGCTGTGAAGTCGATAAAGAGTTGGTCGGCATAACCGAAGGTGATGTCGCCGAACAAACCGATAGCACGACGCTTCGACTGACTTTCGGTGATGGCGTCTTTGTTGGCACCGTTGCTAAGATCCCAGAAACCGGTCTCCATTGCAAGGTTGCTGGTCTTGCCACCCATAGAGGTGGAAGCACGCTCGTTGATGTTCACACCCAATACTACGTTCAGGTCGAAAGCACCCCAACGATTCTGATAAGTACCCATGAAGTCGTTGTTCATTTCATACAAACGAGCATAAGTAGCTGTTACAGAACCTGTTTTGTTCATGCTGCTTGGGGGATAACCCATGTTGTCGGTGATGAGAGCGTCGTCGAGAGCAATCTGAGGAACACCGATCTTGCGGTCGTAGTCCGTATAGTCGAAACCGAGACGATAAGTAAGGGTCAGACCCTTAACGGGTTTGGCATCCACCTGGAACTTGCCATACACCTGCTTGCCGTTGGTCTGGTGGTAGTTGTTGGCAATTGCCCAATAGGGGTTCGTGATGCCGTAAGGAGTACACCATGCTTCGGGAGTGTTGAACGGACTGGTAAGATCCTGCTTGTCTACCAATGAGATGTCGCGAGGGAACTCATACAAACCGTCTATCACCGAAGTACCTTGATAAGTATCAACCACGTTGGTCTTCGACTTTGCGAAGTTTACCGAGCTCGATACTTTCAACCATTTGACAGGCTCGTAGCTTCCACGGAAGGCGAGAGTGTGACGCTGATAAGTGTCGTGATCGCCGGGAAGAGCACCGTTGTCGCCTGCAAACGAATAAGATGCATAATAAGTCATCTTGTTGTCAGCACTTGCACCGCTGAAAGAAACATTGTGGTTGTGCGAGATGCCGAGATCGAAGAAGTCGATGATGTTGGTTGGCAGAGCCTCATACTTGTGAGAAAGTTGCTGCCAGTTCCAGATAGGACCATACACTTGCTCTGATCCATCGAATTCAGGTCCCCAAGAACCGTTCTCAATGAAGGTCTGTGCACCGTTCCATCCTTGTCCGAACTTGTTCTGGAGGATAGGAAGGTTGGCTACCTGACTGAACGAAACACCACCGCTGTACTCGATGTTGAAGTTGCGTTTCTCACCCTTTGCACCTTGCTTGGTGGTAACGACTACTACACCGTTGGCTGCACGACTACCATACAATGCGGTAGCAGCTGCACCTTTCAAAATGGTCATCGACTCGATATCCTGAGCCGCAACGTTGGCAATACCACCAATGGTGTTTGCTTTCTCAACTTGGTCGCCGGCTCCGTAATCGGTGGTTGTCTGCAAAGGCACACCGTCGATAACGTACAAAGGCTGGTTGCTTCCGCCGATCGATGAGAAACCACGGATGATGATCGTGTTCGCAGAACCAGGGTCAGTAGAGGTCGAGTTCACCTGAACGCCGGCCACCTTACCTGCCAAAGCGCCTACTACGTTGGTTGTGCGGGCTTTGGTGAGTTCCTCCGAACTCATCTTCGTGGCTGCGTAACCAAGGGTCTTCTCAGAACGGGTGATACCGAGAGCGGTAACAACTACGTCCTCAAGAACTTCTGTGTCTTCCTCCATCTTGATTTCCATTCCCGAAGCGGCTTCTACCGTCAGGGTCTTCATTCCGATGTAAGATACGACCAGAGTTGAACCAGGCTGCACGTCAATTGTAAACTTACCATCAAAATCGGTGATGGTACCACGGCTTGTACCGGGCACAACAATCGACGCGCCTACTATGGGCTCGTTGTCTGCTGCGTTCAGTACTTTACCGGTAATGCCTTGGGCATTAGCCCAAAACTGCCCTACGGCAACGCCGAAGAGCAAGAGAAGTAACAATCTCTTCATACCTTAAAATTTTTGTTAATATTCTGGTTATTTATTATTTAGCACTTATTGTGATGGCCCTGAGCACACCTTATATAATTATATATAATATAAATTACATTCTTGAGGCGAGGACTCTTACATTCATGACAAATAACAAAAACGGGTGCAAAATTACATAATTTATGCATAACTTCCAAACATTTTGAAAGAAAAATTGCATTTTTTATGTTAAAAAGCATATTTTTCGGCTTTTTTAGTGCGCAAAGTGCAACAAATCATCCATTATTTGAATAATTATTCACAAATTGTGCATTTTTACCTATAAACCTTAAAAATCTACACTTTTCCTCTGAAGCCGAAACAAGCCGAGTGTTAGCCATGTTTTTGACCACTCTTCAGTGTGCAATAAGTCGGATAAATCTTAAGAATAAGCCTTTTTCTGTAAGCAGCATTTCCACTATAGGGCACAAATTTGGATATTTGCAAAACTTTCAGTAATTTTGCAGTCGGAAAGGTTTGCATTCTGAAATACATATGCACACACCTTATTATATATACGAATAAAATCAATACTATCATATGGAACTAAACGAACAAGAAGTGGTACGCAGACAGAGTCTGCAGACGATGCGTGAGATGGGTATCAATCCCTACCCCGCTCAGGAATACGTGGTAACTGCCTATTCTACTGACATCAAGAAGGAATACGAGGCCAAAGAAGCATTGCTTCCTCTGGCTCAGGAAGGCGAAGAAGCTCCGCAGGTGGAGAATTGGGATGTAAGCATTGCAGGACGCTTGATGTCGCGTCGAATCATGGGGAAAGCATCCTTCATCGAGCTTCAGGACTCGAAAGGAAGAATCCAGGTGTATGTAAGTCGCGACGACATCAACACCGAAGAGCAACCCGAGATGTACAACACCGTTTTCAAAAAACTGCTCGACATAGGCGACTTCATCGGCATACGCGGATTCGTTTTCAAGACCCAGACGGGTGCCATCTCCGTTCACGCAAAAGAACTGACTGTGCTCGCAAAGAGTCTGAAAGTGCTGCCTATAGTGAAATACAAAGACGGTGTCGCATACGACAAATTCGACGATCCCGAACTCCGTTATCGTCAGCGTTATGTCGACCTGGTTGTCAACGAAGGCGTGAAAGACACCTTCCTGAAGCGTGCCACCATCATCCGCACTATGCGTCAGGTGCTTGACGAGGCAGGATACACCGAAGTGGAAACCCCCACCCTGCAGTCGATTGCAGGAGGAGCAACTGCTCGTCCGTTCATTACGCATTTCAACGCTCTTGATATCGATATGTATATGCGTATTGCCACCGAGCTCTACCTCAAGCGACTCATCGTAGGAGGATTCGAAGGTGTTTACGAGATTGGCAAAAACTTCCGAAACGAAGGAATGGACCGCACTCACAACCCTGAGTTCACATGCATGGAGCTCTATGTACAATACAAGGACTACAACTGGATGATGTCGTTCACCGAGCAACTGTTGGAGAAGATATGCATCGCTGTCAACGGATCCACCGAGAGCGTCATCGACGGCAATGTGATTAGCTTCAAAGCACCTTACCGCCGTCTGCCCATACTCGATGCCATCAAGGAAAAGACAGGATACGACCTCGACGGAAAAACCGAAGACGAGTTGCGCGACATATGCAAAGCACTCCATCTGGAGGTTGAACCCAGTTGGGGAAAAGGCAAGATGATCGACGAGATCTTCGGAGAGTTCTGCGAGGGCAGTTTCATGCAACCCACATTCATTACCGACTATCCTGTGGAGATGTCGCCGCTCACCAAGATGCACCGCTCAAAACCGGGTCTGACTGAGCGTTTCGAACTGATGGTCAACGGCAAGGAACTTGCCAATGCCTACTCTGAGTTGAACGATCCTATCGACCAATACGAGCGCTTCAAAGAGCAGATGCGTCTCGCCGACAAAGGCGACGACGAGGCCATGATCATCGACCACGACTTCATGCGTGCTCTTGAATACGGCATGCCTCCAACCTCCGGTATCGGTATCGGTATCGACCGACTCGTCATGTTCATGACAGGAAAAACCACCATACAGGAAGTGCTCCTCTTCCCGCAGATGAGAAAAGAGCAATAAGCTTCAATAGGGCTAATATGGCCAATAAGCACCACTAAGCACTTTTAGGCAAGTCTCTCAGTAGTGCGGAAAACACTTGGTCAGTCGCTGACGGATAACCACATCGAAGCGATAGTGAGTGAGTAAGAACGGTTTAGAAAAGAAAATATTGGAGAATTATGGAAATAAACATTTCAAATCAGGCTCGAGTAGCGATACTGGGTAGCGGAAGTTGGGCTACTGCAATCGCCAAGATGCTGATGTGCAACGTGGAACGCATCAGTTGGTATATGCGTCGTCAGGAGAAGATCGACGAGTTCATCCGTCTGGGCAAGAATCCGTCCTACCTCTCCGCAGCACGTTTCGACACTTCCAGAATCTCGTTCACAAGCGACATCAACGAGGTGGTTCGCGACAACGACATACTGGTGGTTGCCATCCCCTCGCCTTATCTCAAGCAGTCGCTAAAGAAAGTCCACAAGAGTGTCCGCCAGAAGGTGGTGATTTCCGCTGTAAAAGGAATGGTGCCCGAAGAAAACATGGTGATAAGCGACTATATGCACTTCCGTTTCCATGTTCCGATGGACCAACTTGGAGTGATAGCGGGTCCTTGTCATGCCGAAGAAGTGGCTCTCGAGCGCCTCAGCTATATCACCATCGGTTGTCCTGACCGCGAGCGTGCCCGCCAGATGGCACAACTCTTTACCACACAGTTCGTTAAAACCACCGTGAGCGAAGACCTCTGGGGACTCGAGTATTCGTCGGTGATGAAGAATATCTATGCTATTGCTGCAGGCATTTGCAGCGGACTCAAATACGGCGACAACTTCATCTCCGTGCTCACCTCCAATGCCGCTCAGGAGATTTCGCGTTTTGCCAATGCAATGAATCCTATGCATCGCGACATCACCAGTTCCGCCTATCTGGGCGACTTGCTGGTTACATGCTACTCGCATTTCTCACGCAACCGTCAGTTCGGAAACATGATAGGCCTCGGATACAGCGTACGCGCTGCACAGATAGAGATGGAAATGGTGGCGGAAGGATTCTACGGAACCAAGTGTATACACGAGTTGAACCAGAGATATCACGTCAGTCTGCCTATTGCTGATGCCGTTTACGAAATCCTATACGAGCAAAAATCCGCTTCCGTAGTGATTCAAGCTTTGGCAGCCAAACTGACATAAACACTTTCTTTTGTCGTTCCCACACTTTCAACCATGCATCCGGATTCAGCAATGCTGAGTCCGTTGCTGCTTTATAGGTGAGGAAGATGCCGATCGGAAGCAGCACCGACGACGAGAGCCAGAGGCCCGCCCATACAGGCCAGATGTCTTCACGAGCCATCTTGTAGCCCGTGTTGTCGATGATGTAATAGATCACGAACATCACCACCGAGATCACCACGGGAGCACCCAGTCCGCCTTTGCGTATGATGGCGCCCAAGGGAGCACCGATGAAGAAGAAGATGAGGCATGCAAACGAGAGGGTGAACTTGCGGTGAAGCTCCATCTCGTGCTTGCGGATATAGCGTTGCGAGTCGTCGAGCAGCAGACCGTTGTATTCGATGGCATCGCGCATGTTCTTTGCTTTTTCCATTGCGGTGTTCATCACCCTGCGTTTGTCTGCAGGACTGAGATGGGCATAGATGCTGTCGATGTTGGTCTCTTCAGGCGAAAACCTCTCTGTGCGCTCCACTTTCCTCTCAGTCTTGCGCTCGCGGCCGAAGTATTTGTTGGCCACGAGGTCGGCACTCTGCTCGCGGGAGCGGGTATGCGCAATCACGTTCATCGAGTCGATGGAATGCAGCAGTTCGCCTGCGTCTTTCGACACATGCTGGTCGCGCAGAATCGATTCATCATAGCGGCTGAACTCCGTGTCGAAGTCGATCAGCAGTTGCTTCTTCGTGAAGGTCTCTCGGCGGTATGGCACGCGGTCGCGGGTCTTGGTGGCACGCTGCTGCTTCTGGGTGATATTCTCGAACGACTCACCCTGATAGAGCACCAGAAGCAGATATTTGTTGTCATCGGTGAAGTATACCCGCCCGGAGTCGGCTACGGTGACCGTGGCGTCTTTGAAGCCTTTGCTCAGGTCGTAGATCATCACTCCTTCCAGCAGACCGTTCTGCGGATTCTTATGGCGGACATAGATGTTGTATCCTCCTATGCCGTCGTAGAACTCGCCTGAAGGGATATCGAGTTCGGGCGACTTCTGACGCAGCGAGAAGATCAGAGTCCAGAGTTTCACCTGCGAGGCGGGAAGCACGTAGTTGGAAAAGAAAAAGGCGCCCACGCACACGAAAGCGATGGCTATCACCAGAGGTTGCATGATGCGGAAGAGCGACACTCCGGCGGCCTTCATAGCGGTCAGTTCCACCTTCTCACCCAGGTTGCCGAAGGTCATGAGCGACGCAAGAAGAATAGCAAGAGGAAGAGCCAGAGGAACCACGGTGACCACAGAATAGAAGAAAAACTCGGCCAGAACCTGTATCTCCACACCCTTACCTACAAGGTCCTTGACGTGCATCCACAGAAACTGCATCAGCAGAATGAAGATGCAGATCATGAAGGTAATCAGAAAAAGCCCAAGAAAATTCTTGAGCATATACGCATCTATTTTCTTCATTATCCGCATCCGCAAACAAAAGGCGAGAGAACTATCCTCTCAGATCATCGTCCACAAAACAGTGAGGAAGCAGACTCTTGGCAGAGGGGAACACATATACTTCGTCCTCTCCGTAGAGCAGGATCTCCATATCCTGTTTGAACCTGTGTTCGGTTTCAAGCAGCACCTGACGGCAGTTGCCGCACGGCGATCCGGGACGGTTGGTGAAATGTCCGTTGGTATAGCATGCGCATGCCAGTGCTTTCACGGGCACATCCGGCCTGTTGGCGTTGGCATAAAACATCACAGTGCGCTCGGCGCACAGACCGCTCGGATAAGCGGCATTCTCCTGGTTGGCTCCGCAGAACACCTCGCCATTGTTCAGCAATACGGCGGCGCCTACTGCGAAACCCGAATATGGGGAATATGACAAACGAATGCTTTCTTTGGCTTTGTCGATCAGCATCTTGTGCTCCGCCGACAACTCGTCGTAACGGTACACTTTCACAAGGGTTTTGATTTCTAGTTGTTTCATGACACAGAGAGGTTCATAAATAGCACGCAAAGTTAATAATAATTATTCATTCCTACAAATTCGGGCACAAAAACCGGACCAAAAACGGCCGGGAGAAACACTGCACAAAGAAAAAATCGACAAATAAAGAAAAAACTCTTGTTTTTTCCGCAAAAAACATGTAATTTTGCAGCGAATATTGCCTTATATGAACGAAAACGAAATCACATTGCAGGAAGAAGAGTTGGTGGAACGCGAGTTTCAGGCTCTGCTGGATGATTACAAGAACAGTATTCATCGCCAGAAGATAGAAATCATCACCAAAGCTTTCCACTTCGCCAAGCAGGCTCACAAGGGAGTCCGTCGCCGTAGCGGCGAGCCCTACATCATGCACCCGCTTGCCGTTGCACGCATTGTGATCAGAGAGATAGGTCTGGGCAGCACCAGCATCTGCGCGGCTCTGCTACACGATGTGGTGGAAGACACCGAGTACACCGTGGAGGACATTGAAAACCTCTTCGGGCCTAAGATTGCCAGCATCGTCGACGGACTGACCAAGATATCCGGAGGAGTGTTCGGTGCTCAGGCTTCAGAGCAGGCCGAGAACTTCAGAAAACTGCTGCTCACCATGTCGGAAGACATACGAGTGATACTCATCAAGATCGCCGACCGCCTGCACAACATGCGTACCCTCGAGTTCCAACCCGTCGAGAAGCAATACAAGATAGCGGGAGAGACACAGTATATCTACGCTCCCCTGGCCCACCGACTCGGACTCTACAACATAAAGACCGAACTCGAGAACCTGAGTTTCAAATACGAGCATCCCGACACATATGCCGAACTGGAGCACAAGCTCTCGCTTATCAAAGATGCGCAGATGGCTTCCTTCGACGAGTTTGCGGAGCCTATCCGACAGAAACTCACCGACATGGGATACGACTTCGAACTCTGCGCGAGAATAAAGACCGTTTACAGCATCTGGCGCAAGATGCAGACCAAGAATATCCCCTTCGAGGATATCTACGACCTCCTGGCAGTCCGCATCATCTTCACCCCTAAGCAGGATATGAGCGAGAAAGACCAGTGCTGGATGATCTACTCCGCCCTCACAGGCATCTACAAGCCCCATCCCGAGCGCATCCGCGACTGGATAAGCACTCCGAAAGCCAACGGTTACGAAGGATTGCATATCACCCTCATGGGTCAGAACGGACAATGGGTGGAAGTGCAGATACGCACACGCAAGATGCACGAGATAGCGGAAAAAGGTCTGGCAGCGCACTGGAAATACAAGACTGGAGTGGCTGACGAAACCGAACTCGACAAATGGCTGCAGCAGATTAAAGACCTGCTTGAACATCCCGAACCCTCGGCGCTCGATTTCCTCGACACCTTCAAGCTCAACCTCTTTGCTTCCGAGATATTCGTCTTCACCCCAACGGGAGAGATAAAGACGATGCCTCAAGGCGCTACAGCTCTCGACTTCGCTTTCATGCTTCACTCCGAACTCGGACTCAGTTGCATAGGCGCAAAGGTTAACCACAAACTCGAACCGCTCAGCTATACCCTGAAAGGAGGCGACCAGGTGGAGATCCTCACCTCGCAGAAGCAGCAACCGCTACCCGAATGGCTCGACTACGTGATCACTGCCAAAGCCAAATCAACGCTGAAAGCCTTCTTCCGAACAGAGGACAGAAAATACATCCGACGAGGCGAGGACATCTATGCGGCCATTCTCAAGAAGCACGATCTGATGGATCAGCAGGAGGCAGTGCTACACCGGACAATGCACTACTACAACGTCCAGCAACCGAGGCAACTCATGCTCCTCATCGGCAAAGAGCAGATCAAAGTGGAGGAACTGGAGAGAGTGGCATTGCCCAAGCAGCAAAGCAGATGGCGACGACTTATTCCGTTCATGTCGACGGGTGAACAGAAGGAGAAAGAGGCAAGTCCGGAAAACGCACAACAGCCGCAGGGCAAACTCAAGCAACTGATTCTCAGCGAGGAAAACATAGGGAAAGACTACATACTGGCACCATGCTGCCATCCCATTCCGGGCGACGAAGTGCTCGGATACAGAGACAAAGACGGAAAAATCTACATCCACAAACGCAACTGCCAGCAGGCCGACTTCCTCAAGTCGAGCGACGGAAAAAACATCTGCTCCGCAGTTTGGGAAACACACCGCCAACATACCTTTATCGATACTATCGAACTCAGGGGAATAGACAGGGTCGGAATAATAATCAAGGTGCTCAACATCATTTCGCAAGACTATAAAATCAACATACACGACATGCACGTGAAGGCAGAAGGAGGTATCTTCAACGGAAGGCTGGAACTCTACGTATACGATACAGCCGAACTCCAGCGACTCTGCGACGCCATAAAAAGCATTCAGGAGATTCAGTCGGTTAGAAGAATCACAACCTGAAAATACCAGTTTGGTACGGTTATTGACACCATAGGGTAAACAAATCGAAAATAAACAAAAAAAAACATATGTTAACGATGAAAAAGAGTTTTATTCTGAGCGGATTGCTCCTCATGGCAATGGCAGCATTCGCACAACAGCCTGTCATCACATTCCAGAAGACAGAGCACGATTTCGGTAAAATCAACGAGGGAGACGGTCGCGTAAGCACCATCTTCGAATTCAAAAACGAGGGTATGGAGCCGCTTGTATTGAGCAATGTACGCGCCAGCTGCGGTTGCACCACCCCAACCTGGACCCGCACTCCTGTTGAGCCCGGCCAAACCGGCAACATCACTGTTACCTACAACCCCAACGGTCGTCCAGGTCGCTTCCAGAAGACTGTAACCGTAACCAGCAACGCCAGCTCTCCAACCACCAAGCTCTACATCAAGGGCGAGGTTATTCCAAAGCAGGCAAAACCCAAAAACGAATACACCGTGAAGATGGGCGACCTCAGCCTCAAGAGCAAAGAACTCAACTTCGGCAATATGCTCAAGAGCGCCAACCTCACGATGAGCATCGAATATGCCAACCAGACCGAACAGGAGATCACTGTCGACGTATTGGTGAACGACAAGGACAAGTTCCTTACCCCCGTTCTCTCGCTCGAGAAAGTGAAACCCGGTGAGGCAGGCACTCTCAACGTGAACTTCGATGCAGCCGCTTGCAACGAGTACGGACCTGTCAGCCGCAGTCTCTACATCATGGTGAACGGCAAACGTCAGATGACCGAAGAATACCGCATCGACATTAAAGCAGAAGTAGCAGAAGACTTCGCAGGTGTTGATCTGGCTTCCGCTCCTATCATCGAGATGGAGCATCAGGTAGACCTCGGAACAGTGAAAGCAGGTCATAAGATCACAGGCAAGGCTGTCATCAAGAATGCAGGCGTAAACCCGCTTTACATCCGTCGACTCATCTTCTCTGACGACACCATGGTTGCTACTCCCAAGAGCTACACCGTCAAGGGCGGAAAGAGCACCGTGCTCAACCTCAGTGTCAACACCGTTACCAAACAAGGCACTCCTATGGTTGCCGGAACCTACCGCCGCGTGGTTCGCATTCTTAACAACGACCCCAAGAAGAGCAATCAGAATCTCACAGTAACCTGGACAGTGGAGTGATGCATCATCCTGAAAACGACGAACAATACATAGGTCTGACTGTTAATGCGGGCGTCAATGCCGCTCCTACCGTCAATCCTTATACTACCTTCCGCCGCAAGCGCCGAATGCTTACGGTGGAAGAGTATGTTGATGGCATTCGCGAGGGCAACGTCAGCATTCTCGGACAAGCAGTCACTCTCGTTGAGAGCAGTCTGCCGCAAGACCAACTCATTGCACAACAGGTGATTGAGCGCTGTCTGCCCTATGCAGGAAACAGCATCCGACTCGGCATCACGGGTGTGCCTGGAGCAGGAAAGAGCACTTTCATCGAAGCCCTTGGAACAGAACTCGCGGAAGCGGGAAAGAAACTGGCGGTGCTCGCCATCGACCCCTCCTCCGAGCGATCGAAAGGCAGTATTCTCGGCGACAAGACCCGTATGCAGGAACTGTCATCCGCACGCAATGCTTTCATACGCCCTTCCCCATCGGCTGGTTCGCTTGGCGGTGTGGCAAGAAAGACGCGTGAGACGATAGTGCTCTGCGAAGCCGCAGGCTACGACACCGTGTTTGTGGAGACAGTGGGCGTGGGTCAGTCGGAGACGGCTGCACACTCCATGGTCGACTTCTTCCTGTTGCTGCAAGTGACGGGTACAGGCGACGAACTGCAAGGCATCAAACGCGGCATCATGGAGATGGCCGACGGAATAGCAATCAACAAATGCGATGGAACCAACCGCGACCGTGCACGAGTGGCAAAGACGCAGTATAAGAACGCTTTGATGCTCTTCCCGCCTTCCGAATCGGGTTGGGTGCCGGATGTGGTCACATGCTCCTCGATAGAGAAAAACGGCATATGGGATGTATGGCATATGGTGGAAGACTATGTGGAGTACACCAAGAAGACCGGATTCTTCGACTTGCAGCGCACGCGTCAGTCCAAATACTGGATGCAGGAAACCATCAACAATGCCCTACTCAACCATTTCTACGGAAATGAGGAGATAGCGCGTCGTCTGGAGGAAGCCGAGCAACAGGTGTTGGACAACAAAGTGTCGTCGTTCACTGCTGCCAACCAACTCCTCGCCGACTACTTCAAGAACCTGGAAGGGTAACTTAAATAGGGCCTATAAGCACTTCTAAGCACCTATAAGGCCTATAAGAAAAGCGGGTGATGAAAATCACTCGCTTTTTTTTATAAGCACCACTAAGCACTTCTAAGCACCACTAAGGCTAATAAGAGGTTAGAGGTTAGAGGTTAGGGGGGGCGCTAGCGCAAGGTTTTTTATGTTTTTGGATTGATGATGATGACTGGCGAAGCAAGTGTTGGATGGTGAGGAGTTCGTTAGGAATTCATTCATAAAAGAACTCATAAACAGCAAACATAAGGCGTAAAACGCCTGATCATCATCAATCTGTTTTCTTTATTTTTTTAAAACAAATAATCTGCTTTTTCTGCGTTTTCTGCGTGTATGTGATATAGTTATTTATGATCAAATTTATGGTCATTCATGTTTTAAACCCCTGATCCGCATGGCATAAACGCTAATACCCGTAATACACGTCTTCCGCCCTGATCCGCATGGCATTCGCGAGTATTCGTTTAAAATTAATGTATAGAGTCCACGTTGTAAAGCTCATTCGCGGCCATTCGCGTTCCCTGTTCAGGCCCGCATGGTGCTCATAAGCCCTAGTGGCGCTTAGTAGTGCTTATAGGTGCTTATAAAAAGTTAACCTATCGCTACGCGGATGAAGCGGTAGAACAGCGGATGGGGTTTGACAACGGTGGACGAGTACTCGGGATGGAACTGCACACCCATGAAGAACGGATGCCCTTTCAGTTCGATTATCTCCACGAGGTCGGAGTCGCGGTTGACACCCGAGCATAGCATGCCAGCCTGCTCGAACTCCTGACGATAGCGGTTGTTGAATTCGTAGCGGTGACGATGACGCTCGTAGATGGTCTCCTGGTTGGAGTAGATGTCGGCAGCCAGCGAGCCGGGTTTGAGCGAGCACGGATACGCACCCAGACGTAGTGTTCCGCCTTTGTTGAGGAGCGCTTTCTGCTCTTCCATCATGTCCACCACGTTGTGTGTGGTCAGTTCGTTGAATTCGGTGGAGTTGGCATCTTCGTATCCGAGCACGTCGCGTGCGAACTCAATTGCCATAGCCTGCATACCCATGCATATGCCTAGGCACGGCAGGTTGTTCTCGCGCGCATACTTCAGTGCTGCCAGTTTGCCTTCCACTCCTCGGTTGCCGAATCCCGGGCAAACCACTATTCCGTCCTGCCCTGCCAGCATCTCTGCCACGTTGTCGTCGTTCAGGTTGTCGGAGAGCACGGTGGAGAGGATGAGTTTGCGATGGTTGTATGCGGCTGCGTGAGTGAGACTCTCGCGTATCGACTTGTATGCGTCTTGCAGTTGCACGTATTTGCCCACGAGGGTGATGCGCACTTCTTTTGTGGCGCTTTCCAGTTTGTCGAGGAAGCAATTCCAGTCGCGCATGTCGGCTGCGGGCACTTCGTCGAGGTTGAATCCGGTTTTGCGGAGCACCACTTCGTCGAGGCGCTCGGCCTGCATGTTCAGAGGCACGCGGTAGATGCTGCTGGCGTCGATCGACTGTATGACGGAGTCGGCATCCACGTTGCAGAACAAAGCCACTTTGCGTTTCATGTCTTGCGATATCTCGTGTTCTGTACGCAGGATGATGATGTCGGGTTGCACGCCTTCCTGCTGCAGTGCTTTCACGGAGTGCTGAGTGGGCTTGGTCTTGAGCTCTTTGGCGGCGCTCAGGAAAGGCACGTATGTAAGGTGAATGCAGAGGCAGTCGCTGCCCAGTTCCCATTTCAGCTGGCGCACACTCTCGATGAAGGGCAGACCTTCGATGTCGCCTACTGTTCCGCCTATCTCGGTGATGACGAAGTCGTATTTGCCTTCGGCTGCTATGGCTTTCACGTTGCGCTTGATCTCATCGGTGATATGTGGTATCACTTGCACGGTCTTGCCGAGGAAGTCGCCGCGACGCTCACGTTGGATCACGTTTTTGTAGATTCTGCCTGTGGTGATGTTGTTGGCCTTGTGCATCTCGGTGTTGAGGAAACGCTCGTAGTGGCCTAGGTCGAGGTCGGCTTCGTGGCCGTCTACGGTCACGTAGCATTCGCCGTGTTCGTAGGGGTTGAGTGTACCTGAATCCACGTTTACGTATGGATCGAACTTCTGGTTGGTTACGTTGAAACCTCTGGCTTGCAGCAACTTACCAAGAGAGGCAGCGAGGATACCCTTTCCGAGAGAGGATGCCACGCCACCGGTTACAAAGATATATTTCGTCATAGGAAACTGGTGTTTTGAATTATGCTGCAAAGTTAGTGAAACTTTTGGGAACTGACAAGAGGGAACGCAAATTTCTCTTGAAAAACATTTCCTCGCCAGGAGTAATCCCTTTATAAGCACCCTGCGGCTCTGAACTGAGGACGTTTATGACGTGAATTTCCATGTATGTAGACATAAATTTCCATAAATTGAACCATGAATATGCTTATCCGTCAACTGACGGAACGATCGGCGAGGCTGTGCATGAATAATTTATGATCTAATTTATGGTCAATTCGTGGTCTTCATGTCTCACCCAGGCCCGCATGGCATAAACGCTCACATTTATGATCGTACCCCCTTTGTGGGGTAAAGAATACCCGTAATACACGTCCTCCGCCGGATCCGCATGGCTTCCTCCCCTTCCTAAGGGGACTGAGGGGTTACCCGTCGAGAGTTACCTCGAGACGGAGAGCGGAGGCAGAAGCTGCTTTAATGAAGACGGGGTCTTCAGTCCGTGCAGTCTTCTAGCCGCACAGTTTACAGATCGTACCCCCTTGCGGGGTTAAGAACGCGAGAATGATGGTCATTTTGGCATAAAAATGGACAAAATGGCATGAAAGTGGTCAAAATGGCAGTGTTCCGGGCCGTGGCATGCTTATTGCCTACATGAGGCTGAAAACGCAACTACGCAACATACGCAAAATACGTACACTACGCATACTACGTTAAACAAACTATGTTTAACTAAAATTTGGAGGACAAAATTATGAAACCTGCAATGTATCGTAGAAACAGTTGGCTGCCGACTAACGGATGGTTCCCAACAGTATTTGATGAGTTTTTGAACAGTGACATGCTGAACACCGCAAGCAATGTGGCACCTTCAGTCAACGTCAGAGAAGACGAGCACGGTTATGTAGTTGAACTCGCTGCTCCAGGTGTTAAGAAAGAGTACTGCAGAGTACACGTCGATGAAGAACACAACCTCTGTGTTGCCATCGAGAACAAATTCGAACACAAGGAGGAAGACAAACATGCACACTATCTGAGACGTGAGTTCGCATACACGAACTTCGAACAGAAGTATACCTTGCCGGATAATGTGGATGAGTCGAAGATCAGCGCCAAGGTTGAAGACGGTATACTTACCATCGACCTGCCTAAGATCAAACGCGAAGAAGGCAAGACCGGGCGTCAGATCGCCATCTCATGACGAGGCATGTCTGCAAAAAAAAGAGCACTCCCAACCGAGTGCTTTTTTTTTTGTAAGTAACCTGTTAGTCGTCGATGCGGACAAACTCGTATTTGCTGTTGAATTCGAGGTCGAGACCGTTGTCCAGTTCGGCTTTCCAACGACGGTCATCTTCGCTCCATTCTGTAATGAACGCGCTTGGGAAATGGGTCTTCACATATTCGCGTACGGGCTCCGGAATGAGTGCCGAAGGCACTTCGGTCTGCAGGCAATCCACCTTGATCAGTTCGCCGTCTTTGTCGAACTCCAGAGAACGACCGTCGTTGAACTTGACATTGTAGTCTTTGTCCAGCAGATCTTTGTCCAAAACGACATAAGCGATTTGTGAGGGGTCGAAGTGCGCCGCAATGAGGGCTTTTGCCGATTCCGGAAGCAGGTCGTAAGTGATCACTTGTTCTTTTGCGCAAGCGGTCAAGCCGCAGAGTGCGATTAGCACTAAAGAAAAATACTTTTTCATAATGTTTAATGTGTTAAAGGGTTAATAAATATTGTTGAATTGTAAAATTGTTGAATTGTAAAATTGTTGAATTGTAAAATTGTTGAATTGTAAAATTGTTGAATTGTAAAATTGTAAAATGCTTATCCGTCAGCTGACGGAACTATCACTTCTTTATCAGCAAGGGGTAAAGAGAGCCGAGGTGAATTGCTGTTAAAATACTGATTATATCCATTTCTTTGTTTTGATAAATTGCAATAAAAAACGGTACAAACTCGCTGGAGTTCATACCGTTAGGGTTATGTCAGGACATAGTTATAGCATGCAATTGCTTTTCGTGGGGCATACCTACGCACCAAGCCAAGCCACTGTTTGTCGGAGATAAAGCCTCTGTCGTTTCTGCATGAAAGCAGAATTGTCTCTTCCGAGGAAGGGATAGCGGGTGCAAGGCTTGTTGAACCCGGATTGCCGTTATCTCCTCCGAACTCATCCCATTCGAAATCTTCCACCTCTATTTCTGCCGTGGCTTCTATCTGCATATCCTGCCATGCATGCCGCATATCGATCCATTCGTCCGCTATCAGACATACAGCAAAAGCGCTCATCAACACAAGCACTATGGCACGCATATATTTCCGCACAAACTGAATCACGGTTCAAAATTACAAAAAAAATCCCACATACGCAAGGGTGTGCAGGATTTTTGTCGAATATCCAGTGTTTCTGCTGTTAATGATACATGCCGGAATAAGCACCTGCGGCTCCGATTAAAGACGTTTATTACGTGAATTTCCGTTTATTATCTCCGAAAAAAATATTAATTATAGCGCCTTGCGCCGATTATAATAATTATATTACATACACGCAGAAATCGCAGATTACGCAGAAAAACAGCCCTATAGATTGATGAATGGAGCTATAGCTCCTACGAAAATTTTCATCTATAATCAATCACAAGCAAGCTTGCATTGCTTATATC
>JAEEGL013667649.1_pt1 | contig 20540 bp, 15 predicted proteins | sample 9134231 | NCBI WGS metagenome assembly JAEEGL01 (sample SAMN16246548, study PRJNA631951) | gut metagenome | biome: gut microbiome; feature: rumen; material: fiber-attached | host: Bos | place: Iran: Karaj | collected 2018-10
AAGAACGAAGATGGTTCCATCGAAACCATGGATTATCAGGGTAAGCAGGTTCCTAGACTCTCCAATGCTTGTAAGAAAGAATTAACCGATTTAACTGGTGGTAACTATACCGACTACTATCGTATCTACTTAGGTGCTACTTTACCTGTCGGTTATGTCAAGGAACAGGGTATGGAATATCAGTGTGTTTCCGAAAAGGCCACTCCAGCTTTGAACGTTCTCAACAAGGCCATCCAGTATGGTGTTCTTGATCACGTCAACCATCTTACTAACAATACTAAGCACATCAATGATATCGTTCCAACCACTTTACCATTCAATAAGTCTGAAGAAGGTACTCTTGGTTCTAACTTCACTGATCTCAATACTGCCTTCACTTCTGATAAGAAGAAAATCATGACTATCTCCAAGGTCGTCATCGGCGGTTGGGATACTTATGATACTTTCGACTTCTCTTCCAAGCAGGCTTATCTCAACACCATCAATACCACCTTCAAGCTCAGCCAAATGGTCACTCTCTACAACGACGCCTACACCAGATATTTAAGCCTCTAATCCGTTTAAGTTGATACTATCGTCAGGAGTGGAATACTCTTCCACTCCTGACTTATTCCTGATAAAAGGGGGACATTTATATGAAAAAATTAACTGCAAAATTCCAAAGTATCAGTGGATATATATCCATTGCAGTTTTCGCTTTGATGGTCGTTTATGCCTTAGGCATGGCCACCCCAGCAGCTGCCTGTAGACTTTATCAGGACACGATCGATTTTTATGATCAAATCATGCCATATAACAATGGTATCTTGTTGTTTGGTATCTTTGGCTTATTGATTGCCTCTTTCTACTTTGTTTTGAAAAACAATACCAGAATCATTTACTACATCTCCAATTTCGTCTGGCACGGAATCAATACAGTCTTTACCCTTGTCGCATCTATCTTTACCTTTGTTGGTGTTGGTATTTATCAGAGCGCTTATGGAGCTCTTCCATTTGAGACCATGAATGAATATTGGGCTACTCGTGCTGATACCACCATCAATCCAAACCCAGCGGTGTTTGCTTTAGGTTATATCCTTGGTGCTCTTGTCTTGTTGAGCCTTGTTCCACACATCCTTGTTCTCGTCGACAAGATTCAGCACAGAATTCGTTATGAAAAAAACAAACTCAACGGTGTTGCAAACCCCGTTAGTTATGATCCAAAGGAGGCAAAGTAATTATGGCTGAGGAAAAACAGAATTTAGTCAGCGAAGAAACTCCTGTCATTGTCAAAAAGGATCCTATCATTGTTCGTATCAAGAATTATTTCAATCCTAAGGGTGTTCAGGTTGAAATGCTTCGCTATCGTCCTAACAAGGGCTCTTATTTCTTAAGTTTATTATCTATCGTCTGCTTTGCCGTTGCCTTCTGTTGCTTCTATTCCACCACTGATCTTCCTACTGGTAGAGAGTCTTTCAACCTCTTTGGTTCCAACGTTGCTGGTCCATGGCTTGGTATCGATATCGTCTTAAACATCGTTTTGATGCTCTTCATGTTCTTCGCTACCATCGAAATGAAGTCTTATTCTTTGACTCTTGGTTATGCTAGCGTTGGTCTGGGCATCTTCCAAATTGTTCGTATCTTCATGCTTCCACTTTCCTTGCTCAACACTGGTAGTATGAAACCAGCTATCTTCACCACCATGCTTATCATGTATGTTCTCTCTGGCTCTTTTGCCATCTTAGCAGGCTTTTTATCTGTCTATCGCGGTACTGCTTTACGTAAGTATCTTAAGACTGTCAAGCCTATCGAAAATGAAAAGGTAGGAAAATAATTATGGCAACCTTACAATTACAGAATATCAAGAAAGTCTATGACGGCGGGGTTGTTGCCGTTCATGACTTCAACATCGACATCAAAGATGGCGAATTCATCGTTCTTGTCGGTCCTTCTGGTTGTGGTAAGTCCACTACCTTAAGAATGATTGCTGGTTTAGAGGATATCTCTGATGGTACCTTGATGATCGGCGATAAGGATTGTACTCATTTAGCCGCTAAGGATAGAGACATCGCCATGGTCTTCCAGAACTATGCTCTTTATGCCAACATGACGGTTTATGAAAATATGGCCTTCTCTCTCACATTGAGAAAGGATAACCCAGAAGACATTCATAAGAAAGTTATGAATGCGGCTGAAATCTTAGGTTTGACTGCTCAGTTGAATAAGAAACCAAGAGAATTATCTGGCGGTCAGCGTCAGAGAGTCGCTATGGGTAGAAGTATCGTTCGTAATCCAAAGGTCTTTTTATTCGATGAACCTTTGTCTAACCTCGACGCTAAGCTGAGAAACGCCATGCGTAGAGAAATCAAGTTATTACATCATAGACTTGGCACCACCATGATCTATGTCACTCACGATCAGACTGAGGCCTTGACCTTAGCCGATAGAATCGTCGTTATGTCTATGGGTAGAGTTCAGCAGATCGGTACTCCATATGAAGTCTATCACAAACCAGCCAACGCGTTCGTCGGTTACTTCATCGGTAACCCATCCATGAACTTCTTCGAATGCAGAGTGGAAGGCAACAAGCTTGTTGGTAAAAACGGTTTTGTCTATAATCTCGATGCCAAGGAAGAAGCGAATCTCGCTTCCAGAAATGGCAATCCAATCTTGATGGCTACCCGTCCAGAATGTATCAACTTAGAAGGCGAACATGAATATCAGGTCGACTTGGTTGAACATTTAGGTCAGTATTCTCTCATCCATGGTACCATGCACGGCTACCACACCATTATCAAAGTCTTAGGCTGGCAGAAGATCGAACATGGTTCTACCATCCATGTCGGCTTCCGCAAAGAAAAAGTTTGTTTCTTCGACATTGATAACGGCGCTAGAATCGGAGGTTAATCACTATGGCAAATGAAAAACAGAATCCAAATACCGAAGAAGAGATTGACCGTTCTGGTATTGATTTCAGAAGTGATGCCGATACGAGTATCAACTCTGCTGCCTTAAGCCAGCAGGATACCTCTTCCGACGAAGAATCTCTTGTTGAAGCGATGGGTCAGAATGCCTTTGTTCTCTTCTTTACCCGTTTGCTCATCAAAGTCAAAAACCATATCGCGATAATTCCGATGATCTTGATTGTCATCACCATGATGATCATCACCTTCACCATCCAGGTTCACGTCAACGCCACTGTCGATCTTTCCAACGATAAATTCAATTCCTTCTGGTTCTTCATCAATGTTGTCTTATCCTTGATGGCTGTTCTTCTCTACATCAACATCCAGAATCGTAAGATCGAAAAGAAGAAATGGATCATTTTTATGGTTCTTCTCTATCTTGTTCTTGGCGGTGAGATGATTATTGATTTACTCTATATGAGAGATATCCGAATCGAGACTAGCTTATATAATTCCATCAACTTGGTTGTGGAAAAAGAAGATAGACAGTTTATCACTCCATCTTATGCTTATACGATGGTTCACTTCGTCTTCCTCATCATCGATGCTATCGCTGCTGCTTTAGCTCCAATTCTCCAGCCATTTGCTAAGAAGATTCAGATTCGCAGAAAGAAGAAATCTAATTAACGAACATGAAAAAAACCAATACACCTTTAGAAGAAGCCACCGAGCTTAAGGATGAAAACGGTAATACGATCAGTATCAATCCGGAGCCTGAGAATGATTCTCTGAAGGATGATAACCTGGTCGACAAGAAAACCTTAAAGAAATATAGAATACATTGGTATCACCGTATTCCTTATCCTGTTCGAGCCTTGCTTATCAAGTATTGGTTTTTTGGTCTCAATTATTTTCTCTTCCAGATGGGTCTGGGTTCTTTAGAATTCTTCCGTGGAGATGCTACAAATACGTTTGCTGTGTCGACGCTGATGTTGATTTTTATTTCCGGTTTTGCTCTTGGTGTCTTTAATGATATTTTTGTCTACAACATATTGGATGTCATCGAAGATGAACCAGGAAGCAAACAACCGTTCGTCATATTCAAGTCCAAGAAAGTCTACTCTCTTTTCATCAATGTCATCTTTGGTCTTATCGTTGGTTTTTTAGGCACTTATCTATGCGGTGTCCTTAGCCAACTTGTCGATCCTAACTTAGAGTCTTTCTGGTTCCGTGAACCTTTATCGGCAGCTCTCGTCATGTTTATTGTCGATGGTGCCTTTGTCGGACTCAAAGATCTTATTGTCATGATCATTCGTCATTTCAGAGGTAATCATACCGTCTATGATGACTAAATAAAGGAGGTAGTTGCCATGCTGTTCTCAGTCCTTAACATTACATGTTGTTCCGTTACGTTGGAATTGACCAACCATGCCATCTATCAGGTGGAATCTTCTTTTGATGTTAAATTGGACGGAGAAGTAGTCTTGACAACTTCTCGAAATGTCTTTACCCTGTTTGATTTAAAGCAGGATACTGATTATGTTGTTTCCATTGGTGAAGATGAATTAAAGATTCATACACCACGTGTTTCCTATATCCTTCATGCTAAGGATTTCAAAAAAGGAAGCAGCGAACAAGATGATACCTTAGCCATGCAGATGGCAATCAATATGACCCCAGAAAATGGTCTTCTTGTTTTTGATGAGGGTGAATATCACATCCGTTCTTTATTCTTAAAGAGTGATATCACCATCGAACTCAAAAAAGGAGCCGTTCTTTTAGGTTCTACGGATATCGACGCTTATCCTCTCGGTCCTGGTGAAATCAAGCCGTTAAGAGAAGAAGATAAACCGCTTGAACTCCTCTCCTGGGAAGGTGATCCATTTGTTGGAAAACCATCCATCATTGCCGGTTATGAAGTCAAGAACGTCAATATCGTCGGCCAAGGTGTTATCGATGGCCAAGCTCATCTTTCTCGCTTTTGGGAAGATGTAAAACACCTGACCTGGGCTAGACCAAGACTTGTCTTCCTCATGAGATGTGAGAATATCAACCTTGTCGGTGTCACCTTACAGAATACCCCATGCTGGACTGTCCATCCTTATTTCAGCAAACACTTGGGTTTCTATGATTTATTTATTTCCAATCCTAAGGATTCACCAAATACCGATGGTATGGATCCTGAGGCTTGTGATGATCTTAAGATCATCGGTGTCCGCTTCTCTGTCGGCGATGACTGTATCGCCTTAAAGAGTGGCAAGATCTATATCGGTTCTACCTTCAAGAAACCTTGTAATGATGTCACCATCCGCAACTGCTTCATGAATGAAGGTCATGGTGCCATCGTCTTAGGTTCTGAAGCCGGTGCTGGTTTGACCAATCTTTTGATTGAAAGATGCTATTTCAAACATACCGACAGAGGTTTAAGAATCAAATCCAGACGTGGTAGAGGCAAAGATTCCGTTATCGATAATGTCACCTTCCGCGATATCTATATGGATAACGTCTTGACTCCTTTGACTATCAATATGTTCTATTTCTGCGATCCAGATGGTAAGAGCGATTATGTCCAGAACAGAAATCCTCTTCCTGTCGATGATAGAACTCCATATCTAGGAAAATTCACGTTTGAAAGAATGACGGTCGTCAATGCCGAATATGCCTTAGGCTATTTTGCTGGCTTACCAGAACAGCCAATTGGTGAAATTACCATCTCCGATTCCACCTTCACCATGAAGGAAGATGCCGGTGAGGGTAGACCAATCATGGCCTGCAACGTCGATAACACTTCCAAAATGGGCTTCAACTTCCTCAACGTCAAGAAGGTCAATCTCCACAACGTCGTAGCTTCTGGCTATGTCGGTGAAGAAGAAATCTATGACAATGTACAGGAGGTGAACCATGACTGAAGGTTATGTGATTCTCAACTGCAGCAGCGATAATGGTTTGCTCAAGCTGGAAAGAATGCTCAACAAGATTCTCCCTGGCGATGTGACCATCAATCGTATCGACAGAGAAAAGGTGTTGCTGACTTTGAAAAACGGTCCCCATGACCAGGCTGTCTTAAAGGCTTCTTATTCCGCGTTATTAATCGATAACGATTCCTTGGATAAGGCCTTGATCATCCCTTCTCCGCTCAGTATCTTTTATTCCTACCTCGATTTTGTTCCTTCACAGCAAATAACAGAGTTATTTAAGGTTGCAAAAACTTGTGCACAAGTTTATGATGAAACATATAGTTTAATTGCTTCTATGGATAAAGAAATCCTGGAGACAGTTCAAGTCTATATTGAAAACAACTGTTCCCCGCTTCTCTCAAGTTACGCTCTTTTTGTGCATAAGAATACGGTTACCTATAGAATCAATATCTTTATCAAGAAGACGGGCATCACCCTGGATACCTTCGCGAATCAGATGTTCCTCTATGGTCTAATCAACAGCCACAACGACATGACTTTAGATGAATTTTAAGGGATATAAGGAGGTTAACCATGACGAAAGACATTTGCCCGATTTATGATGATATCGCTGACGCCATTATCACGATGAAACTTGTTCCTGGCGAAAAGATCAGCGAGATCGAATCCAGTAAGAAATACAACGTTTCGAGAACTCCTATCCGTGACGTTTTCAAAAGATTGGAAGATAACGGTCTTTTAGAGATTCGTTCTCAGTCTGGTACTTTTGTCACCAAGATTGATATGGGTAATGTTGCTGACTTGGTTTATATTCGTAACTGCTGTGAATACGCAGTCTTATGTAAACTCGCAGGCAAGATCACCAAGGAACAGGCCGATTATCTATATGAGAATCTGGCAAAACAGCAGGAATTAAGCGAGAACATCTCGCATGAGAAATTTGCTGCTGATTACTTCCGTCTGGATAATGAATTCCATCGCTATATCTATTCTCTGGCTGGCAAAGAAGGTATCTTACAGATTCTGAATGCGGATCAGCCGAATTTCCAGCGTTATCGTTTCATCACCTTCTTAAGACAGGATGAAGAATTGAAGAGATTGAATCTTGTTCATACCAATATGGTCAAAGCCTTGGTCGAGAATGACTACCAGGCTTTAAGAGATATCGTCTATGAACATAACTATTCCGGTTTCAGAGGTATTGATAAAGTTATCGAGACTCATCCTGAATATTTTATGAATATCAAATAAGTTTTATGATTGAGGTATATTATGGTTTTAAAAACAAGAGATTATTCTTCTGAAAAAGATTACAAGCATTATGACACTGCTCGTTTAAGAGAAGAATATGTTGTTGAAGATGTCTTTGGTGTCGATGATATTCATCTCACCTATTCCTATATCGATCGTATCATCTTTGGTGGTGTCATCCCAGTCAACGAAGAAGTCGTCTTAGGTTCTGCTCCAGAATTGAGAGCGGAACACTTCCTCGATAGAAGAGAAATGGGTGTCATCAACATCGGTGGTGATGGCTTTATCACCGTTGATGGAACCAAATATGATGTCAAACACTGGGAAGCCTTATACATCGGAAGAGGTGCTAAGGAAGTTAAGTTTGCTTCTTTGGATAAGAATACTCCAGCTACCTTCTACATCGCTTCTTCTCCTGCTCATAAGGAATATCCAACTAAGCTCATCCCATTTGAAAAAGCAGATCATAGACACGCTGGTGATAAGGAACACTGCAACGAAAGAACCTTGAACAGATTCATCATTCCTGAGAATGTCGAAACCTGTCAGTTATCCATGGGTCTTACCCATCTTGAGCCAGGCTCCATTTGGAACACCATGCCATGTCATACTCACGCCAGACGTATGGAAGTCTATCTCTATTTTGATGTTGACGCCAACCAGGCCATCTTCCACTTCATGGGTCCAGCCAAGGAAACAAGACATGTCATCCTTCATGATAGACAGGCTGTCATCTCTCCATCCTGGTCCATCCATTGTGCCGCTTCTACTAAGAACTACACCTTCATCTGGGCGATGTGTGGTGAAAACCAGGACTTCGATGATATGGATAATATCGAAGTTCAGGACTTGCTCTAATCGATTCCTAAGGCAGGGTTATCCTGCCTTTTAATGTGCCAAAAAATCCCTAGGGAAAGAACCCTAGGGATAAAGGAATAGTTAAATGATTAATTAATCAGAGAAGGCTGTCTTTACAAATTGGGCAGTGAGATTGAAGGAACCATTTGGAGCATCGATAGCAATAGTGATATCCCAAGTGATATCCCAGTCAGGGTTTAGACCCTTATCCATAGCGCAATAGAGAGTGACAGTGGGTTCGGTGATCGCCTGCCAGGTGTGACTGGTGACCAATATCTTATTTTCGCCAAGATAGGTTTCAGGGATAGTGTTATCACTGCTGGAAGTAGTGATAGTCGCCTTGATGGAAGTGGTAGAAAGATTTGCACCAGTGATACCAAGTTTGGTGTTATCTAAGCCTTCTAACCAGAACTGAGCACCCTCAATTCTTCCGCTAGTAGCAGAAATGTTTTCGACTGTTGTTGGAGCTTCTTTGACTTCAAATGATAATTCAGCAGTGGCTGTTTGTTCACCAGAAGTGGCTTGGAAGGTAACTGTAGTATTACCGACAGCCTTTGGAGCGATAGTGAAGGTTCCGTTATTATTGTTAGTGATGGTAAGAACATTTTCATCGCTAGCAGAAGCGGAATATCCGATTTCTCCGTCGAAGAACTTTGGTGTCAAAGTGACAGTGGCAGCATCACCACCCATCTTTAAGGAAGTAGTCGTGGCTCTAGCAAAGAGTTTTGGAGTATAGACGACATCGCCGATGACATATTCTTTGTTGTGGAACTTACCTTTGACAGTATAGGTGCCCTTTTCGGTAGTGACTTTGATACTGCAGTCTAATTCAAAGTCCCAATCGACAGTGTTGAAACCTTTATCAAAATTGATGTAGAGGGTTACTGTATCAGAAGTAATATCCTGCCAGGTATGACCTAAGGCCTTGATTGGGTTTTCACCAAGGAAGTCAGCTGGAACAGAGTTATCCTTGGAAGTGACAGTGAAAGTAGGCTCGATTGTGGTATTAGCAAGGTTTTCGCCAGTGACACCAAGAAGGGTGTTGTCTAAGCCTTTAAGCCAGATCTGAGCACCTTCTAAAGCACCGCTTGTAGCCGTGATATTATCAACCTGGGCAGGGGCTTCCTTAACGATGAAAGTGAGCTGAGTCGTAGCTTCTACATCCTCTAAAGTAGCCTTGAATGTAACAATAGCAGTACCAACACCCTTAGGAGAGATGGTAAAGGTGGCATCACCATTATTGACGATTTCAACAACGTCTGTTACATCAGCTAAAGCGCTAAAGGATGGGGCGGCAGCAAAGTGGCTAGCAGTAAGAGAGACAGTAGCAGATTCACCACCCATGGTCAAAGAGGTAGAGGTAGCAGTAGCTTTGACTTCTGGTCCAGGAATATATTCTTCTACCTTGAGGGATTTGAGATTGAAAGTGAAGGTATCAACCTCTTCGGCATCGACCGCGCCAAGTTCAAAAGTGAGCTTGTTACCGGCGGATAAAGTGCCACCATTATAGATTAATTCAGTCGTTTCATAATCAGTGCCATTGACACCGAGTTGTTTGATTTCGCCAATAGTGGCATTATTATCAAAAATCTGGACGTCGCCACCAGTGGCAGAAACTTTAGAAACGGTAGTAACTTTATACTGCTTACCGGCTTCACCGATTGGAAGAGTGAAGTTGATCTGCAAATTATAGTTGACAGGTAAACCAGAAGTATAAGTGAGTGTCAACGAACCATCGTCTTCGTTCTTCAAGGCGCTGGCGCTGATTGGATTCCATCCGTTATAACCATCGAAGGTGGCAGATGGAGTGACGAATAATAAGGCGTGTAATTCTAAATCTTCGGTGACAGGTGTGGAAAGGGTGAATTCATGTTTCAATTCCGCATCTGTGAACCACTTGCCAGCGGAATAACCGAATGGATAGACAAAGTTATCTGGAAGTTTGATCGTATTGTTATCAGCAACAGAAACAGTTCCTAAGACTTCAGAGCCATTATAGAAGGTAACGGTATGAGCCGTGTTGGCATCAGAGAATTTGGCGACGAAGGTGGTATCAGCAGAAATGACAGTCTCAGCAGTCCACTTGTTATCGCCGTTATACCAACCGTCGAAGATTTTGTCTTCGGCTGTTGCAGGATCAGCAGGAGCGGCAACACCTTTACCATCCTTGACGGATAAGGACTTGACGACATCTTCACCATTCTTGAATTCGACATGGTGATAGTTGGCGTTGCTGGTGGTGTCATAAATACCATTGACTTTCAGTTTGAAGGTACCAGAACCTAAGACAGATTTGCCATTTTCACCTAACTGGATACTGATCAATGTGGCAGTATTTTTGACTTCATAGATGAAAGTCTGGGTAGTGTTGATAGCCATAGTTAAGACATTACCATTAACGGTTATGTTACCAGCAACAGAAGAAGTGAGATCTAAGCTGACAAGATAGGAGTCGCCAGCTTCCTGATATAAACCCTTATAGAAGAACTGGGTAGCCCACCACTGACCACCGGCAGTATAAGTAAACGAATATTCATTATTTTCCGCTCTCTCCGCACTCGAAACTGCTGCACCTTCACCAAACCAATAAATCATATGACCAGCAGCACCAGAGGATTCACCATCATTGATGATGCCATCATCGTGATAGACATTTGGAACGTTGCTGAAATCATTGACGGTCAAAGAATAGGTGGCAGTATGATTGCCAGCTTTGGCAGTGATGACACAAGTACCCTTGCCAACGGCTTTGACCACACCGTTTTCGACAGTAGCAACTTCATGGGCGCTGCTAGTCCAGGTGACGGTCTTATCGGTGGCATTGTCAGGAGCAACAGTCGCTCTTAAGGTAACTTTCTGACCGATATATAAGCTACCGCTTTGAGCGTTTAAGGAAATATCTGTGACTTCGATGATAGGATTGACACTAGAATCTTCAACCGAAGAGTTTTCCTGGGAAGAATCTTCGGAAGAAACGTTGATAGAGGAATCGACTTTAGAAGAATCAGGGATAGTAGAATCCTTGCTGGAATCCTTGCTGGAATCAGCAACGGAAGATACTATGCTGGATACACTAGGTGTGCTTTCATTGACACTGGAGGCGGGTAAGGAGGTGCTACTTTCAGCATTCTCACCACAACCGACTAACATCATAGCGGATAATGCGACAAGACTGATTAAATGTTTTTTCATGCTCTATTCCTTTCTTTCGCTACGTGACGTATGCGAATCAAAACATTTATAAACTGCTCTACTTATATTTCATTGCCTGGTGGATTTGCCACCAGGCAATAAATATCTAAACTAAACTTCTTTTGGCTTACGGAAGGTAAAGAAGATCCATACGCCCATGCCGATAAAGGCCAGAGACTCGACAGAAATGACAAGTGGGATCCACCATGGGAAGACGGAGATGTTGGAAATTGAGGTGTTGATGGTGTCTTCTTCGCCTTTATAGTTCTTGTGGAAGGTGTAAGTCTCACAAATGGTATAGACGACGTTCTTGACGGCGTTTTTCGCACAATAGACGTGGGTTGGATTGCTTCTGGAAAGCTTGGAGTGGTTAGCACCAGCACTAGGACATAGCCAGATGTCATTGCCAGCAAGAAGACCTTTTGGAGTGTTCATGCTTCCTGAACCATCAGACCAGTCGGTGATGATCATTCCTTTAAAGCCCCATTCATTTCTTAGAACGTCGTTGTTCATGGCGGCATTAGCACCAGCCCAGGTTCCTCCGACAAAGTTGAAGGCGGTCATGATGGCATTAGAACCATATTCCTTGACGGCGATTTCAAATGGACGGAGATAGATTTCTCTAAAGTTCTGTTCGGTAAGCCAGGTTCTCAAATCACGAGCGTTGACACCAGGTTCCGATAAACAGAAGTGCTTCAAGAAACAATAGAGGTTGTTGGCTTTGGCACCAGTGATGACGTTGCCAGCCATCTTTCCGTTCAAGACAGGGTCTTCAGAATAATATTCATAGTTACGACCGTTGAATGGAGAACGGTGCATGTTGACACCAGGCGCATACCAGCCAGAGAGACCGGTCTCATTGGCTTCCACACCCATGGATAAACCCATTTGTCTGGCGATGGATTTAGACCATGTCTGACCAATTAAGATTTCACAAGGGAAGGCAGTCCAGGTACCAGTAGAGTCACCAGTCTGAGTGGTGGAGTTAAAACCAGCTGGGCCATCAAAGTCGAGATTCTTGACTTTTCCGATGCTAGAGATGGCTGGAGTACCAAAGCCAGAACCTTCGACCATGGAACAGGCTTCTTCAGCTGAGACCTGATTGACCAATTTCTGCAATTCTTCACTGTCATAATCAGAGCCGATCTTCTGCATGAGTTCATCGTTATATTCGATGTTTGAGCCAGAACCAGTAGTCAGGCTTAGACCGTTGTTCTCGTTTAACACAGGCATTGTGGTTTGATTGTTAGCGGTATTGATATAACTTTCAGCCTGAGCGATGACAGCTTGGTTATCTGGTAAGTTAGCTTGGGTCTTAGGGAAGGTGTTTTTGAAGTCTGCTCTTGTCAGATAGGTTGGCTTATTGTTGCTGTTGGTGTAGATAGTAGAGCCATCCATAGGAACACCAGCATAGCTATCTTCACCGGTGAAGCGGTTCTTGACTTCTTTTCCGGTAACAGGATCTACTTCATATTGATAGTTGTCATTAAGTGTGAATTTCAGCTGAGATCTGTCATCTGACATCTTTTTCTCATCATGAGAATTTTCCATCAACTTGAGAGTGTAGGTGCCTCTTTCTAGTTCATAACCAGCAAAGTCGTTTTCATTGGCATCATAGCAGTCATAACTAGCAAGGTCATACATGTCGAATTCGACGTTGATGTCTGTTTGTGTGGCGCCAGGAGCCAGGGTGATGGATTTGGCATAATCGATGAGGGTTTCGCTTGGCTTTTCAATTTTTCCACGATTGTATGGACTAGAAGCATATAGCTGAATGACATCACTGCCTTCTCTCGAACCGGTGTTCTGGCAGGAAAGAGAGAGTTTGACATGGACGTCTTTATCAAGGTTATCTAAGGTTGTGGCAATCTGCTGACCGTTTTTGTCTAGCACCTGGATGCCATCTAAATTCCAGTCGAAGGTGGTGTAGCTTAAGCCATAACCAAAGGGGTATTGGACCATGGCGTCATAACCGCTTAAGACAGTTTTCTTACCTTCGCGGTTATATCCTGTTCTCGATTCATCATCGAAATATCCTTCTTGATCGGCGGTTTCATACCAGCGATAACCAAAATACATATCTTCTTCATAGACAATGTGGTTACCATTTCTTAAATGGTTAGCATAGGATGGTTCTTGTTTATAGTCATAGGCAAACGTATCAGTTAAGCGTCCGCTTGGATTGATTTCACCCATGAGAATCTGAGGGATAGCCATAGCACCGCTTTGTCCTGTCAAGGAGCAGTTCAAGACAGCATCAACACCTGGTTCGTTAAGTTTTTCTAGTGACATCTGGTTCGAGGAGTTGACTAAGACGATAACGGTTTCAAAGTTCTTGACGCAGAGGTCGATCAAATCTTCTTCTTGGGTAGATAGTTCAAGATAGGTTCTGTTTTCATCCTGACCTTGACCTTGGGTCTTGGTTTGTCTTGTTGGCACCTCGCCAACGTTTTCACCAGCGACTCTTGAGACGACTACCATGGCAATACCGGAATAATCCTGGCAATCCCAGATGAGTTCATCGCTATAGTCGGAGACATCCGGTTCAACGAGTTTGATACGATTGGCAGTATAGCCATAATCGGTAGCATCATAATCGGTATAGAAGTCTTCTAAGTCCTCATTGACTTTCCAACCTTGCTTTCTGAAGGCGTCATAGAGGGTGACTTTCTTTTCTTCTTTGATGGTGGAAGCACCAGAACCGATACCAGAAAGAAGGAAGCCTTGATTGGTGCCAGCCCAGCCAAAGATGTTGATGGCTTTGCCATCGGCCTGGGTGTATTTGCCATCTTCTAAAGCTTTTTCAGTCAGTGGAAGAGTGTTGTTCTGATTTTTTAATAAGGTGATACCTTCTTTGCCGATTTTCTGGCAGAGTTCATCACTTGCCGCCATGGTTTCTTCGCTAGCCGTACTGGTAGCTGTACCACATAAGAAGGTGGTGATCATATCAGCGTAACGTGTTGCATAGACATCGCCAACGACAAAAGCAGCAGAAATCAACGCGACACTTGTCAATGTGATTATTTTCTTTGGGGACATGTTAATACCTCTAGGGCTTATATGATCAGAGGATTCATAAAAGCGCTACCATAGTTTTAACGCAAGTCAAAAAACAGCTTTTTATGGAATTCGCAATCGGTAAAAAATATTGCGTGTTTGGTCTTTTAAAGTTTAAAACTTGATATTCGACAACAAATGTCTTTAAATGGAATTAGTCGTATAATATTAGTGGTAACTACACATGATCAAAACAGCAATTGTCGAAGATGAACAGCCAGCATATCAGACTTTGAAAGAATATCTTGAGAGATTTGGTAAAGAGAACAATGTTGAGTTCTCTATTACTCATTATTCTGAAGGTCTTTCCTTTCTAGAGGAATGTGAAGGATATGATTTGGTGTTCATGGATATTGAATTGCCAAATCTCAACGGCATGGATATTGCCACCAAACTTCGCGAGAAGGATACCAGGGTTGCTTTGATTTTTGTCACCAACATGGTGCAATATGCAATCCGTGGTTATTCGGTTGATGCGATTGATTATGTCCTCAAGCCAATTCAGTACAATCGTTTCTACTCCTTGATGATGAAGGTATCCAGAGTGATTTCTCTGAATCAGGAAAAAGAACTGGTTTTAAAAACCAGCAGTGGGGTAAAGAAGGTTTCTCTTTCCACTCTTTTATATATTCAGATCACCGATCATTTATTGATTTATAAGACCGACAGTGAGGAATATGAAGTCTGGGGTTCTCTAGCCAATGCGGAAAAAGAATTGCCGGGAGAAATGTTCTGCCGCTGTAACAATTCCACGATTATCAACCTCAAGCAAGTCACTTCCTTTGACAAGGAGTGTGTTTATTTAACCAAGAAAAAGATTGCCGTGACAGTCTCAAGAAGCAGACGTAAAGGTGTCTTGCAGCTGTTGAATGCACAAATGGGGATTTAGTTTTTGTGTTCCTGAAATTCTTTTCCTTCTCCATGCTGGCCTTTATTGAACTAGCCATAGTTCAACTTTTTTGTTGTCGTGAGTTGGAGAAGAAACAAAAGTTCTTTTTGAAACTATCTTTGATTTCCTTATTATCTGTTGCTGCGATTGTCCTTCCTAGCTATATCACAACCTTGATTCCTAACCCAGGACAGGATTATTCAATGCTAAGAATCTACCTATATGGTTTTGGCATCATCTTCTTAGCTGCCATGATGCTATATAAAGCCAAGAGGCAATATATTGTGTTCAGTATCATCGTTGGTAGTCTGACGGTATTTTTATCAGAAGGATTTGGAAATCTCATCATCATGGCCGTACGCAGTGCGATTGATAATTTTATCTATGGTTATGAGTTGTTGATTCTTTCTTTGACCTATATCCTAGTGTTCTATCTTTCTCATCATTTCCTGATTGTTCGATATCGCAGTAATATTTCGGATAGAAGTTTTCCTTCCTTGGCTATCTTCACTTCGATTTTTCTTGTGATCACCGGTGGTATGAAACAAGTCGAAATCTATATTCGTTCCTTGAATAACTCCTACTTGATGATGATCTTGATCATTGAAATTCTTTATGCCTTTATCATGTTCTGCCTGTTATATGGTCTTTTAAATCAAAGAGAGTCGGAAGCAGAAATGGCTCTGATCAAGCAAAGCTGGAACGATGACAGAAAACATTATGAGATGCAAAAAGAAGCCGTGGAGATGATCAATATCCGTGTTCATGATCTCAAGCATCAGATTCAGGATATGAAGAACCAGGGTGAACTTACCGATAAGATGATCAGGCAGTTAGAAGATAGTGCAGATATCTATCAATCTGTGGTTCAGACAGGAAATGATGTTTTAGATGTCATTCTCTCTAGCGTCTCTCTTCGCTGCCAAAAGAACAAGACGCAACTGACCGTTATGGCAGATGGTCTAGCGGTATCCTTTATGGATGATACTGATATGTATTCTCTCTTTGGCAATATGATGGATAATGCAATCGAATATGAAAACAGCATCGAGGAAGAAAACTTGAGATTCATCTCTTTGACCATCAAGAAAAAAGAAGATATCGTCTATATCCATAGCGAAAACTATTTTGGAAAAGAAATGCCAAAAGATGACTTTTTGATGACGACCAAGAATGATTTTTCCAATCATGGTTATGGTACAAAATCCATGAAGAAGATTGTGGAGAAGTATAAAGGCGTAATTCATTTTTATGTTGCCGATCAGATGTTCCAGGTCGACTGCATGATCGATACCACCAAGGAGGTAAGTGAATGAAAAGGCGTGATTTGAATTACCTCATCTTTGCTGGTATCGGTTCTTTTGCTGCCTCTCTAGCCTGTCTGGCGGTTGTCTTGATTACCGCAAACAGAACGTTGCAGATGAAGGATTATCCAACCTATAACTATGCTGATTATGTCGATTGCACCAGCAGCAAGACTTTTTCTTCTACTGCTGGTGGTCAGCTTTATGAAGCCGAGTCTTTATCTTTGGCAGGCTCTTGCAAGGTCTCTCAGAATATCCACGCTTCTAAACAGGAAGTGGTCTCCTCTTTGAATACCGGCTCGACTCTGACTTTTACTTTTGAGGCGAAGAGCATGGGAGATGCGAAATTGATTTTTGCTACTTCCTATAGTTCAAGAACTAATCGTACCATACGTTCAGAGAATCTCTTTCGATTGAACGTGAACAATTATGATGTCACGCTCTCTTCTTTTGTTGTACCTTCTTATAATGAATATGACTTTATCGAGAATGATATCTCCTTGATTCATATCCTGGAAGGAAAAAATACCATCACCATCACTTCCTTTGATAACTCTTATACGTTAGATTACTTAGTCTTGATTCCTCCTCAAAAAAGAAGCGATGATTCAAAAGCAATCAATTATCATGTGGAGAATTTCCTCTCCAAAGGAAGAAGACAAGAGTACGAGGCTGAGATTCAGAATGATATTTCTGGTGCGGTTATTTTAGAAGAGGAAGATCGAATCAGTGAATATGCGGTGTTCTTTACCAATCCTGGCGACTCTATTACTTATTATATAAATAGTGATGAGGAAGCCTTGAGCGATCTGAACCTGATTTCCAGAAAGAAAGATAAGACGCATTCAGCTCCTAGTATTGTTGTTTATGTCAATGAGGTTGCTCTCGAAGGACATAATATGAGCAAACTCACACCCGAGTATACGGATATGAGTTTTGGAACGATCAGTCTACAAAAGGGTCTTAACACCATCACCATTCAGAATCGCGGTGGCAGTTTCTATCTCGATGCGATTTCCTTGAATAATGAAATCAATCTTTCTAACAGCGATAAGCAGATCATCTGTGAAGCAGAAGACTGCGTCACGCAAGGCTGTCTTGTCCGTCTTTCTGACGTTCCTTCTAAAAAGATCGTCGGTTACAATAACCCAAATTCCTATATCGAATATCGTTTCACCTGTCTTGAACGAGTGCAGATTTATCTAGCGTTACATATTTCCTATAATAACCCTTCGGCATGGTTGAAAGATGTGATTTCGATTGTCTTAAACGGCATGGAGATCAATGAGGCTTCTGATTCGATGCTGATGAATACTGGTGGATATGATAACTATGTAGATGTCTATGCTGGAAGGTTGACCATTCCACAAGGAAAAAGTGTCTTAAGAATCGTCTCTCGTACTGGTAATTATGATTTGGATTATTTCACTTTGTTCAATACGAGCCTGAGCGCTGAAAAAAGTAGTGCAATCATAGAAAGTGAAAATGGTATTCTCAATCAGCAAAAAATCTATTATCAGGAAAACGCAAGCAATCAACAGATTACCAGGCATAAGCAAAAAGGTGCCATAAGATACTATATATATTGTGAAGAAGAACGCTATATCAACATCACCAATGTGCTCTCTTATGTTTCTCTGCAGAACTGTTATGCGAATGATCTCTTTGATATGATTTTGAATAGTAGAGTATTGAACAATGAAAACATTCTCATTCCAGGCTCTAGTTCGGTTTCCCATAGTCAGAGTGTAGATTTTGGGAGTGTCTTATTCCTGAAAGGGCTCAATGTATTAGAGTTTAAAGACTACGAGGAAGAATATTATTTTGATTATTGTCTATTGACGATATAAAATTACCGACAACGAAAAAAATGAAAGCCCTTACGAAATGCGAGGGCTTTTTGTCTAAGCGTTTTAATAGAATATTTTTGCTCGAACACGAATCATTTGCATCATGGCTCGAGCAAATAAACAAGGAGAATTACCATGAAAAAATCTAAGTTATTTGTTTTGTTAGCTTCTGTTGCACTTTTAGGATCCTGCGGTGAAGAAGCCGCTTCTAATCTCAATCCAAGTTCTGTCAATGCCAGTGAGATTCGTCTTCGTTTAACCGGTGATGGTACCGTCATGGTCGGCAAGACTACGGAGATCAGTGTTCGTATCTCTCGTGATACAACGAATTCCGGTTTTGATGCTGAAATTGAGGACGAAAGTGTTGCGTCTATCAAGTTGACCGACACTTCCATTACGGTTACTGGTAAAAAAATCGGTACTACTGTCTTAACCGTTTCGTCCGTTGCTGATCCAAACGTCAAGGAAACTTTGGATATCAATGTTGTCGCTGTTTCTAACCCAACCTTGGAACTCAAGGCTGAAGAAACCACTGTCACCCAGAATGGCACCTTGACTCTTAATGCTGTCGTTACGGATTATGCTGGTGAAATCACTTATAGCTGGAAGTCTTTATATCAGAAGGGTAACTTCTCTGGTAATAAGACCTCTGATACTGTTACTTACAACGCCAACTCTTTTGGTTCTGATACCATTCAGGTCTCCTTCGTCCTTGGCGAAGAAGTCTATACCGATACGGTGGATATCTTCATCAAAGCAGATCATACCAACTGGACTGCTATCTCTTCTGCGGCTCAGTTCAAGTCTGAACTTCTTGCTCAATCCACTGTCAGCGGCAACTACTATCTGACTGCTGATATCGATTTAGGTGGTGAAGGTGTTGGTTTCCACACTGGCAACAAGTTTGCTGGTAAGTTGGATGGTCAGGGCTTCTCTATCAAGAATTATGAAGTTAAAGGCAATCCTGCTGATAAATATTCTACTGGCGGTTTATTTGGTGGCGTTGATGCTGGTGCGGTTATTGCTAATATCGGTTTTGAAGGTGTTGTCATCGGTCAGGAAGGTACCGGTTGGGGTACTGCCACAATCGCTGCTGACTTTGGTGGAACTTTAGAAAACTGCAAGATTGATGTTGCTCATACCTTTGATGGTTCTTCCTTGATGGATGAAAATCAGTGGTTCCCATTCTGCTCCGCTTTGGTTGGTGTCATGAAGGAAGGTTCTTCTTATCGTAATGTTGTTGTCAATGTCGATAAGAGCAATGAAGCCGGTTATAAGACCATCTTTGCTGATGTCGCCTATCCTGCTGGCGGTTCTCTTGGTACTTCCGCTCAGAACGCTCAGCAGTTCTCTGTCATGAGCTTCTATACCAACTCCACTGTTATCGGTGGTTCTGTCTGGGAATGGGGTTCTCCTGTTGAAGATCAGTCTTCCTATCATGTCGGCCTTGACTGGTCTACTGCTGGCACAAACACTTACGAAGACTTGGATTCCCATATCTGGGATATCAAGGCTGGTGCTATGCCTGATTTGATTGAAATTGCTTAATTGAAGCTTTCAAAAACGTTCCTAGGGCTGGCAGATTTGTCAGCCCTTATAAAATGATAAAATAGGAGTGGTTTATGAATAAAAAACTTATAACATTGTTACCGATGATATTTCTAGCCACTTCTTGTGACTTAAATATCCGTTTTCATCCACAGTCTAGCCAAACTAGTTCGAGTGCTAAGACTAGTACAGTCTTCCTAACTAGCGACTCTTCTTTTGACGAGGATTCTTCTAGTCTTTCAAAGGAAGATTCTTCCTCTAGCGATGGCTATTCTTTGATTTGGTCTGATGAATTTGATGGTACATCTTTAGATGAGACAAACTGGAATTACCAGTATGGTGATGGTTCTGTTTATGGAATCCCAGGTTGGGGAAACCAGGAACAGGAATACTATAAAAAAGACAATATCTCCCTTCAGGATGGCAATCTGATCATCACTGCCAAAAAGGAAAGTAGCAACGGCTATTCCTATACTTCAGGAAGAATCACGACTTCTGGTAAGGTCTTTACCAAATATGGAAAGATTGAAGCAAGAATCGCTCTTCCTGCCGTTCAAGGTATGTGGCCGGCCTTCTGGATGCTTCCTGAATCCAGATATGAGAATCAGGGATGGCCGCATTCTGGTGAGATTGATATCATGGAAGCCAAAGGAAGACTTCCCAATGTCACCTCTGGCGCTCTTCATTATGCTAATGACAACAACTCTCATACCTACTTGACCGCTAATAACGTCTTCAAACTCAATAACTATACCAATATCGAAGAATATCATGTCTATGGTATTTCC
>JAEEGL014787250.1_pt1 | contig 20540 bp, 10 predicted proteins | sample 9134231 | NCBI WGS metagenome assembly JAEEGL01 (sample SAMN16246548, study PRJNA631951) | gut metagenome | biome: gut microbiome; feature: rumen; material: fiber-attached | host: Bos | place: Iran: Karaj | collected 2018-10
ACACCATCCGCGGCTACGAGAACAAGACGCTCGAGGAATGCCGCGAAATGGGCATTAACGATTCCATGGAGCACAACGACTTCATGATCGGCTACGAGGGGCTGGATATCGACGCCGTCACCCGCGAAGGTAAGGTCGTTCCCATATTCCGCCGCGGCAAGTGGGCGTTCTGAAAAACCGAAGATTTGCTGATTTGAATATGCAAAAGGTTTGCCGCCCTCACGCGAGGGCGGCAATTCTCTTCCGAATTGAAATAACTGCGCGGGTGTGGTAAATTTGACCCGAGAGATCGGGCGTTGAAAGGGGGCTTGCAGGAAGTGAACTATCGCTTCAGAAATCTGAAAAAGATATCATAGCAGACCGAGGATGATTTGACGAATGTGCGAAATGCTTTTTTGCAAAAGAAAACAGAGACCGGTTTTTCGATACTGATCTCTGCTTTTCTTTGCCTTTTTCCTGTGCTCTATTATCTGATTTGGTTTACTTCCTTATCAGGAGCACAGGGACGCGGCTTTTTTAGTCCTCTGCTCACTGTTTTTTAGACTTCAGCGCGAAGCTTGCGGCGGCTGCGGTCACGGGCACGGCAAGCACCAGGCCGACGGAGCCCGCTATCGCGCGGATGAGCTCCATTACGGTATCGTCGTTGTTGATGAGCTGATAGGGCTGCATGCCCGCCGCGAACATGATTATCATAAGGTTGAGAGAGGCGCCTGCGAAAGCGAGTATAAGCGTGTTCGTCATGGTGCCGATCATATCTCGGCCTATGTTGAGGCCGGAGGCGAAGAGCCGACCGCGTGTAAGCTCGGGGTTGACGTCGGAAAGCTCGGTCACGGCGGAGGAGATGCTCATGGCAACGTCCATAACGGCGCCGAGTGCGGATATGATTATACCCGAAACGAAGAGGCCGCGGATATTGAGCGCAACACCCTGGAGCATCTGCGACTCGTCCAGAAGCCACTCGGCCTCGTCCATCGTGAGGCCGGAAACGCGGGCTATCCCGCCCGCGGCGAGCGCAAGCCCCGCGGAGACGCCGACGCAGAGCACGGTGCCGAGCATGGCGCAGAGCGTCTTTTTGCAGACGCCGCCCAGCAGAGTAAGTGAAAATACGGTGATGAACGCGCAGGTGACGAGCGTGAGCGGCACGGCCTTATAGCCCTTTAGCCACATGGGGATAAGGAAGAAGACTATTGCCGCAAGCGAATAGGCCAGCCCGATAAGGCTCATAACGCCCTTTTTGCGGCCGACGAATACGACCGCCAGAACGAACAGGACGATAAGCCCCAGGGAGAGCCAGCGGAAGTCGTAATTCACTATGCTTATCTGATAGCCGTCCTCACGCGAATCGGACGTGATCGTGACGGTAAGCACCGTGCCGACCTTTGCGATCTTTTCGTGCATGGGGCCGATATAGTTGTTGACGGGCATTATATCGCCCTTGAACCTGCCGGTAAGCACCTTGACGTTTAAGGACTGTGACCCGCGAAGCACGCCCTCGGCGTCATCATCGCGGGAGGTATTGTCGTACAATACCTGTGTCACCCGCACAAGCTCGTACTCTATGGCATAGTATGGGTTATTCTCGGCGGGCACGGTATTGCGCGCCGCAAGGATACCCGCGGCGAGCGCCGCCGCGCATATGAGGATGACACAGATATCGATTATCGTTTTGCGTTTTTTATTCATACGGTCGAAATAAGAGGTCAGGCCGGCCCCCGAGGGGGCCGGCCTTTTTATAACCTGTCAGTTGCCGAATACCATCTGCGCAATGAGGCTTGCGTCGGTGGCGTCGACATTGCCGTCGCCGTTAACGTCGGCGTTGATGAGAGCCTGCCCGGAGAGGCTGCCGGCATTCATAACGTAGGCGAACAACGCGGAAATGTCGCTTGCGGTCACTGCGCCGTCGCAGTTGACGTCGCCGATAAGATCGCTTACGGAGGCGTGGGTCACGACGATCTCGGCGCGGTTCCTGACGCGCAGACGCGCTACGTAGCCGCCGTCGACGGTAGAGGTATCTACCGTGATGGAGGCAAGACCAATCGCGGATACGGTGTCGCCGACGTTGACGTCAATGATGTAATCGCTCATGATGTAACCGTCGATGAACACCATTGCGCTGCCGGAGCCGTCGTTGACCATGATGGTCTCAAGCGCGCCGTCGGAGGAGTAGCCGAGGGATTCGACAGTACCCTGTATCTGAACGAGGGTGCCGGTCCAATCGGGGCTCATGGCCTCGGAGGTGGAAAGCTCGGTGGGAGCTATGACCTGCTCGTCATGGCCCTCGACCGCCTCGATCTTGGTGACGACCAGCTCGCGCTCGCCGTTATACGCGCCGAGCACGCCGGTGGCGCGGACGTACTGACCGATATGGAAGTCGCCCGCAACGGGGAACAGGTTGATGCCCGCGGTCTCGTCCTGGATGTAGATGCAGTCGAAGAACGCGGTATCCTGATCGTAGCCGGAGGCGTTGGAGGTAACGTAACCCTCAACGGTGTACTTGCCGCCGGGCTCCGAGGCGTTGACCTCGGCGATGGGGGTGATGACGGGCTCGGGCTTCAGAGCGTTGATGATGTTCATAACGATCTGATAGTTGGAGTTCTGCTGGGTGGTGGCGTTCTCGATCTCGACCTTGACTTCGAAGGTGGAGAAGAAGGTAACGCCGGAGGTGATGAGCCAGCCGCCGCCCGCAAGGTCCTCAAGGGTCATCTCAACAACTTCGCCCATGGGTACGACGACCTCGTCGGTATCGTAATTGGGAACGTAGCTGGAGGAACCGCCGAAGTTCGCCGTGTAGTTGGCGCCCCAGGTGGTGGAGTAGCCCTTGATGATGGAGATGGCGTTCTGACCCGCGATGACGGGCGCGCTGTTGTAGCCGGAGAAGGAATTGTTGGTAGTCTCAAGCACGTCCTTCAGCAGCCATACGGGCTCGCCGTCAACGGTGTAGGTGTAGTTGTCTTCGCTTGTGAAGTAGATGCGGTAAGCCTCGTTTGCCTTTTCAACGTTATCAACGACGATACCGTTTGCGATGCGGGTGTCGGTGCCGATGGCCTCGAGTATGCCGTTTGTAATGTTGTGGGCCTGCTCCGCGGCGTTCGTGGGATTGCCTCGGTCGGACTTGGAGCAGACGATGAGGTTGCCGCCGTTCGCGGCGTACTGAGCGATAGCGGAGAGCTCATCCTCGGTGTAGAGGTTGGCTTCGCCGACGTTCTCCCAGCCGACGTAGGGAACGGTGAGCACGAGGAGAACGTAATCCTTGATGTTGTCATAGGTCAGTTCGCCTGCGTGGACGTAGTTGGTGCGGATGGCGTTCTGAGCGCAGAGCTCTATGAACGCGGCGTCGGAACCGGCATAGTTGCCGGATACGTAGAAGTTGGCGTGACCGTTGTCGATGCCGATGTCAAGCAGCTCGGAGGGATCGAGCACGTCCATCTCATAGATATGGGTGAACTGCATGTAGGTCTCGCCGAGGTAGCCGGATACCAGCACGCTGATCTTCTGCGCGCCGAGAGCGGTGGGAGTGAAGTTGTAATTGAACTCCAGCTCGGAGTTGGAGGCGATGGTGCCGGGATTCTCGATGGTGTCGAGAAGGACGGCGTCGTTCTGACCGACCTGTATGTAGTACATGATCGACTCGATAACGAAATCGGTCGCCTCATAGTCGTAGAGGGTGGTGGTGAAGGTCATCTGCTCGTCCTTGACAGGGATGATGGTCTCGGTGGTGATATCGGAGATGCCGACCTTGGAGACGTCGCCTACCCACACGGGAGCGGTGACGGCGATGTCGCCATCCTGCTGAGTTACCCTGATGAAGTAATAGGAGTAATCGTTGGGGATGGTGGCCTCGACTACCGCGGAGGAGTCGGAGCAGTTCTCGGAATAAGCGGTAAGACCGCCGTTTACGACGACCTCTATGGTGCCGACGCCCTCGCCGTCGGGATCGGAGACGGAGGCGTAGATGTTGACGGCAGTGATGGGCTCATCCTCGTTCTCGGGGATCACGGTACCCATGATTTGATCGTTCAGGGTATAGTAGATCTCAAGGTTCTTGTCCTCGGTGGCGTACATGGTCATGTTGCGCATGGCCTCGTAAATGCCTTCCTCGGTGAAGTTGTCGGTGATGATAACGTCACGGGCGGTGTTGGCGTTGCCCCAGCGGCCCTTGTGGTTATCCTGGTTGTTGGTGGGAGCTACGTGCCAGCCCATGTCAAGGGCAAGGGTGTACTGCTCGTAGCTGGGCCAATAAGCGGAACCGCCTATCGCGCCCTCGCCGTTGCCGACCTCTACCATGGTGATGACGCGGTCGGCGGCGACGTCGTAATAACCGAAGTTATCGAAGTTGCCGAAGGTGGTGCCGGGATGGTTGAAGGCGTGTATGGTCTCGGTGTGCTGCTTGATGAGATCGTAGTACGCAACGAGGCCTGCGCCGCCCTGCACGGTGTAGATGCTGTTCTGGCGGGAGACTATACCGGTGGAGTTGTAGGTGTTGATATGACCGTACTGACCGGACCAGGTCATATCATAGCCGCCGATGAATATGACGTTGTTCTGACGGGTGTTGAGCTCGTCGATGAGCGTGGTGTAGTTGTACCACTTGGAATGGCCGTTTGCGGCAATGGTGCCGGACTCGACGTTGAGGAAGTCGCCGACGTTATCCTTGGTATCGAAGTAGTTGGAGTGGTCGGTGACCGCAAGGAAGTCGACGTTCTCGCTTTCGGGAAGGCCGGTGACGTAGGAGTAAACGTCCTCGAGCGTGCCCGCGCCGTCGGAGTATTCGGCGGTATGCGCGTGGAGCTGACCGTAATAGTAACCGTACCTGGGCTCGCCAACGGTGAAGGACCAGCTGTAGGTAACGGATGCGCCGTCGGCCCTGGTCACGATGACGGTGGCGGTGTACTTGCCGTCTTCAAGGTCGCCCGTGTAGTTGAGGGTGGCGGTATTGCCGGAAACCACGGTCTCGCCATCAACGCCGGAAACGGCGATAACGGCGGTGGGGTTCTCGCCCGCGTTGGCAAACTCAGCGGAGATGACGGGGTGCTTCTCGTCATGGGTAGCGGAATTGGCAAGGGGGCTTACGGCAACGATCTGCGGCTCGTCAACTATGTTGACGGTGACGGTAGCCTCGGAAACGAGACCGCTGGTATCGGTGGCCGTGAAGGTAAGAGTCATTGTGCCGACGCCCGCGACTATGGCGGAGCCGGGAACGACCGCACGGTACTTGGAGTTGGTCTGGCTGTACTCCATATCAACGGTGCCGGTGACCTCGCCCACGGTGTAGGTGAGGGTGACGGACGCGATGCCGTAATCGTCGACGACTGCGGCGGCTGCGTCGTAATCAACGCCGACCTCGGCGTCAAGGAAGGTACCGAGGGTGATTATGGGAGCCTTGTTCTGACCGAAGTATTCGCCGCCCCTGAACTGCCAGGTGGAGGTATACTTGGAGAGCGCCGCGCAAAGGTCGACGACCTCGCCCGCCTCTACGAGGAAGCTCGTATAGGAGGCCGCGCGGTAAACGGGCATAGTGACGCCGGAGGCGTCGGTCATGGTGGTGGAGCCGTTGTCGTTATAGGCGCCCAGCGTTACGTTCCTGACCATGACGTACTCGGAAAGGAGGTTTTCCTTATTAGCGAGCATGTCGGAGAAGGTATCGAAGGGCTGAGCGGGGATGCGGTCTGCAGAGGTGAGCTTGACCGCGCTTTCAACGCTCTGGATCTGGGGAACGCCGCCGTAGGTGGTCTTGGTGGCCTTGAGCCTTAAGACGTCGCCGATCTGGTAATCGTCAAGGGAGTTGTAGACCTGCAGACCGTAGATCTCGCCGTCGACGATGTCCTCGAGTATGGCGGAGTTGACGGAGTCGTAATTGCCGAACCTGTAAACAAGCTGAGCGACTACGGTGACGGAGGTGCTGTCGTCAGCCGCGATAACCTGCGGGATGGTCATGTCGCCCTCTTCGAACATATCGTCCGTGATGGGATCGACGAATACCACGGCCTCGTTTATGCAGGAGGCGTCGACAACGCGAAGCTGTACGCTGTTGTAGCAGGAGACGATGGCGATGACGTCAACGACGTCGCCCTCAACGTACTCGATCTCGGGGATCTTATAGATGTTGACGGTGCTTTCGTCCTGAGTAATGGGGGTGTTGCCGGAGGTATTGACCGCGCCGAGAGTTGCGGCCTCGACCTTTATGCGCTCGCACATATAGGCGGCGGTATCGGCAAGGAGCGCCTCGAGCGTGACGGTCTCGAGCGGCAGAGCGTTGCCGGAGGAGAGCACCTTGAAGGCGGTCTCGTCCGTGCCGTCCACGCCGGAGAGCTCGGGCAGTCCGCGGAAGGTAGCCCTTGTACCGGTGGCCTGTACCATGTCGCCGACGGAAACGCCGGAAGCGTTGGCGTCAAGGTAAACGTCGATGCCGGCGGTGGCGTCCTGAACGTAAATGTTCCTGCCGTCGATGAAGGTGACGACGCCGCGCACGGTGGCCTGAGCGTTGGCCTCGAGCGCGAGGGCCTGGGCGATGGTTATGTAAGCGGGAGCGGACGCCACGTAATCGGTGGGAGCGCCGTTCCTGAGCTGTACGGTGGTGTTGTACTTGGAGGCGGCGGCGTAAACGTCGACCGTATCGCCCTCAACAACGCCGTCGGGATAGACGGCTGCGCGGTAGATGGGAATGGTCTCGCCCGCAGCGTCGGTGATGGTGGTGGAGGCGGAGGAGCTGTATGCGCCAAGCACGGCGTCCTTTATCACAACGTACTCGGAGAGGTAGTTTGCGATATTGGCCTTGAGCTCGGCAATGGTGACCTCCTGCGCGGGCATGGGAGCGGTCTCGGTGTTCAAAACGGTGACCGCGGTAACGGACGAGAGCTGTCGGACCCCGCCGTATTCGCCCACGGTGCCGGTAACGGCAACGATATCGCCCACGTTATAGGAGTTGATGTTGGTGAAGTCGTAGACCTGCAGACCGATTATCTGACCGTCCTCGACGTCGCCGAGAAGCACGGAGTTAAGATCGCCGAAGTTGCCGAACTTCATGGTGACCTGACCCACGACGGTGGCGGTGCCGGAAGCGGTGGACATGGCGAGAACGCTCGCAATGGTCGTGTAATCGGGATAGAGCGCGGGATCGATGGGATCGTCCACGGGCTCGGGGACCTCGGTGGGATCGGGGACATCGGTGGGATCGGGCTCCGCAGTGGGATCGGGAGACGAAACGACTACGACGTCCTGTGCAAGAGCAACACGGAGCTGAACGCCGCTCGTGTGCATGCCGACGACGGCGGTGACGTTGACGGTGTCGCCCTCGACAGCGGAGTTGGCGGGCATCTTATAGATGTTGATGCTGCTGCCGTCCTGCGTGATGGGGGTGCTGCCGGAGGTGTTGACCGTGCCCATAACGGCCTCGGTGACGTGAACGCGCTCACAGATGTAGGCGTTAGGATCGGCGAGGAGCTGAGCCACGGTGACCTCCTGCAGGGGCATGGTGTTGCCGGTGGAAACGATGCTGAACGCAGCGGCGTCAGCGCCGTTTATCGAGGTGAGCTCGGGCAGGCCGTTATAGGCGGCGCGCTTGCCCGTTGCGCGGACGAGGTCGCCAAGCGCAAGCCCGGAGGGCACGGTGTTGCTGTTGAGGTACAGGTCGATGCCCGCGGTGGCGTCCTCGACGTAGACGTTCCTGCCGTCAAGCAGGGTGACGATACCCTCAACGGTGATGCCCTCGGCGTCGACCTCGGCGGCCAGCGCCTCGGCAATGGTCGAGACGGCGGGCGCCTCGGTGGGGTCGGGCTCAGCCGTGGGATCGGGCTCGTCGGTGGGATCGGGCTCCGCGGTGGGATCGGGCTCCGCAGTGGGATCGGGAGTCTCGCCCGAAAGGGTGCCGGTGATGGTAAGGTCGTCCATGCGAAGCGTTCCGGTGCTGCCGACGGTACCGTTATTCGCGCTTACCGTGTCGATAACGGCAATGCGAAGCTCGATGGACTCCGCCCCGTCGCACTCGGCGGGAAGCGTGCCGGCGACAGTTCCCCAAACGGAGCCTGACGTGAGCGAGACGGAAGCGCCGTCAACGGCGATGAAGTCCGTGCCGTTGATGCTGTAATACAGCAGGACGTTCTTGGGACCGGTGTTGGATGCGCGAACAGAAGCGGAAACGGCGATACCCTCGTACCCGGCCGCGTTTACCGTAGCGGTATAATACTTGGGAGCATCAGCGGAAGCGCCGTTCCAGGCGTTGCTGCTGATGGACTTGCCGGTAACTCCGTTCGAGGTGAAGTTGCAGGCGACGCCGTTATCCCTGGATACGGCGGCACCTGTGTTGTTTGCGTTTGCGGTGGTCGCAACGGCGTCAACGTCGAAGTTCCAGCCTACGATGGTCTCGGCGTCGCGCATGGGTACCTCTGCCCTTGCGAACGCGGAAGCCGGAACAAGCGAGATCGCCATCAATGCCGCAAGCAGCAAAGCGGAGATGCGTTTGATTCTGTTCATTGAGTTCCTCCTGTTGTTAATATTTGCAGCCGTTAAGGCGCATTTATACGGATACATTTTAACACAAATATCCCCCGTGCGCTATAAGTCGGCAAAAGATTTTGATAAATAATGTCGGTACAAAAATGTGTCAGCGCCAACGGAAAGGATTATTGCGGGCTGAGGGCCGCAAAACGCCGCGCAGGCGCTAAAAAAACGCCCCCGGCGCGTCCTTTTGAGGACATGCCGAAGGCGACGTGCCGTATTCGTACAGGGTCAAACGAGCTTTTCGGGATCGACTATTTCATCGAAGCGCTCGGGGGTGAGAAGCCCCAGGCTGACAGCAGCGGAGCGCAGTGTGACGCCCGTTTCGTGCGCGGTATGGGCGACGCGGGCCGCGTTCTCGTACCCGATATGCGGCGAGAGGGCGGTGACGAGCATGAGCGAACGGCGCATATACTCCCCCATCCTTTCGCGGTCGGCGCGGACGCCGGACGCACAGCGCAGGTCGAACGAGCGTATGGACTCCGAAAGGAGCCTGACGGACTGCAGGAACGCTTCTATCATGACGGGCATGAACACGTTGAGCTCGAAATTGCCCTGAGAGGCGGCAAAGCCCATTACGGCGTCGTTGCCTATGACGCGGGCGGCGACCATTGTGACCTGCTCGCATTGGGTGGGATTGACCTTGCCGGGCATTATGGAGGAGCCCGGCTCGTTTTCGGGTATCGTTATCTCGCCGAGGCCGCAGCGCGGGCCCGACGCCAGCCAGCGCACGTCGTTGGCTATCTTCATCATATCGCAGGCGAGCGCCTTTACCGCGCCGTGGGCGGCGACGAGCTCGGACTTGGACGTGAGGGAATGGAATTTGTTGGGGGCGGTGACGAAGGCCCTGCCGGTAAGCCCGGAGACCTTTTCCGCAACGAGCGCGTCAAAGCCCTTTGGGGCGTTCAGCCCCGTGCCGACGGCGGTGCCGCCCAAAGCAAGCTCCGAAAGGGGAGCGAGCGAGGCCGTGATAAGCTCCGCTCCGCGCTCGAGCGAGGCGCGCCAGCCGGATATCTCCTGCGAGAAGCGGATGGGCGTGGCGTCCTGAAGGTGCGTGCGGCCCGATTTTATGACGTCGGCGTTCTCAGCCTCGAGCCGTTTCAGCGTTTCTATAAGCCCGCTCACTGCGGGAAGCAGCGCGTCCTCGAGCATGAGCCTTGCCGCGATATGCATGGCGGTTGGGAACGTGTCGTTCGAGGACTGGCTCATGTTCACGTCGTCGTTCGGATGGAGCTTGAGCCCGGAAATGAGGCTTGCGCGGTTGGCTATGACCTCGTTGGCGTTCATGTTGGACTGGGTGCCGGAACCCGTCTGATAGGTGACGAGCGGAAAATGCCCGTCAAGCGCGCCCGTGCTTACCTCTGCCGCCGCGGCGGTTATCGCGGCGCATTTTTCGGGGGTCATCCTTTCGGGGACCAATTCGGCGTTTGCAAGCGCTGCGGCCTGCTTTAATATGCCGAATGCGTGTATGACCTCGCGCGGCATGGTCTCGCGCCCAACGCCTATCGGAAAATTCATGCGCGACCTTTCGGTCTGTGCGCCCCAAAGCCTGTCGGCGGGGACTTTGACCTCACCCATGCTGTCGTGTTCGATCCTGTATTCCATAGCGGTACCTCACTTTTTTATTCGTTTACGATCCGGCCCTTGCGGCGGACTTGACGGCGTTTATCAGCGTGTTCCAAAGCTCGATCGGCTCGTTGAAGCCTTCGTAATCGAACTTGAGCTTTCGCCCGTTTTCCGAGCCGAGCTCCACGACAGCTTCCGCAAACCCGTCGAACAGCGAGACCATTACCTGCCTGCCGCGGCGGAGAAATATGAACTCGATGGAGTCTTCCTGCTCGTCGACGTAGATGAGCCTCCATCCGCGCAGTGAAACGTAGTTGATGAAATCGGAAAGGCCGTCCGCCGCGTACTGCGCCTTTATCTTTTCAAAGAAAGGATCGCGTATCACGTAAGGCCCTTCATCGGTATTCGCCTTTTCGTCATGCACCGCCTTATAGGGCGCAGCTTTTTCGGGCGCTGCTTTTTGGGGCTTCGTGCGGCGCATAAGGACCGCGAGGAAGACGGCGACGCCGATCAAGCACAGCGCGGCAAGGCCGAGGAAAACCCACTCGAGCCAGGGAACGCCGTCCAAAAACCCCCTGAGCACCCCCAGTGCGGCGCCGGCGACCGCCGGTATGATCAGTTCTTTTGCCGAAAGCCCGGCTTGGTGATACGCCTTGTCATGTGCGGCTGTTTTTCTTTTCATCCGATCGTCCCCTCTATGTCCGCGGGAGATACGGCGATATAGTCCGCGCCTGCGGCTGTAAGCTCCTCCCTGTCGCCGAAGCCCCACAGCACCCCGCAGGAGGCGATACCGCAGGCTTTGGCCCCGATTATATCGTGCTTTCGGTCGCCCGCCATCAGCACCCGATCCCTGTCGGAAACGCCGAGGGAGGCAAGCGCGTACTCTATAACGTCCGCCTTTTCGGAGCGGAAGCCGGTTTTGCGCATCTGCTTATCGTCGAGCTCCGCGCCGAAAACGCCGTCAAGAAAGGGGCGCAGCCCCATATCGTCCACGACGATGTTTGCAAACGCTTCGGGCTTTGAGGTCGCAACGGCGGTCACTGCGCCCGCGCGCTTCAGCGCGGCAAGCGTCCGGGGTATGCCGGGATACACCGTGTTTTCGTAAACGCCCTTCGTGCGGTAGCGGGCGCGGTAAAAGTCCACGGCCTCCCCCGCCTGCTCCTTTGAAAAGCCGTAAAACCGCATGAAGGAATCGATAAGCGGCGGGCCGATGAAACAGGTAAGGCCGCGCTCGTCGGCCTCTATGCCGAATTTGGAGAGCGCGTAGGCGACGGACTTCGTAATGCCCTCGGCGGAGTTTACAAGCGTGCCGTCAAGGTCGAAAAGCACTGTGGTATAACGCATAAGCTGACCTCTTGAAGTATTGGTGTCTTTCCCGCCGTCCATTATACACAAGACGGGTGCGAAGCGTCAAGCGAGAAAGCGGGCAAAAACGCTTGTAAGACCGGTTTGCCTGCGGCAAACCCGATACGGGCTCAACGCGCGGCGGATGGAACGCGGGTGCTTCAGGAGGGCTTTCGCCTGCCGCGAGGCGTGTCTGAAGCGCGCTTTATGGCAGGCAGCGCTCTCCGGCGCTTGACAGCGGGAAGGGAGCTAAGCTATAATCGGAACGGGCGCGGCAAAACCGCGCCGGGTGAGCGAATGAAAAGAAGCGGATTCATCATAATTACAGCGGCTCTCTTTACGGTAAGCGCGGGGCTTGCCCTGCTTTTGCCGCGCCTTAAGCACGGGACGACGGCCAATATCTACCGCGGGAACGAGTGCGTTTATTCCGTGGATCTCTCGCTTGTGACGGAGAGCTATACGGTTGAATTCGACGACGGCGAGGGGCACGTCAACACGGTGGAGATAGCTCCCGGAAGGATACGCATGGCCTGCGCCAACTGCCCCGACGGGGTGTGTGTGAACACCGGCTGGACGGATTCTCCCGCAAAGCCGATCATCTGCCTTCCGGCAAAGCTCATAATCAAAATTGCGGGCGACGCGCCCGACGGCTTTGACGCCGTAACGGGGGCGGCAAGGTGAATACGAAGAGGCTTACGTTCCTTGCCGTGCTGACTGCCGCGGCGCTTGGGATATTCATTATAGAGGCGCAGATACCTCCGCTTGCGCCGATACCCGGAATAAAGCTGGGCCTTGCAAACGTGATCACGCTGTGGGCGCTGTATGCGCTGGGGCCAAGGGATGCGGGGCTCGTGCTTGGGGCGAGGATACTGCTGGGCGCGCTGTTTGCGGGCTCTGTCACGGCGCTTTTATACAGCGCGGCAGGCGGCGCGCTATGCTTTGTTTTGCAGCTTTTGTTAAAGCGCGCGGCGGGCGAGAAGAACATCTGGGCGCTTGGCGTGCTGGGCGCGGCAGCGCATAACGCGGGTCAGCTCGTCTGCGCCGCCGCAGTGACGGGAAGCGCCGCCGTTTTCGCGTATGCGCCGGTGCTTACCGCGTCGGCATGCGTAACGGGGCTTTTTACCGGGCTTATCGCAAACACGCTTTATACCAAGCTTAAGGACACGAGGATAATGCAGGGGCTTTGAGCCGAACGCATAATACGACACCCGCGGAAGGTAAACTCCGCGGGTGTTTTGCCGTGTTTTAGTCCTTTATGCACCGAACACCGTTTGCGCAAGCAGGCTTGCGTCGGTGGAGTCCACAAGCCCGTCGCAGTTCAAGTCGGCGTTTGCGAGGGCCTGCTCGCTGAGCGAGCCCGCGTTCATGACGTAGGCGAAGAGCGCGGAAATATCGGACGCGGTGACGGAGCCGTCGCAGTTAACGTCGCCGGGGTTTGCGGCAAGGACCGCCTCGTAAAGGGCCGTTACGGTAATGTCGGCGGTGACGCAGGAGAAGTCGCCGCTCCATCCCGTGAACAGGTATCCCTCGCGCACCGGATCCGTCGGAGCGACGGCCGCCGCGCCGTCCTCAACCTGCTGCTCGGAGATGAGCGCGCCGTCCCAGTCGACGAACCTGACCGTGTGGTAAACGGGCTGGGGCGTCTCCGTCTCAACGAACTTATAGAGGTAAAGCTTGTTCCAGTCGGAAAGGTTGTACGGCCTGAAATCGGTGCGGAAAATGCTTATCTTTCTGGTGCAGCCGGGAAGCGTGGTGGTGAGGTAATAAGAGCCCTCGGAGGCGTTTTCCGCCGTCACGGTATAGCCGTATGAAGCGGATGAGCCCGTTGTGAAGCCGCTTGTGGAATCTGTCGATATCATGCAGTAGACGTTTTCCGACGCGTTATAAAGCGTGAACGCGCCGTCTGCGCCGCGCTCCATGCGCCATACGCAGGAGGGGTCGGGATCGACGACGGTATCGCCCGTGACGGCGACGGGCTTTGCCTTCATTCGCCCGGAGGAGCACTCGGAGCTCATGGCGCCCGTATAGCCGCCGTTTACGCCGTAGAGCACGTAATCGCCGTCGGTAACCTCGTCAAGGCTCGTGACGAGCTTATACTCGCCCGCCTCGGGAGCCTGCGTGGGGTCGGGAGCCTGCGTGGGCTCGGGAGTGACGTCGGGAGCCTGCGTGGGGTCTGTCGAAGGCGCGGCGGTGGGGTCGGGCTCGTTCGCGCCGTCCCACAGGGCGGCGTTATAATAGGTCGTGCCGGAATACCAGCTGCCGCCGGTCCAACCGGACTGACCGCTGACGTAATACATGGTAAAGCCGGACGGCGCAAGCAGGTAGTTGTACCCCGAGACGTTGATATGGTCCGCGCCCTCGCCCGTGAACACGGGTGCGGGGCCGTTGAAATACATGCCTTTAAGGTTGGGACAGGAGCGGAACGCGCGGCGCTCGACCGTCTTTGCGCCGGAGCCCATATAGACTCGCTCAAGCGAGGAGCAGTTGAAGAAGGCGTAAGGGCCGATATCCGTGACGCCCGCAGGGACGGTCACGGAAACGAGGGTATCGCTTCCCGCAAACGCCGCGCAGCCGACGCCAGTGACAGGGTACCCGCCGATGCTTGCCGGCAGAGCAAGCTCGGCAGCCGAGCCGGTATAGCCCGTGATGACCGCGGAACCGTTCCTGACGAAATAGGTATAGTCGCCGTCGGAGGCGGGCGTGTAATCAAAGCCGTTTTCGGCGGAGCCGTAGATGAGCCTGCCGAACTCGGGATAGTCGATAAACACGTTTCGGTTGCCCTCTACGGAATAGACGTAGTCGTTGCGCGCCATTTCAAGGCTGTCGACCGGGTCGATGATGTTCCATTCAAGAAGCGTCTCGAAGGTATCGTCCGAGACGGGGCTCGTCAGATCCTCGCCCCAGCGCACGGCAACGTAAAAATAGATGCGCGCCGTGTCGCCCTTAAAGCCGTCGCGCGGCTCGAAGACGTCGGTCGACGAGTTGATCCACGCGTCTATCGGCTGACCGTTATACGACAGCCTGCTCGTTGCGGTATCCGTCCAGCCCATAAGGTGGTTGCCGCGCGCGGAGTTGACGGCCTGATCCTCGGGGCGGATATGGTGCAGGTCCGCTCCGGCGTTGCTGGTGTTGAAAGTGCCGAGGGATTTGGGCCAGACGTGCTCCCTGTTATAGGTGGCGCCGGCGTCCCATGCGCCGCTGACCGACGCGCCGGAGTAGCAAAGCAGTATGTTGCCGGGGATATCGGGGTCTGCGTCGGAGCCGTAGAAAAGGTCGCGTATCTCGCTGTAGCTTGTGATATGCGTGTGCGTGGCTGTCATTAGCGAGGCGAGGTCGTTTTTAAGCGCGGAGCCCGTCTTTGAGAGCAGCGCATCCACGCTGTACCCGTTGTCGGAGTAGTAGGAGCCGGTATAGGCCCGGGCGTCGGAGCGCGTGCCGGCCGCCGCGGGAAGCACGGCAAGCAGAACGAGCGCCGCAATAACGAGCGCGGTGAGCTTTTTGAACATTTTTATACCCCCTTCGGTTTATCACGCTGATTATACCATCGAAAAAAACGGGGTTCAATCACAAAAGAATCAGTAGAAAAAATTGTTCAGACTGCCCGCGGGTTGTTAAAGCCCGCGCTACGTGGTAGAATACGGAAAGAAAGCGATCGGAGAATACTTTGAATGAATATAAAAAGCTTTATCAAGGCCGCCGTGCTTGCGGCACTGTGCCTTGTGTTTGCCGGGTGCGCCGCGTGTCGCGGAGCAGCGCAGGACGCGGCTTTTGCGCCCACCGAGGCGGCCGCGGCACTGACCGAAGAGGTAACGCCCTCCCCCATCCCTTCCGCGGCGCCCACCGCTGAGCCGACGCCCGATCCTACGGAGGCGCCGACGGAAGCGCCGACGGCGGCGCCGAAGCCCACGGATACTCCGAAGCCAACGCGCACGCCCAAGCCAACGGGGACGCCGAAGCCAACGGGGACTCCCAAGCCAACCGGGACGCCGAAGCCAACGCGCACGCCCAAGCCATCCTCCTATACGCCGGCGCCGCTTGTGACGGGCGAGCCGGGCGACATAACGCTGGCGTTCGTCGGGGACCTTATGTGCCTTTCCGGTCAGCAGTACGCCGCGATGAGCCAGGCAGGCGGCGGCGGGTTCGACTTTGCGCCCTCGTTCAAATACGTGAAGGGGCTTTTGAAAAAAGCGGACTGCGCGTTCGGCAACCTGGAAACGGCGCTGTCGGAATCTGCTCCGTACTCCTATCAGGAAAAGTACGTTAACGGGATGCCCAACTGCAACGGGCCGAAGTCGTATCTGGACGCGCTTGAATACGCCGGGTTCGATGCGCTTGCGCTTGCGAACAACCATTGCTGCGACGCGGGGAAACAGGGCATTATCGAAACCGTGGACGCCGTGGAGGAAAGCGGCCTGTATCACACGGGGCTTTTCAAGGCGCAGAGCGTCAAGCGTTACCGCGTGATAAACGTGAAGGGCATAAGGGTGGGGTTCATCTCATACGCGGAGTTTTATAACGGTCAGCAGGGCTGCGTGGGCTCCGACACGTTTATGCTGAACATGTATTCAAAGGCTGCGGCAGCGCGGGACATAGCGGCGGCGAGAGCAGACGGAGCGGAGTTCATCGTGGTGTACGAGCATTGGGGACGCGAGCATACGCAGACCCCGACCGACGCGCAGCGCAAGCACGCGAAGGAGCTTGCGAACGCGGGCGCAGACCTTATCTGCGGATCGCATTCGCACACGGTACAGCCCTCGGTGTGGCTGACAGCCGACGACGGCAGGCGGGTATTATGCTTTTATTCGCTTGGAAATTTCGTTTCGAGCATGTCGCAGGAGGCCGCGAACGACACGGTGATAGCCGAGGTCGGCGTGAAGAGGAGCGCGGACGGGCGCGTGAGCATTTCGGGCGAGGCTTACCACCCCGCGCGGGTCATACGGGCGCTTGAAGGAAAGGCGTTCGTGGTGATGCCCACCGAAAACCGCGATTTCGCCTCGCTGCGCGCGCAGCTTGACGCCTGCGAGCAGCGGGTCATGCGCGTGCTGATGAAGGAAAGGTAAGGCCGATACGATAAAAACATACAAAGGGGGCCCGCGTGTTTCGCGGGCCCCTTGCCGTGCGGGCGGCTCGGTCATGCTTTAAGCATTCTCTCTATCATATCGAGGGCATTTGTGTAAAACTCCTCGTCGTTTACGGCCGGCACGTCGACGTACTCTATGCCGCAGGATGGAAACAGCAGCTTGCGCTCCTCGGGAGCGTACATGTCGAAGAGACGTATTTGGGTTTCGGGGAAATTCCTTGCCTTGCACCGCGCAAGCCACCACAGGTCGAACTCCGAGGGATCCATGCCGAAGCCCAGAACGTAAACGTCGCCTGTCAGGAAGCAGTCCGTCCAGCTTTTGGGAGTATAGGCGTCGCCCTTTTTGAAGGCGGAGAGTATTCGGCCCACGGTCTGCTGCATGGAACCGACAACGTAGGAGACGAGCTTGCCGTACTCGTACTGGTCTATGACGATGGAATTGGGCTTGTACGCGGAGCCGTGTATGTGCCAAAAGTGCTTGTCGCCCTGCTCGGTGTGGATCTTATAAAAGCGGTTCAACAGCACGGCGCGGAGGCTGCTCTTATCCGCCCCTGTGTGATACAGGTAGTTTTGGCTGCGCCGCATCGTAAAGCCGGGGACGAGCATGTTTTCAAGCTCGAAGCCGTAATTGGTGGTGATGACGTGGGTCACCGGGAGCCGCGCCGTCCTTTGCCACAGCGCGCCGTGCGTGGAGCGGGGGTCGGGGTCGTCGCCGCTGTCGGTAAGGTCGGCGATGTAGCTGAGGCATTCGCGCACCCTGCCGCCCGTTGCGGCGATGACCTTCATGGAGGCGGGGAGCTTGGATATAAGCCAGTGCTTATCCGTGAGTCCGTTCAGCTCCTCAAGCCTTTCAATTACCTCGTCCCACGAAAGACCGGTGACGTCTTCATGGAGGTCCGCCCGGTTTATGCCGTTGCCGACGAGCAGCACGGCGGGCCGCCCCTCCCTTGTGATGGGCGGGAGCGCGGCGTTCAGGCGGTCCGCGGCGGAAACGCGGACGGAGTGATTTTGCATTTGTTCTTTCATAAGCGTCCTTTCGGTCAGTCGGAGGGGAGTTTAAGCGCGGCGTCAAGCCACTCATGGGCGATCTTCGTATTGGGATGAGCGGGACCGAGCTTTTTATCGAAAACATCGTAGGCTTCGGTAAGATACTTCACGGCCTCGGCGCGGTTGTTTTGCTCGAACCTGAGCGCACCGATATTTGCGTAAGTGACGGCGGTCGACGGGTGGTCGGCGCCAATGACTTTTTCTCGGACATCAAGCGCTTTTTCGTAGTATTCGAGCGCCTTATCATAGTCACCCATGGCTTGGTACACCTGCGCGATATTGTTGTACGTTACGGCGGTATCCGGATGCTCGGCGCCCAGCACTTTCTCGCTTCTCGCGAGATCTTTTTTCATGTACTCGAGCGCCTTGTCATAGTCGCCCATGGCGTAGTACAGCGAAGCGATATTGTTGTACGTTGCGGCGGTGTGGGGGTGCTCTTCGCCCAAAACCTTTTTGACGACGCCGAGCGCTTTATTGAAGTATTCGAGCGCCTTATCATAGTCGCCCATGGCTTGGTACACGCCCGCGATATTGTTGTACGTTGCGGCGGTGTGGGGGTGTTCTTCGCCCAAAACCTTTTTGACGACGACGAGTGCCTTATTGAAGTATTCGAGCGCCTTATCATAGTCGCCCATGGCTTGGTACAACTGCGCGATATTGTTGTACGTTGTAGCGGTATCCGGATGCTCCGCGCCCAGCGCCTTTTCCCTGACCTTGCGCGCTTTCAGATCGCATTCGAGCGCCTTATCGTAGTCGCCCATAGCTTGGTACACCTGCGCGATATTGTTGTACGCTGTGGCGGTCGATGGGTGGTCCTTGCCAAGCGTCTTTTCCAATACGGCAAGACCCTTTAAGTTGTAATCGAGCGCCTTATCACAGTCGCCCATGGCTTTGTACACGCACGCGATATTGTTGTACGCTGCGGCGGTATCCGGATGCTCGGCGCCCAACACCTTTTCCCCGACCTTGAGCGCTTTCAGATTGAATTCGAGCGTCTTATCATAGTCGCCCATGGCTTGGTACACCAGCGCGATATTGTTGTACGCCGAGGCGGTTTCGGGATCGTTCGCGCCGCGCGATTCCTCGCTTGCTTTTACGGACTTTAGCAGGAATCCGAGCGCCCGCTCATGCTCGCCCATATCCCGGCATACCGAACCCGCGTCGTTCCAGATAGCGGAGTTTTCTTCGGTGTTCCCCTGCCTGCCGTCCGCAAGGGCCACAAGGGTCTTCATCGGCGACTCGCGCACCGGTCTAGCGTTCGGCTCCTCAAACAGCAGCTTCAGCAGGCGGGCGTAGAGCTGCGTTTTTCTGTCGCCAAGCCCCGGGTGCTCCGGAAACACGCGCCTTCTCAGCCCGTCGTCCTCCGCCATCATCTGGCCGAAGTCCTTCAAAAGCCGCTTGAAGAACACCAACGAGGAATCAAACTCGCCCGTCGCCGCAGCCCACAGCCTTTGGCGGAACACGGGCGCATCTATCCCCGTCAAAACGAAGAACTCGCCGAGGATATCCGGGAGAATGGGTATGATATTGCCGTCGGAAAATATGCCCGCCGCCTGAAGGAGCGATTCGTGCGGAGCAAGCTCAATGGAATCCAGCAGTTCCGCATTGCGGCCGGCGCTCCTTTTTACAAGGTCAAATTCCGGCCCGAACGCTTCATAAAGCTTGTCAGCAGCAACCGGGGACCCCGCGCCAAGAACCGTCGCCGCTATCCATATACGGCAGACTGCTTTGACAATCTTTTCAGCCAATACGGTTCCCGTGGATTCAATGCGTTTATTTATGATATCCTGTTCACGGGAAACGAAATAGCTAAGCAAGTCTTTCCGCGTCCATTTCAGTGCGCCAGGATACCTGACCCATGCATCCGTCAAAAGCATTGCATAAATAGGACGAACCAAGTATGGATCTATTCTTTGCAACATATCTTCAATTATATACTCCTCACCATTTTTCAATGGGCGACAATAATCATCCTCGCGCAATGCAGCATCCATTGCAGATTTTGAGAAATCTTTAATAAGACATAGTATATTATTCTTGTCCAATGGTTTCAGCATCAAGGGCGACGCCGGACCGCAAAATGAAATATCGGCACGGTCTGCAGATAGGAGGCTTTCAAACCAAGAGATATGTCCATACTCATCACTGGAGTCACGTTCTATCAAAAGAAGACGTAAAGGCAATACTCGCGAGTATTCACGCTGAGAAAGCTTTTTCATCCACACGCTGAGCTCTTTGGTATGAGGGGCGACGTAGTCCGCGATGAACAGGGTCTTGCCGGGATAAAGCCCGTCGAGCTCGCCGAGTTGCTTCCAAACGTTTTCGCCTTTTATTTCAAGACACAACCACTCGCCTGTTTCCAAAAGTTCATTCTGCAGTTCATAAGCTAGGCGCGTTTTACCCGAGCCAGCAGGGCCTGCTATCGCGTACCAACGGAAAGGGGCTGGGCCAGATACGAATTCACGAAGTTTTTCCATTTCGTTTTCTCGCCCGTAGAAGCCCGCTGAGCGGTAGTTGAACTCAAATATACTGCGTGCACTTCCGTGGCCCAAAGGATATAGACGCATCCCCAACCTTTTGTTTTGACGGTCAAAGAATTCCCCGACCACTTTTAATAATGCTCTAAGCTTGGTCGGGCCTGCATCCCTCACAGCTTTTATAAGAGAGTTAACGTCGATTACGTCTTTATGGCAGTCGAAATCAAGCCCGCCTTTTGCTTTATCGAATTCCGCAGCGGAAGAATCCTTATATTGGGTATGCTTGAGCTCCATCGTAACGAGTATAAAGTGGAAACCGCCTTTCTTATACTCATCCGATGTTTTTTCAAGAGATTCCAAAACCTTTTTCTTGGTCGATTTGATCGATATCTGAACGACGATTTTTTTGCCCTCATAGATAAGATCGACGCCGGGAGCATTCTGCTTTTCGGCATTGGCGTTTTTAAGCTGCCATCCGTAGAGCTCGTTCAAAAATACCTCAAAGAATTTTTCGGCGTCGACGTGTATGGAAG
>JAEEGL014876099.1_pt1 | contig 20540 bp, 19 predicted proteins | sample 9134231 | NCBI WGS metagenome assembly JAEEGL01 (sample SAMN16246548, study PRJNA631951) | gut metagenome | biome: gut microbiome; feature: rumen; material: fiber-attached | host: Bos | place: Iran: Karaj | collected 2018-10
CTGGGTGAAAAATCGGTTTCGGACGAGAAAAAGCGCGCTCAGCTTGCGGCTTACGATGCGCAGGTTTCCGTTGCAGATTATTGGGTTGGACAACTCTTTGGGCTGCTCGAAACGCATCAGCTGCTCGACGATACGGTGGTGATCGTGGTGGGTTCGGTGGGGGCGGAGCTCGGTAAACATGGCGCTGCGGGCGATGGGCATGCGCTGTTGCCCGAGTTGCTTCAGGTGCCCCTCGTCGTCTGGATCCCCAAATGGAAATCGCCTTCAAAATCGCATGTTTTGCGTGGCGGTGGGCTGGAGGATGTACCCCGTCTGGTGCTGCAGCTTTCGGGCATCGAGGTGCCCGAGAGCTGGCCGGGCATCGATCTGGCGCATGCTCTGATGATGGGACAGCCGATTCCCGCACATCCCCGAAGCACCATGTCGGGCAATCAGGTGGCGGCGCGGTTCGGTCAATGGGGCCTGCGCGGTCTGGGCAGCCGCCAGCTGCGCCTCTGGAATCAGGGTGAGGACGGCACGCAGTTTCACGAGGTGACCGAAGATTGCCCGATCACGTTGCGCACGTTGCGCAATTACATGCTGGATGATCGCTGAACGGCAGACTTTTTGCGGATAGGAGTTGACTTTTAAAGCATCTGCCACTAGTTTGCCCCAGTTTTTGGATCTGGCCACTCGCCAGATGATTTGTGTTTCTTTTTAAGGAGTGCGGTTTTATGGCCGTCAAAATTAGGATGCAGCGTTTCGGTGCTAAAAAGCGCCCCTTCTACCGGGTGGTCGCTGCCGATGAACGTGCCCCTCGCAACGGACGCTTTTTGGAGCAGGTCGGTCTGTACGATCCGATGACCAAGCCGTCCATGATCAAGTTTAACGATGAGCGCCTGAATTACTGGCTTTCTGTCGGTGCCAAGCCTTCCGATACGGTCGCCAGCTTAATTCGTCGCCAGAAGCGCGAAGCCGTCGTCGCAGGTTGATGCTGTGGAAGAGCTCCTCGCTTATATCGTGCGGGCGATCGTCTCGGAACCTGATGCGGTCGAGGTGACGCTTGGAGATCGCCGTGGGGAGCCTGTGTTGCGATTGTCCGTCGCTGAGGCCGATCGGGGTTGCGTGATTGGGCGGCAAGGTCGCACGATCCGCGCCATTGAGACGATTTTAGAAGCGGCTCCCGGGCCAAGGGTAGCGCTCGAAGTTGTCGATTGATATGGATGCCTCCGCAGCAATCCAGGATTTGGGGCAAGACGCAAAAACTTTGATCGCCATGGGGAAGATCGGTCGACCTCACGGCGTGCAGGGTGAATTGCGTTTTTGGCCTCACAATGGGGCTGGTCGTTTGCTGTGTGAAAATCGCGAAATCTGGGTGGGTTCCGAAAATGGTGAGGGCTCTGCTCAGGTTTCTGGATTGCGCGCTTATTGCGTACGGTCAGCGCGGCGCGACCCCAAAGGGTGGTTGATCAGCTTGGACGGGATTGATGATCGCGATCAAGCGGCTGCTCTTTGCGGATTGACGTGGTTTGAAAAGCGTGAAGCGTTCGAGCCTTTGCAAGAAGGCGAGCTTTACCTGGTGGATTTAATCGGATGCCAAGTGCGCACGCCTTCGCGCGAAAACATGGGTCGGCTGATCGATGTTTGCGAGGCGGCGGGCAATCAATATTTGGTCGTCCAGACGGGTAAAGAAGAGCGCTTGGTGCCTGCGCGTCGAGAATTTATCGTCGAATGCGATTTAAATGCGCGGGTTTTAACGCTGGTCGATCTTGAAGGTTTGCTTCAAGATTAGTTCTTTGAAATGTGCGCGGTTTCGTTCACTGTATTGACGCTCTTTCCAGAGATGATCTTGAGCTATGTTCGAGATGGAGTGATCGGACGCGCAATCCGAGCAGAGTTGGTGAATGTAAAAACCGTTGATATCCGGGATTTTACATTCGATCGACACCGAACCGTAGATGACGTGCCTTTTGGAGGCGGCGCGGGCATGGTGATGAAACCGGAGCCCATCGCGCTCGCTTTTGAATCGCTCGGACCGATGGATCGCAAAGTGCTTCTGGCGCCGCATGGCAGACCTTTTCGCCAGCGGGATGCGGAAGCGTTTTCAAAGATGTCGAATGTGGCGTTGCTTTGTGGCCGCTACGAAGGCATCGATGAGCGCGTGATTCAACGGTACGTGGACGACGTCATCTCCATAGGCGATTATGTCTTGTCGGGCGGTGAGTTAGCTGCCTTATGCGTTTTGGATGCGACGCTGCGGCTGGTTCCGGGCGTCCTGGGAAACGCAGAATCGCCTGTCAATGAATCCTTTGGTTCAGCGGGTCTGCTCGAATACCCTCAATACACTCGTCCGGCGGAGTGGCGAGGGGAAAGCATTCCTGAAGTTTTGTTAAGCGGGCATCACGCTCGCATTGAAGCGTGGCGACGCCGTGAGTCGTTGCGCCGTACGGCTGAGTTTCGGCCGGATCTTTTAGAGTCAGCAGAGTTGACTGCTGATGAGCAGCGGTACGTGCTCGAACTGAAGTCGGGCGAGACCGAGGAGAACGAAAAATGAACGCCCTCTGCGCTGTTGAGAAACCATTTTTGAAGGGCGATATGCCCAAGTTCCGCGCTGGCGATACGGTCCGGGTCCACGTCCGCATTCGCGAAGGTGAAAAGACCCGTATTCAGGCCTTTGAAGGTGTTTGCCTGCGCCGTCACAATGCGACTTTGCGCTCCACCTTTACCGTCCGCAAGATCAGCTACGGTATCGGCGTCGAGCGTATTTTCCCGCTTTACAGCCCCACCATCGAAAAGATCGAGGTTGTGCGCGAAGGTCGCGTGCGTCAGGGCCGCATCTACTTCCTGCGCGCCCGCGCCGGTAAGGCCGCTCGTATTCGCGATCGCGGACAGCGCCGCTAATTTTGGCGTCGCGTCATTTGGATTTTCGCTCAAAGCCTACTTCGCCTTGCGGAGTAGGCTTTTTTTATATGCGGGTTTTGTAAAAAGTTTGATTTTCAACAGGTTACCCCATGCAGCAGCTTTCCCTGAGCGCTTTGCTTCCAGATGCTGATCCGCCTTCTTCCGGGCCCATCGGCGCGGTGGATCGCTGGGCGCGCGAAAACGGCTATTCGACGGTGATCGGTGTGGACGAAGTGGGGCGGGGACCATTGGCGGGGCCTGTGGTTGCGGCGGCGGTGGTGCTCGGCGAAGGCTTGCCCGATGGGGTCGACGACAGCAAAAAGCTGACGGATTTCAAGCGCAGGCAGCTCGCCCATCAAATTGTGCGATCCGTAAAAGCCTTTGGCATTGCGAGAGTTGAAGCTTCCAGAATCGATGAAATCAACATTCTGGCGGCCACCTTTGAAGCGATGCGGGCGGCGATTCTGCAGGTGGAAAAGCGTCTGGGGCGCAAGGCGGATTTGCTTCTGGTCGACGGCAAGCTCAAGTTGCCTCACTATCTGGGCGAGCAGCGGGCGCTTGTGGGAGGCGATCACCGCAGTCTGGCGATCGCTTCAGCGAGCATTCTGGCCAAAGTTTCGCGGGACTGCCGCATGATCGCGCTCGATAAACGCTATCCGGGGTATGGATTCGCGCAACATAAAGGCTACGGCACGCTGCAGCATCGCATCGCTTTGGAAAAACTGGGGCCCTGCCCGGAACATAGAAAGAGTTTTGCCTTTAAATCCGCAGAGTTAAATAAAACATGACGAGTTCGAGGCTGGCGCTCGGCCGGGCGGGTGAAGATTTTGTGGCCCGCTACCTGGAGTCGCAGGGGTTTGTGATCGAGACGCGCAACTGGGTCTGCCAGGGCGGCGAGATCGATTTGGTGGCGCATCGGGGGACGCTTCGGATTTTTGTAGAGGTGCGCTCCGTTTCGACGCCGTTTTTGAAGTCCGCGCTCTGGACCATTACGGCCAGAAAACAGCGTTTGGTTGCCCGCGCAGCTATCAGGTATTTAGAGAAATTCCCGTGGGAAAACGGAGACTTACGGTTTGATGCGGCGGCGGTCAATTTTGCGTGCTCGCCGCCTGCTTTGGAATATGTCGAGAACGCGTTTGTGCCGGATGAGGCGTTTTAGGGCAGGTTATTGAAGCGCGCTCGCTTTGACGCAGTAGCATTCGGGCGTGAAGCCGGCGTCAGAAGGCTCGCAGGGGTTGATGCCGCTGTTGTCGTCTCCACCGATGATCGGCTTGCACAGGGCTTTTCCTGGGCAATCGTCGTCGTTGATGCAGGCGATGCTGCAAAAAGCGTCTGAGCCTTTATAGGTCAGGCAGATTTTTGTTTCGCAGCATGCGTATTGGTTGATGGCGCATGAGGCACTCGTTTCGGTCATGACGCCTCCATCTTCAACATCGGTCTTGGTGCCTTCGCAAAGCGAAATATTTTCAGGAATATTGCAGGGTTGGCCAAAACCAGTGTCGCAACCGGCAACGCTTAAAACGAGCCCGAAAAATGCGGTGGCGAGGGTTGCGGGAGCGGTTGTGACAGCAAAAAAGAGACGCATGGTTGCCTCCAGCAGCGAGCGCAGTTCAAACAATCGATTTACCTTACGCGGTTGGCGCCATTTGAGCAAGAGATGCGTTCATCCGCTTTTGTGCCTGATTTGGTTTGCGTTCTGCGGATGGCAAAGGTATACGAAACTTCTCATTTTGGGGGTACCTTTTGAACGGCTCTCACAATTCGCCTTGGAGGGGAATATGCCCTTTCTTCGCCGTTTTCTTTTGTCGATTCTAACGTTAGCGCCTCTCTGTGCTTCTGCCCAAGATTTCGATTTTGCGCCGATCGATGTCGATGCAGAGAAAGCCACCAAGCAAGATCTCAACGAAGCGCAGCGCGCTTACAAGCGCAAAGACTTTTTGAGAGCGAGCTTGATCTTGCACAAGATTGTGACTCGTAACGAAATCGCGGTGTCGCCAGCGGAGCAGAAGTCCGAATATTCGTTGGGCAAAACCCTTTACCGTCTGGGGCTTTATCAGGCTTCAATGACGTATTTCGGGCGCGTGGTCGAGGCGGGGCCGGAGCATCGCTATTATCGCGCAACCTGTAAGTGGCTCTATTACCTGTCGCGAAAGATTTCGGGCGACTCGACGATGCTCGAAAAGATCGTGAAATATCGTCCCGACGATTGTCCGGCGGATTTCCGTTCTGAGCTCGCGTTCCTGATCGGGCAATATCACTACCAGCAAGGCGATTTGCCCCATTCGATCGAATTCCTGCGTCAGGTGGATGCGGGCAGCCGTTACTTCCCAAAGGCCAAATTCCTTGAAGGGATGACCCTGATGCGCCAGGGCTATCCTCAGCCGTCGATCGCGGTGTTCAAGCAGCTGATTGAAGCCGCCAAGGGAAGCTCGCAACTGACCGAAGATATGAAGTATTTCAGCCAGTTAGCCACTTTGTCGATCGCCCGTATTTACTACGGCATGAACGCATTCCCGCAGGCGGTGCAGTATTACGACTCGATTCCACTCGACAGCCCGCTCTGGCTCGACGCGCTCTTTGAGGCGAGCTGGACCTTCTTCCGCATGAACAATCACGAGAAGGCGCTCGGCAACCTGCTGACCCTCGGTTCGTCGTTCTTTACCGATGAATATGTGCCTGAAGCGGGCATTTTGAAGGCGGTGATTTTCTTCTCGAACTGCAATTACGAAAAAGCGCGCGATGCTTTGAACGAATTCCGCGCCACCTACGAGCCTCTGCGCGACGAAATTCAAGGCTACATCGCCAGTTACGAGGATCCCGTCGAGCTCTACAACTATCTCAACAAGATGCAGGATTCCGGTGAGGCGATTTCGCCGCGCGTGCAGCAGATCCTCAACGCCGCCTTCCAGGATAAATCCCTGAAGCGGCTGAACGCCTATATGCGCGAGCTCGATCGCGAAAAGGATCTGATCACGAGCTCCAAGTCTTCCTGGTCCAAGAGTCAGCTGGCAGAAGAGATTTTGTCGGATACCGAGTTCGTGCGCTCCTACGGTGTGGCCGAAGCGGGCCGTCTGACCCAGCAGCAGCTTCAGGGCGTCGTAAACGAACTGAACGATTTGCTCAGCCAGGCGCAAAAGATCGAGATCGAAATTCTGACGGCGGAAGCGGTCAATCTCGAAAATCCGATGCGCGCAGCTGGATTTATCAACCATTCCACTTCGTCCGGACCGGTCTATGCAACGGACGATGAGCATATTTATTGGCCCTTTACCGGCGAATTCTGGCGCGATGAACTGGGCTATTACCTTTACACGATCAAATCGGAGTGCGGTCGATGAGAAGGGGTGCATGGCGCGGCGTAATGCGCGCGGTTTTCGCATCTGCAGTTTTTTGTGGGGCGGCGAATGCTCAGCAGAGCGCTCAGCTTGAGCAGAAAAATGAGGAGGTCTTTAACGGCCTTCAACGCCTGATCCAGATGACGCCCGAAACGGATCCCAAGAAGCCTGAGCTCTATTTCCGTTTGTCGGAGCTTTATGCAAAGCGCGCTGAGAATGAAGAAATCAAGGCGAGCGATGAGCATACGGCCTGTCTTGAGCGCTCCATGGATGACGACGCTGCGCTGGCCAAATGCGAAGAGCGCTACAACGCGCGCCTGGAGCAGATCAAAAAGACGGATGGCGCAAAATCTCAGGAAATTTACCGCTATATTGCGCAGCAATATCCAAACTATGAAAATATAGACCGCGTTTTGTTCGCCCTCGGTTTCGATTACCAGCAAAAGGGCGAGACCGAAAATGCGCAGAAATTCTATGTTTTCCTGATTCAGAATCACCCGGATTCCCCGCATATCCCCGATGCGCTCTATAACCTGGGTGAGATTTATTTTGATGCGGGCGATATTCCCAACGCGACGGTGTTTTATCGCAAGGTGACCACCGACTACCGCGAGTCTGATCTTTATAACCTGGCTCTGCACAAGCTGGGCTGGTGTTATTATAACAAAGGTCAATATCAGGATGCGCTCGACACCTTCGTCGAGGTGATCAATCACGCCAACAAGCTGAATTCCCAGGGCGGCAAAGCGCGCCTGACCCGCAAGAAGGAAGCGACGCGCGATTTGGTGACCGTTTACGTCAACACCGACAACAACAATCCCGCAAAGACCATCGCGTTTTTTAAGTCGATTGCGCCCAACGATTATTTAGCGCTTTCTGAACAGCTGGCGATAAAATACATTGATACCGGCCAACTTGCGCAATCGAATGCGATGTACCGCGAGCTCATTAAGCTCTATCCCAACACCTATAAGGCGATGACCTTCCAGATTAAGATCGTGTCGAATTCCACCACGATCGGTCAGCAGTCTCTGGCGGTCAACGACGTGAAGGAGCTGGCCAAGCTTTGGCGAACCGCAAAGGAATTGCCCGACGCTACGCCTGCTCAGGTGTCGCAGGATCAAGAGGTGATCGAGTCGCTGGTGCGCAAGATGGCTGAAGAGCAGTACGCGCTGGCCGAGAAGAATAAGAGCAAAAAAGAGTACCAGAACGCGCTCGATCTTTACGTGGATTACCTCGACATCTTCCCCGACAGCCCCCATCTGGCGATCGCGCTGTATAACACTGCAAACCTGGCATTTCGCTTAGAGCGATGGGAACTTGCAGCTCAAACCTATGGCCGTGTTCTGAAATCGGATCCCGATGAGGAGACCAAGAAGGAAGCGGCTTACAACATGGTGACGTCGTATCAGAACATCCTGATCGATCAGCAAAATGCGGAGATCGCGGCGGCTCAAAAGGACAAGAAGAAGGGCGGCAAAAAGAAGGATGACAAAAAGGACGATGGCTTGCTCTCGGAAGGTGCGGAAGCGACGATTCCCGAGCCGAAGGAGCTGTCTGAAGTTCAAAAGAGTTATATTGAGGCCACGGAAGTTTACTCGCAATATGTGCCGGACGGTGACGATCTGATCGAGATTAAGTACTCTGTTGCCAAGCTTTATTACGATAATAACCATTTTGATAAAGCGATCCCGATCTTCAAGGAAATCTCGGAAAAGCATCCCAATCACGCCCAGGCTGTGTTTGCCGCAAACCTGTTGCTCGATACGTATAACCTGACCAAGGATTACGACAGCTTCAACGCCCAGGTCGAGACGTTCCTGCCCATCTACACGCCGTCGCGCGATGCGCAATTCAATAAGGAATTGAACAGTTACAAGCGTCAGGCCAACTTCAAGCGCTGCGGTGCCTTTGAAGGGCGTCACGATTACCTGGAAGCGGCGCGTTGTTATTATCGATATGCGCACCATTTTAAGGACTCGGAATTCGTAGACAAAGCCTATTACAACTCGGCGGCCAACTACGAGCGCATGCGCAACATCGATCGCGCGATCGCCGTCCGCATGGAGATGATTCAGGAGGTTTCGGGTTCGGAGCTGGTGCCGAAGGCGTTGTTCCAGATTGCCGCAAACAAAGAGGATTTGGCGACTTACTCCGAGGCTTCCGAGGCCTATGAAGTGTATGCGGCCAACTTCCCCGATAAAGAGGAGGCGCAGAAGGCGCTGGAGCGCGCGGCCGGCTTCCGCAAGGGACTCGGTCAATACGCAAAAGCCATTGAAGATTCGCGGGCTTACATCTCTTTGGTAGGCTCCGATAAAGCCAAGGCGGCTGAAGCGCATTTCAACATCGGGCAGGTCATGGAGCTCCAGGAGAAATGGTACCAGGCCTGCGATCACTATGCGGAATTCCTGCGCAAATATAAGAAATATGCAACCCCCGATCTGGTGCTTGCCGTTTATGCGCATTACGGCAACGCCTTCCATCAGCGCGGCGGTCCAAAGAACGAAAAAGCGTCTCGTGAACAATACGATGCGGCTTATAACTATTATAAGAGCCTCAACAACGATGAGCGACAAAAGCTGGGTAAGCGCGGACGCGAGGCGATCTCGGAAGCCCGGTTTAAGCAAGCCGAAATCGCTTACGAGGCGTTTAGAAGAAATCCGCTTAAATTACCCAAGGTTAGAGGGCTTGAAAAATACATCAAGGACATGCAGGAAGGCATCGTGAACCGCAACAAGGCGGCCAACGCGGTGGACGTGATGTATCGCGAAGTGCTCGAAATCGGTGCCATCAACTGGTCGATGGCGGCTTCTGTGCGCATCGGTCAGATGCAGCAGCAAATCGCGCAGGATATTTATAACCTTGAGGCCCCCAGGGAATTCAGCCAGTTTGAAGAAGCGGCTGAGGCCTTTAAGAACGAGATGGTCAAGCTTGCGGAGCAGCCTACGACTTTGGCCATTAACGGCTATGAGAACTGCCTTGATATTGCGCGCCAGCAAAAATGGGCCAACAAATGGTCCGAAATTGCCGGCAAAGAATTGGCGCAGTTAAAGCCCGAAGTTTACCGATACAGCCCCGATATCCTTACCAAACCGGTTCACTTTAGCCCCGATCGGGTCACGCGTCCGTATATCGCGGCGCTGCCCATCGATGAAGCGGCTGTGACTCAGGAAGCAGCGGAGTGATCGCGATGCATTTTCACCAGAATCGATGGTTACAGAGCGTGAAATTTGCAGCTGGCCGCGTTTCTTTGGGGACGCTTGCAGCCCTTAGCCTGAACGCCTGCGGTGGTGCTCAAACGACCGTGACACCGCCTGAGGACGGCACCGAAAACCCAGCTGTTTCGGTGGGTTCCACCGCGCCTTCCACGGATTCCGCCCTCAACGCGATGTCGAAGGAAGAAGCGGGCCTGCATACGCAATTCAGAGCGGCGATGACGGCCCATAAGGAAGGTCGCGATGAGGATGCGGCGTCTATCCTGAAGGCGATCGTCAAAAAGAATCCCGAGGTAGGTGAGGCTTGGTATAATCTGGGGATTTTGAGCGCTTCTGCGGGCAAATGGAAGGACGCTGCCGAGTATTTTGAAAAATCGTCCGAGAAGGGCAAAGAGTTCGGTGACGGTCTGGCGGCGATCGGTGCGCATTACCTTGCGGAAGGCAATGAGGCCGAGGCTAAAAAATATTTTGAAAAAGCCTTGCAGGTTCAGCCGTTATCGGGCGCTGCCAACCTGAATCAGGCGCTGTTTGCGCGCGCTCAGAAGGATTACCCCTCGGCGGTTGAAAAGGTGCGCAAGGCGTTGACCGGCGACAGCCAGAACGCTCAGGCGTACGAGGTTTTGGCCAAAATCTATTACGACATGAAGCGCTACGATCTGGCGGAGATGGTCTGCCGATCGGGGCTTTCGTTCGATAACTCGCTCGCTTCGCTGCACAATATGCACGGCCTGGTCTTTTTGGCTCAGGAACAATTTTCGTTTGCATTTCAAGAGTTTAGCAAGGCGATCGAGGCTGATCCCAACTACGTTCCGGCGCTTTTGAATGCGGGGTCGCTCGCTTACGGTCACCGCGATTACGAGTTTGCCTACAACGCCTTCGAAACTGCGCTGAAGGTGGAGCCCGAGAATCTGGACGCGATGCTCTCGAAGGCCGTGACGGCGCGCGCGATGGAGAATTATCCTGAAGCGGAGAGCGGTTACAAAGCGGTCCTCGCAAAAGATCCACAACATTTTGCGGCGAATTTCAACCTGGGCTTGCTGTATCAGGATTTTTTGAGTAAGCCTCAGGAAGCGATGGATCTTTATAAAAAGGCGCAGACCCTCACCAGCGATTCGAGCATGAAAAAGATGTTGCGTGAGCGCATCGAAATGTGCGGTTACATGATTCAGGATCTCGCGGACGACGAGGCGATGCGCAAGCAAATGGAAGCTGAAGCGGCCTCGAATCCGTCTGGTGGTGCGGAATCCGGTGGCGCGGAATCCGGTGGCGCGGAAGCTGGCTCAGAATAAAAGTTTTTTGCTCCTCGATGCGAGAGGTAAAAGCAGATTTTGGGGCCTGAAGGATGGCTTCAATCGACCGCTGGACAGCTTGCGAAGGTCGATGATACTGTAACGACGTTGCACGGAGGTTGATGATGAATAAATGGGCCTTGATGTTAGCTTTTGTGGTAACTCCTGTTGTTGGATGGGCGGCTTGCCCTGAAGGGACGTTCCCGGATCCCAATGATCCCAATATTTGCTATCAGGCAAATCAGGAAATGAACATGGACGGTGATGAGCTGAACGGCGAAATCATGCGTCCGGATGGCGATCACCTGACGGGGCACCGGGGACATACGTACTCAAGTCTGATTCACATTCGGGAAAACTTTACTCCCGAGATGTTGAAATCAGCTCAAGATATTTGATTTGTGACAGCCGCCCGGGCAACTGAGCGGCTTTGCTTCGAGCCTCAAAAGCCTGTGCTGCTCGGCAGGGAGATGACATGGACAGCGCGAAGACTCCGATCAAATTTGAAATTTATCAGGGGGGTCAGCTTCAGCGAACTGAAGTTCTGGCCGAGAAGACGATCAAGATCGGTAAGCTCACCACCTCGCACTTGCGGCTCGACGATGAGAGCGTCGCGCGCGTCCACGCGATGATCGAAGTGCAGGATGAGCGTACGGTTTTGTTGGTCGATTTAGGGAGCGCGGGTGGTACGTTCGTGAACGGCGAGCGGGTCACCTCAAAGCGGGCCATCAAGTCGGGCGATCAGCTGGCGTTCGGTAACGTCAAGGTGGTGATGACGATTGCCGGACAACCTGGACGCAAGAAATCGCCGAATGAGCGAAAGACGGTCAATGCGCCGCTGTTCGACGAGGAGGTCGATCCCAGAAATCCCAATGCGCGAACGCTTGAGATTTTAACGCTGTGGGAATCGACGGTGCTCGACGTGCAGCATTATTCGTCTGCACATGATTTTGTGGTGGGCGAAGTGCCTGAGCAGTTAATGAAGACTTCTCAGGGCAAAAAGCTGGCCAAGCAGATCGATCAGTTCATCGATGCGTCTTTTTTGCCGCAAACACCTTTTACGCTTGCCGTAACCGATGGCCGCCAGATGGCGGTTCACGTGCCCGATAAGATCGCGGGCGAGGTGATGAGCGACGGCAAGGTGGAGACCATCGACGAATTGCGTTCGAGCGGTCGGATGGGGGAATCCCGTAATGGTTCCCGTACCCTCAAGATGCTGCCGAACACGCGTTGCCGTCTGCATTTTGGGAACATCACGCTGCTCGTCAACTCGGTGCCGCCTCCGCCTCCGATGGGGCAGACGAGCTTTTTAAAGAGCCTCGATCTGACCTTCTTCAAATATCTCTGCATCGCGATCCTGATGCACGCGCTGTTTTTCGGCATCGTGCTCAGCGTGCCCAAAGAAGCGGACAGCCTGAAGATCGATGGGTTCAATCTGAACGACCGCTTCGTGGAATTCCTGGTGATTCCCGAAGAGGAGCTGCGCGAAAAGAGTCAGAAACTCACCGATTTGCTGAATGAGCTTGAAAAAGAACCCGAACCGGAGGTCGCGGCGGCGGCCAAAGGTGAAGAAGGGAAGATGGGCAAAAAGGATGCGCCCGATACCGGAAAGCGCGCAGGTATTGCCGGCCCGGCCAACAACCAGGAGATCCAATTCGCCAAGCAGCAGATGAAGACCGCCGCCATCGCATCGGCGAGCGCGGCTGTGGCCAACATCGAAGGTCAGCTTTCGGCGATTTGGGGCAGCGGTGACCGTACCATCGGCTCCGACGCCGTCAACGCATTCGGCAACATGTTTGGCAATCAAATCGGAGAATCCGGCGGCTTTGGCGGACTCGGCATGGCGGGATCCGGCTTCGGTGGAGGCGGTTTGGGGACCAACTCCATCGGTATCGGTGCCATCGGTACGCACGGACGCGGCGGATCGGGAACCGGAACGGGATACGGAAACACACAGCTCAAGCATAAAACCGGCAGCGGTCCCAAATTTGTGCCCGGTAAACCCACCGTCCAGGGGTCGTTGTCACCCGATCAGATTCGTCGTGTGGTTCAGAAGCACGCCAACGCAACGCGTAACTGCTACAACAAAGAGTTGCAACAAAAGCGCGACCTGGCCGGTAAGATCGTCGTCAAGTTCACCATCGGTCCCAACGGTAAGGTGCTCCGCGTAGAAATCCCCGAATCCACCATGAAGAACGCCAACGTGGAACAATGCTTGCGTACCCAGGTCAAATCCTGGCAGTTCCCCGAGCCCAAGGGTGGCGGCAGCGTGACCGTCAACTACCCCTTCACCTTCACGGCGGAATAAGATCTCACGATCTGAATTAAAGCCCCGCAATGGGGCTTTTTTTGTGCCTGAAGTCTAAGAACCCTCCTCGCTATCTGCAATCAAAGCCGTTCCATTTGAATTCATCGTATTTCGCATCTGCAACGTCGGTTGATCGATGATCACTGCGTCTGCTGCAGTTTGAAATGGACTGCTTACATTTAAAAATACCGTTCGTGCAGAGATGCATTTGATGGAACGTGGTTAACGAGCAACGCATTTCAGAGCGGATCTGAAGATGTAAGATCATGATTCACAGCATTGCGCGCAAGCAAAACGATGGTTTGGAGTCTGATTCACGGCATTGCAATGGCGCAAGGATATGAATAGGAAATGAACACCCCATTATGCGCGTCTGCAAAAGAAGGGTAGAGTATATGAGGCTGCTGAATGAGAGTTGCAGGGGTGGGGATGAGAGGAGAGGGTCGCTCAGAGCCCGATGGAGGCGCGCTCTTCGGGGGTGAAGCCGATGAAGTTGACTTCGGGAATGAGGGTGACACCGAATGTATCTTTGACGCCGCGTTGAATCAGAGCAGCAAATGCGAGCACGTCTGAGGCTTTTGCGCCTCCGCGATTGATGATCGCGAGGGTATGCTTTGTAGAGAGCCCGACTGCACCCTGGGCGTAGCCTTTATGGAATCCTGCATGATCGATGAGCCAGGCGGCGGAGAGCTTTACGCCTCCCTCTGTGGGGTATTGCGGCATCGATTCATCCATTTGCAGCAGGCGTTCTGCCGCTTCGCGAGAGACGATCGGATTCGTGAAGAAAGAGCCTGCGCAGCGGTGATTGCCGTCGTTCATGTTTGCACAGAGGGATTTGCGCCTGCGAATTTCGAGGACTGCATCGCGGATCGCCTGTAAGTCGCGCGGATCCTGAATGCGGTCGCAGAGTTCTCCATGGCGAAGATGGCAGGATCCGCCGGGAGTGAGGTGAAAGGTGAGGGCGCAGATGAGGGGACCGGGATGTTGTTTGAAGCAGCTCTGCCGGTATCCGAAGGCGCAATCGATGTTGCTGCGCTCCTCGATCTCTCCGTTGGGAAGGAGCAATGTGACCGATCGCAGGCAGTCGGCTATCTCTTGCCCGTAAGCGCCGATGTTTTGTACGGCTGCAGCACCCACCGATCCGGGGATCCCCGAGAGGCATTCGACCCCCTGAAACCCCTTTGCAACCGCCCATTGCACGAACTCATCGAAGGGTTCGCCGGCATTCACTGTGACGATGGCGGAAGTTTCATCCTGGGATTGCAGTTTGAGGCCGCGCATTTGGGCGGTTGAAAGCACGACTGCCTGAACGCCGCGATCGGCAAAGAGGCAGTTGCTGCCGTGGCCTAAAAAGAGCAGCGGGAGATCGTGAGCGTGCGCCCAGGAGATACAGGATCGCGCATCGTCGATGGACTGAGGTTCTGCAAAATAAGCGGCGTTTCCACCGATCTCGAAGGTACAGCATTCAGAAAGCGGGCGGTTTTGCGTGATCATGAAAGGGCTTCCTCTGTTGCGACTTCAGGCGTTGCGGGCGCGCTTTCGGTCGAAGTCTGACGGTTCAACCAGTCGGCGATGAGCGGATAGATGGCGGACGGCGCATTTTTACCCACTAAAATATCGATATGCCCAAAGGGTCCGACTCCGGCGAATTCGATCTGAGGCAGCGAGGCCTGGAGCGGAAGCACCGAGTCTTTGGGCGCGAGGCGATCGAAATCGCCCCAAAGCGCGAACACCGGCTGCGAAAAATGGAGCGGCTCGGCCAAAAATGCGGCGAGTGACGTTTTCTGCGAGATCGCGTCGTAAAATTCTCCAAACATTTTGGGCGTGGGCGTTTCAACCGTGTCGGTCAGCATGCGGCGCATCGCCCAGGATTCGACGGCCCGGTTGTAAACGATGAGGGATCCCGGCCAGAAGGGCGCGTAAAAGGGGCCAAACAGGCGCGATAGCGGACCGAGCGGCGCGTTGATCCGGTGAGAAACCACGAATTTGAGCAGCCGGTAATAGGGCCCGAGGGAGGCCTGGTGGGGTGAGAAATCGAAGGGCGAGGCGACGCAGATGATCCCGGCGATTTCGTTCGCGGTCAATTTTTGAGCGGTCAGTTCAGCGATGAGTCCGCCCATGGAATGGCCCAAAAGATACAGAGGCTTTCCGGTTTTCTCGCGCACGAACCGGGCGGCGGCGCAGGCGTCCATAAAGGCGTATTCTTCCAAAGCGTAGGTAAATAAACGCTTTTTGTTGTCGGCATGGTCGCTTTGGCCCGCGCCCCTGCAGTTTAAAAGCCATACGTCGTAGCCTTTGGATGCGAGGAATCGGGCCAGACTGCGTTCACCCACGAGGTCAAAAATGACGGCATTGCAGGCGAGTCCGGGCAGGCAGAGGACGTTTGCGCGCGAAGTCCCGGCGGTGGATCGCACGAGGCCGAGTTCGAGTCGCCAGCCATCGGGGGTTTTCACAAAAAAGCGCTCGTCGGGGGGCAAATGCGGGTGAATGCGGCGAAGCGCGGTCCAGTAGGCCAGCCAATAGAGCGCCATCAGCGCGGCAAACGCAGCCAAGATCCACAAAATCGTCCCCATTTTCACCTCCCGTGCGGCGCGACCAGCCTCAATCCAGTCTTGACGTTGCGGCGTTTTTTGTTCAAAATCAGCCGCTTTTTACCCGTCATACATCATTTTAGGGGTTGCATCATGAAGGACGATTTGCTCTTCGACAAGCGTTTGATCGAGCGTCATAAAAAAAAGGGGTTGCTCACCGACGACCAGATTCGCGAGCATTTAGCCAAACTTGAAGACGACGAAAAGAAAAGCATTCAGCTCCATGCCGAGCGCGTTCGCAACCGCGATAAGTTGAACTGAAAATGACCGATCGCATTTTCAAAATTAGTCCCGACGGTTCGACGACCATCGAGCCGCGTCCCGTAGATCCGCCCAGCGAAGATGCGCCCAATCCCGAGGATTCGGCCGCAAAAGAGAAGGCAGCAGCGCAAAAACAAAAGGATCGCTTAGCCGATCAGGCTTTGCAGGAGATGACCTTTTCGACTCACGTCCTCTCGCTCAATGCAACTGCGCTCTATCATTTGGGTTTGCTCGAAGAGGACGGTGAGACGGGGCCTACTGATTTTGAATCCGCCGCGCAGGTGATCGATACGCTGGCGATGCTGAAGGATAAGACCCGGGGCAATTTGAACGAGACCGAAACGCGTCTGCTCGACACCGTCCTTTACGATCTGCGCGTGCAATATGCGCGCCTTCACAAATAAAGCGCGGGCCCTTCGCGCTTTTTCTTTTTTTATCCACTCCATTTTACAGATCATGCCGCGCAGATTGCGGGGATAGGGGAGATCTATGTCTCAAACGCAAAAAGAAAACCGTGGGTTTACGTTGGGGCCCTTTGCCTTTTGGGGCGCATTGTGGGGGGCTCTCATCTGTGTGATCGAGCTCTTGGTGGTATCCGCCGGGATTCGCGCAATCGTTTCGGGCTGTTGCTTGGGACTCGTGGGGGGCGGCGCGATCGGGCTTGTGATTGGGGGCTTATGCTGCGGACTTCGCGCGGCTTCAAAATCGTCGCTGCTCGTACGCGCGTTTTGGATTTTGCCCGGTGCCCTGGCTGCGCGCTGGATGTTCGAGTTTTTAAACATCGCCCGGCATCTTGAGGACGAACAGGTTGAGCTGGCGCAAAAGGCGGCGCTGGGCTGTCTGCTGCTCGCAATTTTGATCGCCGCATGGGGCGCGCTTCTGCAGCCAACAGAAAAATATCCCATAGGGGTGCTCGGGCATCGTCGTCCATTGCGGTTGATTTCGGGCGCGATGCTGATCGCTTCTGCGGGGATTGTGTTTTATGTGGACGCTCATCTTTTGGTCGGTCTCTATCTGGATGCCCATTTGCTGCTCAGAATCCTGGGGCTTGCGGTCGGTTGTTCGGGATTCGTGCTCTTATGGCCGGACTTGCGTTTGCGATACGGCCGCGTCTGCACGGGATTGATTTCAGGCGGGCTTTTAGTCTCCGCATTGCTCTGCACGGCCTCTCATCAGGGCGCGTTATGGTCGCTGATTCAGGCTCCGTTGCCCTCAAGTCTGCTTCAGGCCGTGCGCATTTCGACCGACTTCGACTTCGACGGCGCCTCAAGCTTTTGGGGTGGCAGCGACTGCGCGCCCTTTAACGCCGCCATTCACCCGAGAGCCACCGAAATCCCCAACGATGGCGTAGACAACAACTGCATTCGCGGCGACTACGTCCCAAAGCCCGCAGCTAAAACACCGATTTCGCTCCCACCCGCAGAGGATGCCGATCAAACCAGCGTCGTTCTGATCACCATCGACGCCACAAGACCCGATCACATGAGCGTCTACGGCTACAACCGCGAAACCACGCCCAATCTCAAACGATTTGCAAAGAATGCGAGGGTATATACGAAGGCATATTCGAGTGGAGCCTGGACCTCGCTCGCGCTTCCGTCTTTATTGCGCGGCGTTTACCCCAGAAGGCTTTTGTGGACGCGGTTATATGAAACGAATAGTTTGGAACTTTTAACTGAAGCAGAAGCGAAAGCGGATAATGAGGCCATTTTAATCAATATTTTTGGAGTTCCTCTTCATGATACGAGACCAGTTCTGCCTGAACTGTTAACTTATCATGGAATTTATACCATAGCTATTTGGGATGATGGGATGAGTCAATTTTTTGACCCCCGATTCGGATATTCAAAAGGATTCAATGTGTATGATAGAGACACGTCTTCTAGAGGTGATGCTGCGATAATTGATAAAGCGATCTATCATCTTTCCAGTCATCCAGAAAATCAACGCTTTTTCTTATGGGTTCATCTAGCTGGTCCTCATTGGCCCAATGTATTTCATGAAGAAGTGATGTCTTTTGGAAAGAGTTCGGTAGATACTTATGATCATTCTTTGTGCTATGCTGATTTACAAATAGGAAGACTGCTTGATGAACTGGAGCGTATTGAAAATCATGAGCATTTAAAAATTATTATTGCTTCTGATCATGGTGAACGATTTGATATGGAATGGCATTATCATGGAACTGATGTTTCAGAAGAACAAATTCGTATTCCTTTGATTGTGAAATCAAACGATTTACCGGCAGTAAGAACTCATGAATTGGTGAGTTTGCTGGATTTGTTTCCTACAATTCTTTATTGGTTTGGAATTGAGCCGCCATCAAATATTGATGCTATCCCATTGCAGATCAATCAAAGAAAACGCATGCTGATTGCCGATACATGGCAGACGAAGGTTTCAAAAAAAGGAACTGTTGACCGCATTGCTGCGTTTGATGGTGAAAATAAACTGGTGATAGATCGCATCAATCTTGCCAGACGAGGGATAATTCAAAAGATTTCAGAAAAAGAACAAATTCAATCCGATGAAATCCAAATGAATTCGCTCGTGGAACTCCTTGAACAATATATAGAAGAAACGGGTGGTAACGTACGTTTTGAGGAGTAAGTGGGAAACTTTCATATACTGTGCATGATTGCATTCTTTTGTGCTTTAATTGCTGGTATATTGTGCATGATTGGAAATGAAAGATCTGAAATTCGATTGATTTTAAAGATGATTGCTTTTGATGTTGTAAAATATAAATGTTTATTCAAAATAAATGTTTGCCGCTGAGTTTTAAATGTGAAAGATTCATGCGCCATAGAAAAGGTGTATTCGGTATTTCTTGGTGTTTGGGATGTAGTTTGTGGAGTTGTTGCGCGAAATCTGAAGGATTGGAAATAAAGAACTGCTGCGCTACATCTTACCAAAAAACGCAAAGATGATGGGATCGAGTAATCCAAAATCAAGATTTGTTGCAATAAAATGATTCACGCTCCAAGTGAAGCAATAAATTGGAATTAATATAGCAGGAATTCTATACAGTTCGATATTTTGATGAATGGATAAGTAGAAAAAATTGATGAAGCTGAGACTGAAAAAAATGCTCAACCATCGACCATAGTCGTAAGCCAAAATAAAAAGGGGACTCATTGCAACGAGCGCGAGCACTAACCAAATCGAAAGTGTATTCGGTTTCTTGATGGCAAGTAAGGGGAGACTGCCCAGGATACTGGCTAGCATGTAGGGCCATAACACATAACCTTGCTGTTCTAAATACTTAATATGGGAAAAGGCTGCTTGAGTATCACGGCTTATCCATTGAATAGATCCACCACAAATGGATGGATGCATACCTTTAACTGTTAAAGATTGGCAAATGGCGCTTGCAGTCTCTGGATTTCCATTAAAAAAGAATGCGGTTAAAGTCGAAATACCAGAAATTGAGATTAAGACGATGAGCTCTGGCCACAAATCGCGACGATTTTGTTCACGGATTGCCTGCCAGATGGGCCAAACAAAAAAGACAATGCAGAGCGAGATGAGTTCATGTGAAAAAGCCCCGAGAATATAAGCGACAATAGCGATGATGCGTTCCCAACGTTTATTGTTGTGCAATCCCAGAAGGTAGAGAGAAAGCGCAAAGTAAACGATGATTTCTTTAAAGAATGAGCCTAATTCATTAATAAACTCGAATTCAATAAAGAACATGGGGGAAAAAAGAAAGATGCACCAAGAAAGGCTACGTTTTTTTAAAAAGAAGAGCTTTAACGTGAAGATAAAAGCCGCAATGTAAATAGAAATCTGTAGCAATAACACCGTGTACATGAGGGTATATGGATTATCGCTTACGAAATAAATCAGTTGGCCGATAAGACCTCGGCGTACAAATCCGCCCTGGTAGTTAATCAGCCAATCGGCCATTTGAAAATGCGCGTTATCGGGCAGTTGGTGATTCACCAGTGCCGTGAAGTTGATCAAACTGTAGTGGAGTATTGTTGCAAGGATGAGAGCTGTTGTTGCAACGGTTATAAAAAGAGCTGCATGATCAACAAAACCGCGCGAAACCGCGCGGTCTGATGTATTGGAATTCATGATGGGGAGGAAAAGGGAGGGAGAAGAAGCGGAGAACTACTCAAGTTCGTTGAAAATGTAGAGGCCAGCGCCGCCGTTGACGTTATTCTGAGAGTCAACAGTTCCAATACGCTCGAAGACGGATTCCGTACCATTGCAATCGAGGTCACCATTTGCACGAGCGGTGAATTTAGCATCTGTGCCAGTTCCCGTAGTTCCTTCATCTTCAGGAGCATTGCTCACATAGAGATAAGCATAGTAGAAAGGATCATCGATTGCAAAGTTCAACGCATTCCAAGTGGGCGTAGCCCAAATGCTTGTCTCACCCGCTTTAACCATAGGATTGAACTTCACAGAAGATGTACCAGAACACATCTTAGTCTTAGGCTTACCGGGAGTCAGCGTTGAGCTTCTGGGGAATTGACGCTGGATAGCTTTGCCCGTGCGTGATGCATGCTCGTCCGTGTAGTACGTCACGGAGCTGTCGAACATCTTGCGGATGTTCATGGTCGCTTCGGTGGTCTTGGAGCGGCGGATGTACTTCATGAAGGCCGGGATGGCGACGGCGGCCAGGATGCCGATGATGGCGACGACGATCATCA
>JAEEGL017434617.1_pt1 | contig 20539 bp, 16 predicted proteins | sample 9134231 | NCBI WGS metagenome assembly JAEEGL01 (sample SAMN16246548, study PRJNA631951) | gut metagenome | biome: gut microbiome; feature: rumen; material: fiber-attached | host: Bos | place: Iran: Karaj | collected 2018-10
ATGTAGGTCTAGTCATAGATTCATTAATCATTACATTTGAAAAGCTTAAATCTCTATGCATTATTCCGTTATTATGTAGATAAATCATTCCATCACATAATTGGATGATTAAATCTTTTTTATCATTATTATCTAATGCTCTAGAATAAATATAATCATCCAAAGTATAATCGACATAGTCCATTAGATATTGTTTATTTGCTTTATCATATTCATATGCTTTTCTAAGGTTTGGATGATTTAATGTATGCATTAGTTTGTATTCATTTTCAAATCTTTCTATATCATCTTCTGAATTTGATTTTAACTTTTTTACAGCGTATTTTTTATTATTTGATGGGAGAGTTATTCTATATACTGATGCGTATGTTCCTTCACCTAGTTTAAATAATAGTGAAACATCAAATGCTTCAGCATTTACTGTTTTAAAATCAAATTTAGAATAATATAGTTTTCTTAAGAATATATTTATTAGCATTATTAATAGTGATAATAATCCTGTTAGTTCAAAGGATATTAATTGTGAATAAGTCATTTCAAAGTATGTGAAATCAGTCCATAGTATTCCACAGTTATATAGAATCCATATAAAGAATACTCCTAGGAATAATATTCTTTTACCTAGTATATTGAATTTATTTGCTTGATTGATTTCTATTTTATCTTTCTTATTTATATTCATTATTTCTCTAATTACAAATACAAAGTCAGTTATTATAATAGCAATTCCAATAAACATAGTATATCCGCTATATAAACTACTATAATCTATATTGAACCAATATACATAGAATATCAAGAATATAAATGGCATTTCTAAGTATGTTAGAATTGGAAATAATATTTTTAAAAGCCTATTATTTTTATATTCTGAATAGTAATATGGTATTTTGTTTGTCTCTATTTCAAGGGTTTCTTTATTCTTTTTAATACTATCAACTTGGAATAATATAAATATTAAAATACTTGCGAAGAATAAAAAAGCTTCTAATATTCCTACTAGTTTCATCTTAGTGTTCATTATCATAAGATAAAACGATAAGCCTATTATAAATATAAGCATTATATCTACTCCATATAGGAGTTTTTTATTGTCCTTTCTTATAGTTATAGTATTCATAGCAAAAGTCCCCTTAAAACGAAAAATACAATGTAATTATAACATAATTATAATTAGAGCAAAAGAAAAAGTATTGCAAATAGATGCAATACTTTATTATATATCTTTATAATACCGCTAAACTCCTAGTCTTTCATCATTTAATATTCCTGCGACATATGAGGATGCTATAATTGTTTTATTGAATTCTGCACCATTCCATCTAGGTTGAGCCATTGCTTTTTCAATAAGGGACTTTGTAATTTTCCATTTAGATTTACGATCACGATATGGAACAATATTGTTTCCATCAATTACTTTATAAGTAAATGGTAGGCCAGTAGCTGTATAGAAAGTTTCTCCTTCTAATTCAATTATTCTTTTCCAAACACTATCAATATCGCCTAATTCTTGTTTATAGTATTCTCCAACACCATATTTTTTTCTTATATTCTCAGCAATATAATCTTTTGGTTCCCTATTAATTATTTTCTTTTCTGACATTTGTATCAATCCTTTCAACGATTTAATTCTATAATAATAAATACCATTAGTCTTCAGAAGTTAATTCGCTTTTTATAATTTCATTTATTGTCTTTATAAAACCTTTAAAATCTAAATTATCAGCCGTTGCACAATCAACGTTATAAGAAATATCAGATACTCCATTTGTTTCATCTATTTCAAGATGTGGAAGAACTTTTGCATCAAAAATTTTTAAATCACTAATTGCTTTATCAAAAGCAAATGAAGGTCCTTTTTCTTCACCAGATATAGCACAATAACCTTTTAATTGACCAAGCCATAATATAACCTTTGGATCATCTGTAATATTTATCACTTTATCAAACAATTCTTCCAATGAAACTCCTTCAGATGATTCCTCTAACATAATAGAAGCAACATAAACATTCACATCATCTCTTACTAATTGATCATGAGAAAAATGATGTATCCTATTTGTACTAACTGTACTTTTAACTTCTATTCTATTATATCTATCAATTTCCAAATCATGCTTTGAAAAAAAGTTCTTATGGTACTTTGATAAAACTTGTATGCATCCAGAATTATGTGCATGCAAAACAAATAGCAACTCACCATAAACCCCTGTATGTAATTTAAATAAATCCTTTTCAGGGGTAATCTTAAATAATTGTTCAAGAGAATTAATTAAAGAAGCTATTTCAAAATCACTTTTAGGTTCATCCATAACCTTAAATAAATATTCATACGCTATTGCAAATTGCTCCTTAGAATATCCATCATCTTTTACACATGCAATCATATGAAAATAATATGGAACCGAATCTTTAAAGAAAACAGAATTTAAATGATATTCCAAATTATCAGTTGACCCAGTTGTAACTGTTTGCTTCTTTCTACTATTACGTATTAAAATACAAGGTCTACCCTTTTCATTGTAAAAAGGCAATACAACCTTTTCTTCAAATTCTTTTGAACTAATATCAGAAATATATTTAAATTCATTCTTCATAAACATTATCTCCTGTAACCATTTTTATTATATCTGAAGTAAAAGGACTATTATATGAAATCAATGGAATAGACTCATCAATTTTGGCAGGATTATTTTTCAAATCAACCATATGTATTTGGATAAACGGAATCTTCGAATAATCGTTTCCAGCAATATCAACAGGATATCTATCACCTGTAAAACCAGTTCCTTCATTACGTCCTTGAAACAATCTTGAAACATTCATCATAGTACCATCACTTGGTGAACGATGCTCACCCGTTTTATATCTCATAATCATTATTAGTATTTCATCTTTTTGATCTCCCTTTTTTATTTTATCAACAAGAGCCTGAAAAACTGAAACACTAAATGGACTACCATATCCAAATGCAATGTGAGATAAATAATCATTGTAAAAATCTGTCATTTTCGTATTTATCAACAAATGCTGCTGATTATGTTCTTTTGAATTGTCGAAATCAACTAACGTTCCTTCTTTTTCATGCGTTTTACAATACGACAAATAAACATTTCTATTATTCATCATTTGTTCTGCAGTTAAATCAATACATTCATCTGGTCTATTTCCAGACGATAATACTCTTAATGTAATTGTGTTTGAAACACTTCTTCTAGTCAAAATTAATTTATCATTTTCAAGTAAAAAAATACGTTTAAATTTTTTTAAATCAATTTGGCTGTTCAAAAAAGACTCCATTGAATTCCACATGTGATCTTCATTTGTAACAATTGCCATAAATTTGCTTTGTAGTTCTCTTGTCATATACACTTTGCAAACATCAAAATAATTTTTTTTATATCCAAACCATCTACATCTTTGATACATTGTATCAACCTGAGCCTCTTTGGAATCGCGATAAATATACGAAACAATTAACCTATTAATAGTTAATCCTCTTCCAAGCATATTACCACCAACTTTGATTTTATAGATTTGATTATTATCGTCATCTCCATCATCCGAATTAGCATAATTAATAACTTGAACTGTTACATTTTTTATCACATCATCAATTCCTGTCATTATATCAGACAAAGATTCATTTATTTTTCCATTAATATCCTCATATTGCTTAAGTGATTTAGCCATAGATTCCTTCAAATCATCATACTGAATACAATTATGATTATTTATAATAGGTTTAATATTATTACTAATATAATTGTCAATCCTATATGCCACAATATTTTGTATTCTATTAAAAGATGATGGATGAACCAACATAGAAAAAGGATTAAAATCTTTTTTATGTCTTTTTAACAAACAAGAAAAAATGAAAAAACTTAATGCATCTTTAAAAGAATCAGGAATAGAATCGATAAAATCATCCTCATCTCTTATTATAGAAATGTGTGGATTTTCTTTTATATCAAAAAAAGCATGTCCACCTGTATAACCCTTTCCAGGGTAAACAAGAACCAATCTATTAGGTGATATGCCATCAAAAGTTGAAACTAATAGATTAGCTTGAGGCGTAGCAGTAACAGATAAAAAAGTACATATATCAAAAGAGGAAATAATTTCTACAATTTTATCATGAGTCCTACCAGCCCTTGAATTTTTTTTCTTTTCTTTCTCTGCACCAGGAGTATATTCATCACCTTCATCATCGACAATAATTGCTGGTATATCAGAATATATATTTGAAAATTCTTTTAATTTACCTAAATTAGTGTTTTCAGCTGCATTTTTTAGTAAAACCAAAATAATTTTAAAGCCTTGTTTAATTAAAGAAGGAATATCCTCATTAAAATTTGAATTAACATCAAAAACTTTTACTCTGTCATTATTCTTGAATGCATCTAATATTCTCCCATAATTCTGCTTTTTTAATTTTAATTTTGTCCCACCTAAAATATAAGCAATATCATATCCATTATCAAATGATAGTGCAGTTGTAGATAAGAAGAAAGATGTTTTACCACTTTGAACTTTTCCTAAGCATAAAATTCTAATTGGCTTTTTCTTTTCGTTGCAATTGTTAGGATTCTTAAAATATCCAATTGCTTGGTATGAGTTAGAAATTACATGATTAACTGTCTCATCTGATTCTTCTAATAACAAATTCTCTTTAAACTTGGTTAAATGAAATCCATCAAAAATTGGATTGAGTATATTATCATCATTATTATCATCAATTACTTCAGTAACTACTATTCCTTTATTGTTTATCATCAGAATCACCCATTAATTCGTTCATGGTTTTAAGTAATAATAAGGCATCTGTCAACTTTAGCCCTTTGTTTTGGGCTTGTAGCATACTTGTTGCTAAAAGTATTGCAATTGCATTAGTAGCTGCTTTAGATGCTTGTGTCCTGAAACTGTTATTTATAAAACCATTCTCAAAATTTACTTTAATCAAATATCCATCATTATATTTTTCAAATTTTATCCAATCATCAGATTTTGTGCCTTGTTGAGCATCAACATATAAAGGAGTTTTTTTACCATTTACCTCAACAAAATACTTATCATAGTTGTCATTTGCAAATTGTTCTATTTGCTTTTCTTCTACTCCCTTATCAACTTGTTCTTTGACTTCTGATTTAGGAACAGCATTATCATTGTTTCCTATAGCATCATTATTATCAACTGTTTTTGTTTCATCTTCAGCCTTAGTTATAGCATTATTATTCTTAAATGCATTGTTTGTCTTCTTTTTTATCTTATCTGCATCATTAGCAAAAGATAATTCTTTTGACATTTTTATAATATATGAAATTTGCTGATTGGATAATAATTTATTAATAAATATTTCTTCTGCTCCATCATCAGCCCATACAAATTTATCTTTGTTAAAAGATAGCACATAGTTTTCACCGCTAAAAACTATTTCTCCAATTACTCTTGAATTTTGAAACGAGTTACCCTTTCCAAATAATTTTTCAGGTTTATAACCTAGTTCGATACATCTTTTTGCTTGAACCAAATTAATTCCTGTAATGCTTTGATCACCTTTATTCAAAATACCAATCCATCCAGTAAAACTGTACTCCTTACCACTAACATTAAATGTATCTTCAAAATGTTCATAATATTTCCCGCCATCTTCTTTCGGTCTTAAATCTGGTCTTACATAGTTAACAGGAATTTGATTAAGAGAAATCGATAAATCACCACTATGTATATAATGATTATAAATAATGCCCAATTTTGTTCTTAAATCAGTTTCTCTTTCAATAGTTCTTTTTATTCGCAAATCAGTTATTAATATAGTTGTTTCATGTGCTTCTTCAAAATCATTGCTCAATTTAGCTTGTACAGTTTTTGGATTATTCTTTTCAAAAGTTGGCACATCAACTTCAGCATAATACCTAGTATTAGAATTATAAGCTGTTGATGAAATTGAATAATGGTTACCTAAATACACTGAAGCATACTTTAACCCCATTCCATATACACTTAACTGATTATTCCTAAGTGCGTTAGGATTAGTAGCTTTCAACTTTAATGCACGTCCAAACTCTTCATCATTCATTCCGAAAGCATTATCTTTAATTATAATTTTATCTGAATCCCATAAAATTGAAATTTTACATTTTCCTCCATCTGCTAAATTACTCAATATATCTTTATGATCAAGAAAACTCTGTAATGAATTATCAATAAATTCAGAAAAAACTCTATCAAGTTTAAAGTTTTGTCTTTGGAAAATAGATATTATACCGGATTCAACAGTCACATCATAATCTTTATATGAGTCCATTATTCATCATCTCCTATCATTCTATTTATAAATGAAACAAACAATCTAAACATAGTCTCGATAACTTTAACATTTACGGCATTGCCTAATTGTTTAAAAAACTCTTTGTCATTTTCTTCAAATTTGTAGTTATCAGGAAAACTTTGTAATCTAAGTCCTTCAGTTGGAGTTAAATATCTTTTTTCAGGACCATAGATTGGCCTATGATCCATCGCAACAAGCGCAGGAGATTCAGTAAGTCGTTTAACCCTAATTCCGCTTGTTCTGAATTGTATAATTCCTTCAAAAACGCTATCCATATCTTTCCCTGCTTGCCATTCAAATTTTCTATTAGTTGGTGTTATTGTTTCACGTACTTTCCACTTTTTAAACCACTTGTCAATCTCTTCTTTATACTCATTATATAAATTTCTATTTTTGTTTATAATCGATTGTTTCCATTTAGGAAGATGATCAATAGAATAATTTTTGCCAAATTCATCTGTCCATATTGGAAAGCCTATTACTCTTTTATCTCGCGGAATAATGCTAATAAAATCGTCCCAGCATTTTAATAGATTTATCTGTTCATCACTCAAAGAATATTTCTTCAACTCATCTTTTGAAATATTATTATCTTTTATTCCGTTCAAAAGCACTCCACTTTGTCTTTTTCTTTCAAATCCTAAATTGATAGGGCCATCATATATATCATTTCTTACTGCCAAAATAATAGCTCTATTTCTAAGTTGAGGTACATCAACGTCTTTTGGCGCAACAACAATAGGCTCATCTATAACATTATAGCCAGACATAGAAATCTCATGCTTTATAGTTCTCCACGTATTTCCAGAATCATGACTAATAAGATTTTGAACATTTTCTAAAATCAAAATCTTTGGTTTTTCACAATCTTTATAAGAATTGATAATTCTAATTATTTCCCTAAATAATGTTCCTCTTGAGTCTTTAAACCCAGCTTGGCTTCCACCCTTTGAGAAAGTTTGACAAGGAAATCCACCGCATATAACATCGGGTGCGTTATATCCCATCTTTATTGGATCAATCTCCCTAATATCACCTAATGGTTTTTGTAAAAAGTTTAATTCATATGTTCTTGCTGCATGCTTATTAATTTCAGAAGCATATAAGCATTTAGAATTTTTAGAATAATTATTCATTGCTATTCTAAATCCTCCAATACCTGCAAATAAATCAATAAACGTAAAATTTTTGTTTAAAACTGACATATTAATCTACCACACTTTTTTCTAAATATATATCAAGCATCTCATCAAAATGAGATTCTGTAAAGCATATTAAAGGTGTCCTACAATCATCACCAACGTATACTCCACAACTTATAGCACTAGACAAACTACTATCAATGACATAACATGATCTATTTGTACTATGTCCAATAAAATAAAAAGGGTTCCAACAAGCAAATACTGGATAATCATCAATTACGCAAATCCCTATTAACATAGACAAAGATTTGGGTGTATTTGCCGGAATCTGATCTAAACTTAATTTGCCAACTTGTCTTCTTTTGATAAAAGGTTTATTTGGCAAATACGCTGGTCGAATATTACCAACATTAATATATAATGTATATTTTTTTTCGCCTTTTTCAATAGTAACTTTAACAAAAGATTTCGGCTCATCACATTCTTCAAAAGAATTAATGATAAATCCAGAATTAACAATTGTCTTCTGGACAAATAATAATAATTCATTTTTTGAAAAAGATATCATATTTTCCATTAATTATTCCCCCATCTTTTTTCAAGTATTATAAAATATATAACAAATACAAAATAATCTATTATAGATTATAACACAGATTTGTTAGATTTTTTCAGAGTTAATATTCTTTTTTTTATAAAAAACGAAAAAATAGCATTAATTACTAATATATAAACACAAAAATGTATAAAAAAAGGTTAACTAAGCAAATAGTTAATCCAATTTTATTAATATTCAATTACTTCTTCTTCAACTCTTTTTATAGATTCTTCATCTAATTTTGAAACTCAATTTCATTCATCTCTATATCTTCAAAGAATGTATCTATATCCACTATTTTAATATTTTTCCCTTCTGATACAGCTGCAAGAGCAACCTTTGTATAAGATGAATCAATTTTTTCTTCATCTTTTATTATTGTATTTTTAATGTATATATTAGCCTCATCAACTCTTCTTACATACTTAGCACCTAAGTCAGCCATTCTTTTCGTTATATAAAGCATTTCTCTAAAATGATATTTTGAATATGAAGGATCTATAATATATTTCAATCCATTATACTTAGAATTAGGATTATCAATTACTATTAGATTATCAACATGATTGTAAAAATAAGGTATTCTTGAATGCCTAATGCTATTCCCCGTACTATTCGTACTATTTCTTGACTGAGTTGGTACTTTTGGCGTTCTATCTGCCACCCAACTAAGTTTAAGTTCTCCTTCAATTATTTCCCCATCGCAATATGGGTAATCTTTAAACAATTGTTCAATTGTTTTTTCATTTTCAATTGAAATAGTTCTCATTATTCTATATACTCTCTGAGCATCTTCAAGGCTTGGATGTCTATCTCTAGGCTCTTCAAAGCAGACTTCCTGAGAAACTATGTCTAAACTTTTTGCATTTTTTTCGTTCTTGTATCTTTTATAAAACATTGCTGTGTCATAGAAATGATAATCTATTTGTTCCAAATTATATCTCTTGATTGTAGATGCTATTAAAACAACATCATTATTTATTCCATGATTAATTATCATAGTATTCGGTCTTGTTAGCAATTTTTTAATCTTAGGATAATGAGTTGGAAAACTTGACATCATAGCATATGTGTCAGGATTATAAGCGATAATGTCCTTTACAACTCTTTTTTCCCATTTGTCTGATTCTGGGTTAATAAATATATCGTCATAATCAAGAACATCAAAATCTTCATTGCACAATACATACCCAAAACTACATATTAAGCCTTTATGAAAATTACCTTTTGCACTTTCTGTATCAAAAAATAAATAATCCATTCAATCACCCTTTCTATAGAATAATATCATCGCCATATATTGCTTTTATATTATCATTATTAATAATCTCACTAGCCTTACCTGTGATATGTATCTTATTATCCTTTATTACAACAACATCGCAATCAAGGCTAAGAACATGATGTGGATTGTGAGTTGTAAATACAATTGTTTTGCCACTACTATTTAATTCTTTAATTGTTTTAAATAGTCTTTGTTGATTCCCAAAATCTAAAGATGCAGTTGGTTCATCCATAATTATTATTGGTGTATTTTGAACTAGCGATCTCGCAATATATGCTAATTGCCTTTCTCCACCACTGATTTTGGTTATTGATTTATCGAGAATACTTTTTATGTCACATTTATCTGCACATGATATTATTAATTCTTCATCTTCTTTTGTTAAAGAACCATTAAAGCTAAGGTACGGAGTCCTTCCAAATGATATAAATTCTTTAACTGTGTAGTCAATATTAATAGTTGTATTTTGGCTTATAAAAGCCATTTTTCTAGATAAATTTGTTTTTGACAAACTATTAATATCAATATTATCTATTAGAATTGTATTATCAGGTATTTTATTAAATCCAATAATGCAATCTAATAATGTTGATTTCCCACATCCATTCTTACCCAATATAGCTACAATTTGTCCTTCTTCTATATTAAGAGTTAAATCATCTAATACTTTATTTTGTTTATCATATTCAAAGGATAGATTCTTAATTTCAATTTTACTCATTTTATTTCTTTCCTCCTTTTGAATATAGCAAAAATAAATACTGGTGTTCCTATTATTCCTGTTATTACACTTAAAGGTATTTCGTTTGGTGCAATTGACCTTGCTATCATATCAACTAAAACCATAAATATGGCTCCAATTAATATAGAAATAGGTATTACCTTTTTATTATTGTTTCCAAATAATAATCTTACAAAATTAGGTATTACCAAACCAAGCCAACCTATTGTTCCACTTACAGCTACAGAAATTGCTGTTAACATTGTTGCTATTACAATCATTAGCACCATATATTTGTTATAATTAACACCTAGAGTTATTGCTTCTTTTTTTCCTAATGATAATATATTTATTTTCCAAGAAAAAATGACTGCCAATGTACAACCAATGACAACTATTGGTAGTACTACATAAAAATCTTTTATCGATACTTTTGATAAATCACCTAATAACCAAAAAGTCATTTCAGCAAGTTTCAATTCATCATCAGCTAAATATTTTAGTAAGCCTACAAATGATGACATTAAACCACCTACAGCTATACCAGAAAGAATCAATATAGCTGTAGTTCTATTTCTTAATGATTTGGCAATAAGTATTGTCAATAAAACAGCAATAAAGCCCATAATAAAAGCAAATATACTAATTAATGCAGTTGAAAATCCAAGTAAAATCGCCAAGCATGCTCCTACACTTGCACCAGATGATACACCTAATAAATCTGGTGATACAAGTTTATTATTAAAGATGCTTTGATATATTACTCCTGATGTTGCCAAAGCACATCCTACTAATATAGCAACCAGTGTTCTTGGTAGTCTAAGATATTCTAAAACATTTGATTCAACATTGTCTATTTTACCACCAAAAATCCACTTAAATACATTTGATACTTTAATTGGATATCTGCCAATACATAAAGAAATAATAAAAACAAACAATAGTGCAAAGCATAGACAAATTATAGTTATTATGAACTTTTTCTTGTCTTCTTTGTAATTAGTTTGCATCTACCATTCTCTTCCCCTCTTTTGTTAATCCATTACACATGTTTTCCACGTCTTGATCTGTTAAGCTGTAATTAAAGTATTTCTTTATATTATCTTTTAATCCTTGTTTTACATCATAACTATAATTATCGTTAAATAAGCTAGCAATGTATCTAAACATTACAGGTGTCTCACAACTAACATTTTCAATTCCAACCATAGCAACTGGAATTCTATAAACTCTATTTTCTTTATAGCAAGATAACTCAGACCATACTGGTGATGATTCAAGTGAATCAAATAAATTATTTTGATAAGCACCACCTATTATCATAGCATAAGGATTTAGTTTAACCATTTCTTCGTCAGATACTTTATGAACATTTAATACTTCATATTTTTCTGTGGCTAATCTAACATTTGCTACTTCTAATACTCGTGAAATCATCGAATTACCACCATCAGAATAGTATAAACCTTTGGCTTTTTCACCATTTACATAGTAAATACTCTTCTCACTATTTGTTGTACCAATAGCTTTTTGTATTTCTTCAACAGCTGATTTTACATCTTTTTCCCATGCATCGGCTTTTTTCTTAACATCTCCACCAAATATTTTTCCGATTATTCTTGCTGTATCATATAATTCATCATCAAATGTTCCAGTAGGTGAATATTGGTGAACTGCAACAACAGGCAAACCCGCATTTCTAAACGAATCAGCATTTTCAGTGTCTTGAGTAATAACTAAGTCAATTCCATCTTTTATTAATTCTTCGGCTGAAACACTATATGAATATGCTTTATAATCCTTTGCCTTTGGATATATTTCATAAATCCATGGATTATATGTAAAAGATCTGTATGTTCCTACAATTTTGTCTCCTGCACCAAAAGAAATCATTAAATCTGTTGCAGATTGAGAAATGCAAGCTACATGGCTTACATTTGATGGAACACTTACCTTCTTCCCTTCCATATCTGTAATTTCAATTTGTTTGTTGTTTTTTTTAGAACAACCTACTAATGCAATTGTTGATAACAAAGTTAAAAATAATAATTTCTTCATAATCAATCCCCCTTTAATTATTTTCCTTTTTAATATCATTATGTTTTTCATTAAAACATGAATACACTTCATATTTCAACTTATCACTAGTTTTTAATTCTTTTTTCAAATTAGAATATTCTCTTACTGTCAAATTCGGCCTATCTTCTACATAATCTTCGAAAATTATTTTTTCAAGTTTTTCTTTTTCAATATCTAAAAGTTCTTTATAAGTATATGTTTTAATAACAATCAAATATATAGTTTTTTCACTAAATACAAGTCTATTTGTAATGTATATTACATCATCTATACTATCATTCTCAAATATCATTTGATTACGATAAGTATTTTGATCATAGTAAACTGTAATTTCTACATTATCTCCATTATTTATAAAGGCTAATTCTTCTTTTGTCATATCGTTAATGTTTTTAAATGATTTCTCCATATCTTTTATCACTCCTTATTTATATTTTATTTCTGTTAACCATATTTTCATAGTACTTTAAAGGATTAGAATCTTTAAGGTTTACTATATCTTTTAATCTATCTGTCTCATCTTTGTCAACAAATGACAGATACTGCTCATAAGAGAAACTCTTCCAATTCTCTAAAACAGGGACAGATTCATAACCTGCAACATTAATAAAACTATATTTATATTGTATAGTATTGTCTACTTCTACAATTTTGCCTTCAGCTTTATCTAGTATTTCATCATCCCAATATGGTCTTGTTCTATTTCTACGATAAAAGCAGTTTGCTCCTGCATTTAACATTAATTTAAAATACTCAGTTTGTTCGATTTCATCATCAGTCTTGTCTCTATCTGATATTTGTTTGGTTTTGCTTCCAAAAGGACTTTCAACTTCTTTTTCTTCTCTAATATGTAAATTCCCATATAAAAAATTATCTTTTTCAATTTGGCTTAATGATTCTAACATATACTCTACAGCCTTAAGATTACCACTTTCGCATATTTCTTCCGCTTTAAAATCATAACTAAAATCGTAGATTTTATTTAATTCCCATCGATATGATTTATCATCATATTCCTCAATTTCGTTTAAGTATTCATGTACAAAATGTTTTTCATCAATTTCATTGAGCATAGTCCTTAAATGCTTTTGAACTGGAACTATATTAGAATGAAATGAATAATCAAATTTGAAATATTGTTTGATGAAATTAAATTCTTCTACCTCAGTGCTTGATAAATCGTTATTCGCCCATTTAGGAAGTAATTTATAGAATCTATTTTTCACCATGATAATATGTTCAAATAAGTTTTTGAGGTTCTCAACATTTTTGCTTGTTATATCTTCTTTTAATTCGAAATTTGATAAATCATAATTTCTTCGCCAATAATCACAATTATCTTCACTATCTAGTTTTCCATAATATAATTCAGAAAATGAAACACCATATAGTTTAGATAGGTTATATAAGTTTTCAGTAGAAATATCATCACCATTCTCCCATTTGCTTACAGCTGCCTTGCTTACGCCAAGCAATGTTGCTATTTTTTGAATTGTGTAGTTATTGTTATTTCTAAGCAATTTCAATAAAGATGCAGTTTCTAAATTACTCATTTTCAAACACCTCCACAGGAAAATACTTATTCCTAATCTCTTCTAATGAAAGAGAATCTATTTCTTTTAGTAGTTTATTTGTTTTTTCTTTGTCTCTGTGATTTAAATATTCAGAATAGTCTAAATCAGTTTTCCAATCCTCAATATTTTTTCTTATTGATTTTTCGTCATTGCCACCGATTAATTGGTATTTATGAATAGAGTATTCTTTTTCTCCTTTTTTTAGCATTTCTTCTAATTTTGCTATTTCTTCAAGGCCTTCTTCAATTTCTTTTTCTTTAGCTTTATAATCATTAAATGTTGATTCTATATGACTCATAACTTTTACATCCGCAAGCCAATATTTTTTTTCACGATTAGTATCTATTTTTAAATGCTTAGCAATAGATAAATAAACATCATCACTAATTTCATTAGAATTAGAGAACCAATTATATATTTCATCAATATCATCTTCTAGAAGATCAATGGTTTGATGCCCTTTAAGCGCGTATCTTAAGGAATAATAATATCTATCGATGAATCTATTCTTGCTATTATTTTCAATTTTATATATTTTTGGTTCTTCATCGCAAGTGCTTATCACTAATGGTTTTAGGCACAAATTATATAGGTATTCTAGCCTATCAATTATTCTTTTCTTTTCATAATATCCTTCTTTTATATTTAAAAATGCCTTATTTAGATAAGCTCCTTTTTTTATAAGTGTTTTTATTTCGTTTTTTACTAATTTATCACGATTAAACTCACCGTGTTCTTTTTCATATCTTTCTAAACTTAAACCACCATATCTTGCAGGATCTCTATCAAAAGGTATTATGTTTTGAAACATGGCTAAAAGCATGTCTTTTTGCCAATCTTCTATCAAGTCAAATCTTTCTTTTAGTATATCAACATCTTCTATATCACAAACATCTCTCCAAAAAGAAAACCATAACTCTTCATCTTCATAAAATAATTTTTGAAGTTCCCAGTATTTTTCTGTTTTTGACATATTTCTTATTTCTACTAGCATTTCATTTATACAATCCTTGATTATTAAATAATCATTATTCACATCAAGTTTTGAACACTCTCTTGCATAATCAGATAGATGATAAAAATGGCTAAATACGAATCTAAATTCATCTTCTTCATTTAAAGAAAATAATCTATCAATCCTAATTAACAATAACTCTTTAAATCTTGATGTTATAAGCTTAATTTGCTCATTTCTCATTTGATATAAATTACCGTTTTTGTATTTCATTATCCAATCGTTGTTATAAATAAAATACTTATCTTTATAATTAACTTCTTCTTTATCAGCACCATCAAGAATTTCGTCCATCGTTTTGTCGTATATATCAGATAATATTTCTAAATTATCCTGTGTAGGAATACTATTTCCATTTTCCCATTCAGCAATTGCATTGGCAGAGATATCTTTATCATAATTAGTGAATTCTAATGATAAGTCGAAAAGAGTATAACTCTTTCCATCATCTTTCTTTTTTTGTTCTCTAAGCTGTTTTAAATAGTTCCCCATTTTCTTTTTATCTATCATAGGCTATTCCTCCTTGGATTTCTTTTTTCCACTCTCTATCTAAGTATTCATCTCTAAGTCTTCTTCCAATTCCTTTTTTCTTATACTTAGTTTTTTCTTCTTCAGGAAGCAAATCTTCTTTTTTTATACAATTATATAATCTTTGATCAGTTGAATTATCTACTTTAAAATACATGTCAGATGACATCGCCTTAATTCCTTTAATATAATCATCTATATTTATATCAATAACATCTATAATTGCATCCTTATGATCATGTTTAACTCTTGGTGTGAATCTAACTTTCTTTGCAGCTTCTTTTCCGTCTTGAGCCTTAACATAGAACCATTTAAGAATATAATTATTTCTACCAACATGTCCACATTTAGCTAATACTTTGTAATATTTCATTTTGACTTCCTCCTTTATGACTTCATTATAAATCATATTGGATTTTTATTCGCCAAGCAGAAATTAAAACATTAATTAACTATTAAATAAATGTTAACCTATGCTTTATTATAACATAAAAAGAGCAAAATAAAAAGTCTCCCTATTTTTCATAGAGAGACTGCTACTCTTCCTGTAGCCTGATGTGCGCTATCATATTTTACATGCTCATAGGCACTACGCTAAACATGGCTATTTTTATAGCATTTGTCATGACAATTTTCCACAATGAATGAAGTTTTTTCAAAAAGGGCGCACAGAGGGCGCACAATCAAATAGGCACTTATTATCAAAACCTTAAATTTTGGCTTAGTTGTCTTATTTTTTTATGATACTATTTCCCCTATCGCGGTTGCTCCGTTTCCTTTTGAGAATAATACTTTACTGCTCTATCATTCTACTATCATGACAAGTAAAATATACTATTTGCCAATCATTGGATAATTCTTTTATTAATTCTTTTGCCTTTTCCAATTTATCAGAATCAAGACTTTCGAAAGGGTCGTCTAAAATAATTAAAGAATCATGGTTCTTATACATAGAATCAAGAATTGAAAATCTTAATGCTAGCATCATTATTGATCTTTCTCCATCAGATAAATCCTTTGATTCACGCAATTGTCCTTTTACATCGTACTTAATTTCATAATCATAATTCATGCTTACATTAGTACCAATTTTTTCGTATACTTTTTTTGCATACGATACAAAGGAATCCTTTATAGGATCAATAAATTTTGCGTCCATATCAAAATGAGCAGACATTAATGCTTTAGCGGCTAAATTAGCAATTTCAATTCTTTCTTCATATTCTTTTATCAAATCTAAATTTTCATTAATTTTATCATTAATCTCATCTCTTTTTGAAATTCTTTCTTCGTTTTGATTTATTTCATCTTCCTTAGTATCTAATTCTGCCTTTTTTTGTTCGTGTTGAGATCTAAGTTTTTCTTCATCCTGTTCAATATTCTCAGAAGCGAATCCTTCCAAATTATTATCCTTAATGAACTTATCCTTCTTTTCGATTAACTCAATTTTATCTTCCTTAGCACTATTAAATACTTTAAAATCATTAATAACATTTTTTACTACTAATACAATATCATTATCATACGCAATACTGTGGCTATTTAAAATAGATGTGATTTTCTTTTCATATCCAATTTTAGTCTCATTATTGCTTTTTTTATTAATGTAAATAGGATTAAATTTTTTAAAAAAATCCAGATTTTCTTTTATTTCTGTTAATTGCTTAGCAAAATCATCTCTTCTGATAATCTTGTTTTTTAATAATATTGAATCAATTATTTTGTTGAGTTCATCAGAGTTTTCCTTAATACCCTTGTTGATTTTTTCGTTTCTTTCGGCATCTCTTTTTAAGCTATTATAATCCAATAAATCGTTCTTATATTGGCTATAAGATAGGTCAATATCAGATACTTCATAACCGAATGATAAGAAATATGAAAATAAGAATTCTTTCTTTTCCCTTATTTTCTCTAATAATTCATTATATTTATGTTTCTTTAATTCATTTTCATCCTTAGATAATGCATATTTGTTAATTTCATCTCTTAATTCAGCTAATCTTAATTCATATGTGCCACTATTCTTATTGTATTTACCAAAGAATTCATTAAGGATTAAAGCAACATCATTAGCTGCTTTTTCTTTTTGATTTATTAAATCTGTATGCTCCTTCTTTTTCTTATTAAATATTACTAAGAAAATACCTAATGTAAAAACAATCAATAAAATCTTAACAAATGCTGATGGCTCCTTATATGATGCTTTAGCATCATTCACTTCTCCTAAAAGCTTATTAAAATTATCTATTTCTAATTCAATATGCTTCAAAACATTTTCTGATGGATAATCTATATTTGTAGTATGATAATTTGAATCAAATCCTCTTTCATCTCTTATCAAACCTCTATATTCAATGAATTCATTTTCCAATTCACTTTCATCTTTTAAAGTCTTCCCTTCAAAAATATTTTTTAAAATATTAAATCTGGAATCATCTATTTGAATCAATCCGTTATTATTATTGCTTCCTAATAACTTACTATTAGCATCAGCTAATGCTTCATAATCATCATCACTGATTATTTTCCCATTTAATTCTTCTAATCTTAAAATATCAGCCGGTGTAATATTATATCTACTATCTAGCATAACGCATTCATTATATTTATCTAAATTTTCATTCAAACTATCTATTTCAGACTTTGAAAGAACATTGCAACCATATTTATTTGAAATATTCTCAACAATCTGTTCTTTTTCTTCAATATCCTTTTTATATTGCTCAACAGTAGATAGTTTACCCTTTTGAATATTCTTAAAGGAAAGTTCCTTTTGTTGCCTTTCTATTTCATTTAGTTCACACTTTATAACATCTCTTTCATTATATAGATTTTGAAGATTTTCTTCTAGTTGATTTAACTCTTCAATTTCTCTTTGATTATCCTTATTCTCTTTTTTTAACTGCTTTATTCTATAAGGATATGCATTTTCATTTTTTCTTGCTGTAGGTTCTTTTTCTCTTAAATCATCTGATACAATTGAATCGTATGTATCTTCAAAAGAATTTTCTCGTTCTCTATCCATAACAATATTGCCAATCTTCATCTTGATTGACTCGTTAGATGAAAAATCAAGATCATTTGAAGAAATAAAATTACATCTTACAAACGATGCAACATCAATTCCCAGGATAAGTTCTCCTAGTAATGATGAGTTTTCGCCTTGCAATAATGTTACTTGTCTAGATAAAAATGTTGTTTGTAATTCTCCATTTTCATTGTAAATCTTTAAAGTATCTTTGGTAGGACTATCACCAAATGTTCTTTCAATTCGATATGTTTTATTATCAAGTTCTATTTCAAGTGAACCTCCATAAACTCCACCTGAATATGGCTTATAATGCTTACGCTCATAAGATTTAGTACTAGACTTCTCTAACGAATATAACATTGCCTTAATAAATGTTGCTAGAGTTGTTTTGCCTTCACCATTATTTAAGCAATAGGGATTCAATTTTACAGAAAAATCAAAAGATTTATCTGAATAGCAGCCAAAATTAGTAATATGACATTTTATTATATGCATTTTATCCCTCCTCCTTCATTAGTTTTGATAACCCGTATGAAATAACTTTTTCTTTAGTATCATCATCTAGATTAGGATCCTTTAAAACCTTATTAATAAACATATTCCTCAATGAGTTTTCGTTCTCATTAGGAATAAAGCTTAATGCTTGTTTAGAAACATTCTTTATAGTTAAAAAATATCTTTTATCCTTAAATGAAATCTCTAAATCAGCAATATCTATCTCTATATCTGACTTACCAGTTAGTCTAATTTCTGTAATATAAGAATGCTTTGAGCCTCCTAGCTTTGCTGATATTTCATTTTTAAGTTCCGCTTCGTTTAAACCATTAACTTGAATATCAATATGCTCAAATAAAATATCTGATAATTCATGGAATGTGGTTATATTAGTTTCCGTATCAAGAACTAAGAATCCTTTTTCTCCAATCTCATCAAAGCCACGTCCTAAGGCACAGCCTGGATAAGCATATTTTGATTCTCCAACAGTGCCTACTTCTCTTTTATGAATATGGCCTAAAGCAAAATAATTTACATTTTTATTTTGTAATTTTTTTAAATCGATATAATTAATATCATTTTGATTTTTAATATCACCATGTAGCATCATAATATTAAATTTATCAGTAGTAAAAGGAGAAACATTATACAAAGAACTATTATTTTTGTTATTTGCTAATTCGTAACCAATGATTCTAACATTTCCCTTTATGTAAGATTTAATTCCATCAAATGTATGAAGATTATCAATCTCATCAGTATATTTTGATGACGAATCGTGATTACCTTTAATATAATAAAAATCTATTTCAGGATTGACCTTTATTAAATCATAAAAAAATTTTTTATCCTTCATTAAAACCGAATTCTTATCAAATATATCTCCAGACATTAGGATAGTACTGATATCATTAGTTTTAGCATAGTCAATTATTTTTACGAATACATTTCTAAGCTTAGTATTAAGCTCGGTTTTAATATTCTCTGGCATTCTCTCAAATTTAGAACCAATATGCAAATCAGCAAAATGAATTATTTTCAAATCAATCACTCTCCTAAATTATTCTTACCATTATTATAACACACATCCTTAACTATTATAACCAATTATTAACCCAGCCCTCCCTTATAGGCTTACTAGCGTGAGTGTTTTAATATAGTTTCCATTTAAAATAAAAACCTCCCTAACTTAAATAGAGAGGTGCCACTCTTCCTGTAGCCTGATGTGCGCTATCATTTTTACGTGCTCATAGGCACTACGCTAAACACGAGTCCTCATGGACTATTTGTCATGACATTTTTATTATTATTTGCCTTATGTTTTTACCCTGCCCTTGTATGTTTTAACAATAACATGTATACATGTCTATAAGGCAAACTTTTATTATCCTACCTCGTGCGATAAGGGCATTCTCGTAGACATGTTGCTACGTGTCTACGCATAACAGTTCGTTTTGGAAATTTACCATCAATTAACTTTTAGGATGATTTTGAATAAATTTTTGTATTTTTTACCATTTTTTGTGTTTTATAATAATAGCGTAACTAAGCCAATATTTCTACTTCTTTAAACACATGTTTACCACGCACTCGACATGAGGAGTGAAAGGGAACATATCGATAGGCTGAATGTATTTAACATCATACTTTTTAGATAATACCTTTAAATCCTTAGCTAATGTAGATGGATTACAGCTTACATAAACTACTCTTTTTGGTTCCTTATCTAAAATC
>JAEEGL015687976.1_pt1 | contig 20538 bp, 21 predicted proteins | sample 9134231 | NCBI WGS metagenome assembly JAEEGL01 (sample SAMN16246548, study PRJNA631951) | gut metagenome | biome: gut microbiome; feature: rumen; material: fiber-attached | host: Bos | place: Iran: Karaj | collected 2018-10
CGTTGTACTAATTTTCACTGCGTTAAAAAAGCTAAAGCCATGCGGCTCCGACTTTTTACCAATATTTCACATTAATTTTCGTTCTATTAAAGGTGCAGGGAGATAACGGGACACTTCTAACAACCCCGTCATTAATCCCCTGCACCACAATACACCATGCCCAACAACACCTTGGACAGGGCGATTGAAGATGTTCCCAAATTTGAGGAACGCATATCGCTGTTTACCAAAAAACTTCGTCTGGCCCAGTATGCCGACAGCAGTATCTATAACTACCGTCTGAAGATAGCCCAGGCCGTACTGTATCTTAAGAAACTTCCTGATGACTTTACACAGGCAGATGTCGATGACTATTTGTCGATGCTCCTGGACAGGAACCGTTACACTATTTCTCATTTCAAGCATACCGTGTTTGGACTGAAGAACTACTACGAGTGCATGGGACTCAAAGAACCTAGAGGACTTGTCCTGCCCAAGGTACGCAAGCCCAAGCGGCTCCCGCGTGTGCTCTCTCAAGAACAGGTAAAAAGGCTTATCAGTCTCTGTGACCTGTATGACAAAACATTGCTCTCCACCATCTATGACTGTGCTCTCAGGGTTAGCGAGGCTTGCAGCCTCAAGTGGGATGACATCAGTTTTGACCGCCAACAGGTATTCGTATATCAGGGAAAAGGCAAGAAGGACCGCTGCGTAGCTATCTCCGCACAGTTGCTGCTCCTGCTGCGCATTTTCAAGAAGAGGTTCCCCAGTGACGACTTCGTTTTCAAGACTCATGGCAGAGGAGTCGCGCCCCAGCCCATCAAACCCGGATATGTCGCTGTCATATTGAAGAATGCGCTGACGAAGGCCTGCCTTGACCGTACCATCACTATCCATACGCTGCGCCATAGTGCTGCAAGCCATTTGCTTGAGAATGGCGAGAGTCTGTTGGACGTACAGAAGCGTCTCGGTCATGTTCGTCTGACTACTACGATGGTCTATCTTCATGTGGCTGACATTGAACCGATGAAACATGTTCGGCTAATTGACACCATCTTCCCGCCAAAGCCCAAATGAGGACACGATTCGACATCGGCCAGATTATCCGAGTCCATGGAGGAGAGTTCCTTAATAAGCATCATGTCGTTCCTGCGGTTGAAAGAGCCTTCAGGCACATGGCACTGTGCCGTACCAGTGCCCTTGGAGGGCATATAGAAGTGTGCCCCGAGTGCGGGGATATCAGCATCAGCTATAACAGCTGTAGGGATCGTCATTGCCCCAAGTGTCAGAACAAGGAGCGTGAACAGTGGATTGAGTTCCGCAGGGAAGAGATTATCCCTGCCAAGTACTTCCATGTCGTCTTTACGCTGCCGGCATGTCTGCATTCCATTGCTATGGCCAATCAGCGGGAGTTCTACGACTGCATGTTCAAGGCTGCATGGGCTACTATTGATGCTTTTGCTACCAAGAAGGGACTCACATCTGGAATGACTGCCATCCTCCATACGTGGGGTTCGAATCTGTTCTACCATCCGCACATTCACTGTATTGTGCCTGGCGGTGGAGTGGATATGCGAGGTGTGTGGCATCATATCAAGGGATGTAAGCGCTCTGACTTTCTCTTTCCCGTCGTCGCCATGAGCACCAAGTTCCGTGGCAGATTCATGTCTCTGCTCACAAGAAGACTCAAGGAGAAAGGCGTCATCATTGATCAGTCTATACGTAAACATTGCTTTACAAAAGCTTGGGTCGTCAATTCAAAGCCTCCTGCCAAGGGAGTCGGTCAGGTCTTGGAATACATCGGACGCTATGCCTATCGTGTGGCCATTACCAATTCCAGGATACTGGACGTGACTGATGGCACTATCTCTTACGATTACAAGGACTATAGAAATGGCGGAAAGCATAGGGTCAAGACCGAGAGCATCGATACATTCCTGAATTTTCTCTCTCAGCACATACTGCCGGAAAGGCTTGTCCGGATCCGTCACTATGGAATTCTCTCTCCGTGCAATCGGGAGAAACTTCGTTGCGTACAGCTGCAACTGAATGTGCCGCCTGTACCGAAAGAGAGAAAGAAGCGATCATACATTGAAATATGCTATGAGAAGGGATGGGACATTGGCATCTGTAAGGATTGCAATTGTCAGCGCATCATCATGAGGATTATCAAGCCTGCCCCAAGGGCACCACCCTCCATTGTCTGGCACATTGGGCGTTGACTGAGGCTGTCTGCGAAACGCATGTTTTCGTGGACAGATTCATTGTGCCTTTATGTGCCGTTAATAGTGTATTCTGTATCATTTTTGACTAGTTTTGAGGTCTGGACATCCACCTTATTATATAGGTTAGCGAGGTTATACCCCAGATTTTTCAACCACGAAAGGTCACCTGCTTTCTAATAACCATGTAAAAACCGGCATCTTTCCCCATAATTAGTTACTCTGCTGTGGAAGTACAACATCTAGCTTCATATCTGCTTCGCAGAGACGAAGCCTATATCGTTATGATTACATTGCGTTAATAATATTATCAACCACCGTTTTCTTATCAAAATGCTGCTTATAATAATCCAAGCCTCTCTTTCCCATCTCAACAAGCTGTTCTCTCTCCATCTGATACAGTTTCTTAACATTCTCTGCCAATGCTTTATAATCTCCAGATGCAGTTGTCAATCCGCATTGAGCCTCTTCAATAATCCTGTTACCCTCGCCATTCAGCATCGACACGATGGGCTTACCCGATGCCATATAAGATTGAGTCTTTGCAGGAATCGTAAGTGAAAAGATATATTCATCTTTCAACGAAACAATCATCGCATCAGCAAAAGAGAAATATGTAGGCATCTCCGCCATCGGATGTCTGCCCATAAATTTAACGATATCCGTCAAACCCAGTTTATTAACTTCTTCTTCAACTCCAACTCGTGCCCGTCCGTCACCAACTATTATCCACTTAATTTCGGGTATATCGCGTGTTTCATTGGCAGCTTTGACGATTGAATCCACGTCCTGTGCTGCTCCTACATTTCCAGCAAACATCACCTTGAAGCCGTCAGGCAAAGAGCCTTTGATAGCCTCTTCATTAACTTTATTCTTTTCAAGATACAAGTCTTCTGCCCAATTAGGCACATATACAATCTTTGACGCAAAGTCACCCTTTGACAAGATAGACTTCTTAAATCCTTCCGACTGAACCATAAGCACATCACATTTCTTATAGATGCGCTTCACCATTCTATCTAGAACTCCCAGCACAAACTTATTCGTCACGCCGCCAGCAGCTGTCACACTCTCAGGCCACAGATCCTGCACCCACAGCAGCACCTTGCCACCATACTTCTTCTTACAATACAGAGCCGGATATGCCTGTGTAATAGGTGAAATCTCGAAAACAAGTATGGCCTCAAACTCCATTTTGTTCTTACGTATATACTTGTTGGCATGATACACAAACGAGAAATAGTTCAGCACAAGGTTCTTACCACCCCCGGCTCCTCGTTTGCGCAGCGGCACTCTAATAACCTCAGCTCCACAGTAAGTCTCTTTCACAACGCCCTCGTATTTATATCCTTCGTAATATTCGCCTTTCGGATAGTTTGGCTTTCCCGTCAGCACCGTTACTTGATGTCCACGAGACACCAGTTCTTTCGTAAGATCGTTAATTTTAAACTCCTCCGGATAAAAATATTGGCTAACTATTAATATCTTCATATCAGTTCTTTTCAGTTAATAAGTTTATCAGTTCATTTATATGATTATAGATTGTCAGTTCGGAATTTCTTGAATCCCCCTTTTCATACGCCAACAAAGCCACTGCAATACTCTCTGCGGAATAAGGATTAAACACACCTGAAGGTTTGCAGATAGAATGCAAGAATGGTAAATCCGAGCCTATCACATCACATCCGGCTGTTATAGCCTCAACGACCCCAAGCCCTAAACTCTCATTATGGGAAGGATAAATAATAGCTTTAGACTGTTTGTATAGTTCAAAAACTTCAGAGAACGGTATTACACCATGATTAACAATCTTCACACCTTCATTCTGTGCCTCCTTTATCTTTTCAACTAATGGACTGTCATTTTGCACCGTAAGATGAAGCGTTTTGTCAACACCCTTCTTGTGCAAAATTCCCCATGCTTCTATGAGTTCTTTGTGGCTTTTACCTGGGACATCTATTGCAACGAACACATAGTCATCACCATGAGGTTGTTTGGCTATTTCTGAAACCCCATCTGGCAACTCGTAGAATGGCATCAACTTTACTCGTTCTGGCGACTCTCCAAGATGATCAATCAGTTCCTTTGCCGTGTTAGATGTCTGAACGAGCCAATAGTCCGTATTCTTCTTGTAATGCTTGAATACTTCCCGCTTTAGCCACGAAACCGCCTTAACTTTTAAGGAATGAGTTTCTGCAAGTGTAAGAAGATTGATATTATGGAAATACGTATATACTGGCACATTAAGTTTAATAGGCGCAGGTATATTGCCAAAGCAGAGAACTGACGAGAACCTTTCTCCCTTCGCCTTATAAAACTTCTTCCTCTCCCACAGCGAAGCGTTCATATAACGAACATGCTTGCATGAATCAAACTTCCCGTGGCAACGAGCATCCGCCAATAGGAAGAAATTTATTTCCTTGTCTATAAACGAATTGACAAGATATTCTAGAAGTCTAAAACCACCGCTATTGTTGATATATAATGAATCTATTAAAAGCATTTTATATTTTTTTGTGACACCATTCTATTTTCTCCTTTACTATCCTTGCGGGGTTTCCAGCAATAGCACAATTATCAGGGAAGACTTTCCCTGTAACGACAGAACCAGTTCCTATAACGCAATTTGATCCAATGATAGCACCCTTCGTTACAATAACCGTATTTCCGACCCAAACATGGTCACTTACTATAATATCTTTGCTTGGGTTGATGCGTCTTCCCGTTTCTAAATCAATAACACTATGACTATCACCAGCGCGCAAAGTTATATTTGAAGAAAACAAACAATCACGTCCCAGTTGTATTTTAGTACCTTCCATAACGGCTAATTCAGTCCTACCAGTAATCTCTGTATTCTCTTTTATATGAACGAGACAACCTTCGTTTGCACAATATATATTTAAATCTTTTGCAAATACACCGCCTTCTACTATGATTCTGTTATTAGAACCATATACGCTTATTTTGAGATTTCGCAATACTGATAACTGTTCTCCACCTAAGGTCACAACATTATTCCTGCCTTTTAAATAAACTCTTATACCACGAAGAAAGACATTCTTGTGTATGAATACATTTCCATTTTGCCCCCCCCAATCACTCTGTTATTCATTACGAAGAAATAGATATAGGACAATCTTCCTGAATATTTTTTTATAAAGGATTTAACCCGTTGCTTCATATAATTTGACTTAGTGAATTCTTAATATGTATGCAGGATGAATTAATTATTTTCACGAAGAGTCATTTGTGTGTTTGATTGCGTAGAATAAACCAAAGATAACAGGAGCATGAATGCAAATATAGGTCTGAAGGACATTATAATTGTAGCACTATACATCCAAAGCAACATCAAGTAAAATATACGTCCAATTTTATTAGTTCTTTTATACAATTTGTAGAAATAAAAAAGGATAGCAAAGAATCCAATAAAACCAAAGCTATAAATAATATCGCCATAATCAGAGTCAAAAAAAGTCCCTGTATTATCAAAATGGCCAAACAAGAGAGCAATCACAGATGTTTCATTGGATAGGTATGTAGTGAAAAGTGTACTTTTCTCTTTTGCACTGTCTTCAAACCCCTCAAACACTCTGAACGCCCTGTAAGTATTATTGTCAGAAAACAAAACAAACATAAATAATGTAACACCAAGTGCGACTAACACATATCTCCACTTCTTGGAAATATTACCAGTCAAATATGCAAATGAAATTATTAACAATGCACCCACAACGAAACCCGTACGGCTACCAGTCAATATAACCCCAATAAAATCCACAATCAGAAAAGCCAGCAATGCGCTAAACTTCTTATTGGAATTATTGATAATGTAGATTGCCATCAGCATGTTAAGGAAACGCGCACAGGGGTTCACACCTCTATATAAACCGCCTAGTCTGTAATTCATAATATTCTCTCTTGTTATACCACTCTGAATATAACCAATTGATTTCTCCATCTCTTCAGGGATTGGATAGTACGTATCCAAGAAAGAGGTAATAAAAGGAATACCAAGCGAATAAGCAAGTTGCGAAATAAAAATCACCCCCAAACAGATATACAGGTAGTAATTAGGTAATTTTACTCTATTCACAAAGGGGAAACATACAAAATAGAGAATGATTACCGCCACTCTCTCAAATGCCTTTATGGTAATACTCTGATTTAAACAAAAGATAAAACTAATCACAATAGGTATGACAACAATTGGCCACTTCTTATAACTAATTCTTCCTTTGTTTGCTATTATCAACAACACACAAAGTATTGGGTTTACCAACATCATCACGGCATTGGTGTGAGGCAACAAAAACGCTACCAATACACTCAACCCTAATAAATGTGGCAAAAACTTATTTTCAGGAATCAAAGTACTTTTCATCCTATGTAAACATATAACATTAAAGAACCTAACTATTTCGCTTTAGGTGCTGGCCTAATAATCTCTTGTAATATAAAGGTGATATCGAATTAATCATATAATGCACCTCTGTTGCATTTGCATACTGAAGAAGATTTCGCCCCCTTAAAGCCATACCCTCACAATCAATTCGATATCCACCAGGGAGCGAGGAGTACATTTCTGTATAGCCCGCCTCTAAACTCTTTTCATAAACCATTCTGGAGAACCTACCAAGTGGATAACATATTGAAGTTATTTCACTCCCAAGCATTTCTGATAATTTTTCTTTTGAGTCTTTCAGTTCATGCATCAATTCTTTTTCATTAAATGTGGTCAAGTCTTGGTGGCTCCAACTATGACCTTCAAAGTGAAAGCCCAACGACTGCAATTCCTTTATCATTTTCATCGAAAGATAACCCTGCTTACCTATTAGGTTGACCGCAACAAATATTGTAGGATATACATTTTGTTTTATAAAAAAATCCTTTGCTTCATAAATACCAGCCCACCCATCATCGAAACAAACCATTATTTGACCCTTCTCCTCTGTTATCTTATCCACGAAGGTGTAGCCATTGCTTCTAACCACATCAAAATGTTTTTCGATTGTAGCTAAGTCCGTTCCCATATCAGTATAACGTGTACTAACGTCATGATAATAAATCACCTTGCTATCATTATTAGGATGAAGCAAATATGACACCCACAGTATCAGTCTTTTTATAATTTTTCTCATGCCAATTACTGTTAAAATGTATCCAAATCGATATTAGATATAGCCCAGTTATCAGGGTTCAGACAAGCCAATCGCATAATTTCAGAGTTAACTCTAACTCCCATATTTAGGTAATGGTTCAGCGGATTATTAAAGAATCCAAATTTCTTCACAAAAGCATAATAAGGATGTTTATAAGTGATTGCAGCTTTTACTACATCAGGTTTTATATCTTCAATTAATCCTTTCAATAGTTTATTAATTACATAACCTGTATTTTCAACAGGGAAGAATTCTCCCAGAATCAGGAATTTCAGGCCATCCTTCTTTCCTATTTTATAAAAACAAGCGCCTAATTCTTTATCACAAAAAAGCCTAATTCCTGAATCGGTGCCAACCCTCCACTTCAAAGTCTCTAAATCATACATTGAATGAATGAGCCGCCCTGCTTGCATTATTTCCTCTCGGGGTTTCAGCATTCTATCCTGAATTATTGACAAATCAGGGATTGAAGAGTCTTCTATATATGGTTCGCCTGCTAATTTTTTTATATTTCCTTTTATTTTCCACAGTGTACTTATGGGTTTGGGAAGGTAAAATATTGTAGACAGGGCATTTATATAAACCCACCCAACTTTCTGGTAAGCTTTCTTAGATGCTTCTACACTAACGTTATATATTAATTCTCTACCATCCTTAAAGTAAGTCTCTAAAAATGCTCTGTTCATACGTGTAAAAAGCCCATAACGGCGAAAGTCCTTGTCAACACAGGAATCACCAAATTGCACGCAGGTCAGTTTATCACAGCCACAATAAACATTTGACCTGAACGCCATACGGCTTCCAATAACAAGCCCATTCTTTTCTGCAAGCATACCCTTATATTCTGATGTATCTACTGCCCAAGAAGTCTTGCCTCCTTTTTTCCCAGCCGTTTCAGGCCATACCCTGTCATACAAAGCCTCTAATTGTTCTTTATCCCTTGTCTCAATAGGCCTTATTAAAATATCTTCTTGTTCCTTCATTTCGTTTATCATAATTCTATTAGTTTTTTCAAATCTTTTGTAAATTCTATATCCAGTTCTTTTAGATGTATTTTTCCTTTATTATCCCTTTTAGCATCAATATTTTTTATAGACGATGCAATATCTTGGGGAGTCTGATGATCATAATAAAATACAAAATCATTTACTTTTGACTCTTCAATGGCTGCATTTCTACCTACTAAGACTTTCATACCATTTGACATATAGTTAAGTATCTTAGAGGGGAAAGAAGTCAAATTCAGCTTATTCTGAGGATCTTGCGTACACAGTCCTATATGGCACCTATGCATCAAATCTAAAAGCTCTGTTTCTGGGAGAAATCCGTGGTAAGTTATCTTTGCTTTTGTAATCTTTTTAACTCTATCAATTTCATTTAAAATTTCGGTCTCTAACGCGCGGCTTCCAAAACCAGTAATATGTAAATGATAAGTCTCCGGCAAATACTCCGCACACTTCACAGCCGCCATGGCCCCCCCCTTCACAGGATCGAAGGTTCCTGAATAAAGCAAGTGTATATCAGAGTCCTGAAAACTACTTTCTTCATAATCTGCCAACCTATATATGCCATGAGCCATTACGAATGGTCGTCCTCTTTTATTCAACTTCGCATTCAGCAACGTATTTGGAAATATATACTTATCGCAACCTGCTATAAATTTAAATTCATTTTCACTAACAATTGCAGACTGTAGATGCACATCTTGATAAAGTTCCTCTATATCTCCAATTATCCTTAGTTTCTTCCATTTTTTTAGTCGTAGGAGTGTCTTATCATATGCCAAACTATGATAGACCATAATTTGTTCACCTTTCTTAAGATGGAGCAAAAGCCACAGATACCATTGCACATGAACAATAAGCCTATTGATATATTGTAAATAACGGTTCTCAGATATACACCAACTTGCAAAATATCGAAAAGTATTCTCGCCTCTTCGTTCTACGTATGAACTAGAACGAGCCCCCCTCTTTGAACATGCAGCTCGGGATATATGATCAACGCCATACCCGCATTTATTTAGTACCTCAAAATAATAGTCTTTTTTTGTATCAGAAGCCGGAGAATTAAATCTCTCTCTTCCTACTTCCTGACAACCATAATGACTTATATATTTTATTCTTTTATACATACAAACAAAAAACTCTATAATAAATCATATAATCCTATATTCTTCCTTATGTGAAGCTTATATAATGGATATTTGATGCAATAACATAGCGTCCTTCTAAAAAAACCTTTAGTAGAAATATTATTCGATTTCAAATAATCCATACACTTCATATACCTAACTAAATGAAATGGAAGACAACTTTGAATTGGTATCCAGTACATGGGGAATTTAACTTTTATGTTTCTGCTATCAAGAAATTGTTGGCAGGAATAATAAGCCTTAATTCGATCTAAATGTTTAGGAAGAGGCTCTATTCCCTTACTTACAGAAAGGGAACCCTCACGATAAGTATAACAATACATCAAGTGATTAACGACCTTGATTGTTTTAGCTAAAGTACCTGTCTTGACCGCAAACACTAAATCATTATTTGCCTTAGTCTCCTGAAAGGTTATACTATTATCTATAACTAATTGATGCCTTATTATCTTACCCCATGGCTGTGGATAGCATATAGAAAACCAACGTCTGTCACCAGTTTTTTCGTAGTTTTTGAAAAGAATATCGTATGACCTATTAGACCTTTTCTCAATATTATTTGAAAGACAACTACAAGTATTAAAGAAAATGACATCCTCTTGCGCGTTGCTATAGTCATCTAATATTAAATTAATATCCTCACTAAAAAAATCATCTGCATCGGAGAATATCAACCATTTTCCTTTAGCCTTCTGTAAACCAATATTACGGGCATGGCCTGCGCCCAAGCCGTCTTTGGTTATGTAGAACTCAACGTTCTTTCTAGACAATTCGGGAATATCACGAAGATAATTCTCATTCCCTGAGCTATTATCATCCACCACGATAACTTGAACATCATCACGCTCTGGTATGGATTGCAAACAACGTACAAGCAAATCAGGGATATTGTAATGTGGTATTATTATAGAATAGTTTATCATATTATCATATTAGTTTTTCTTTTGTCCATATAACATTGGAAAATATCTTAATGAATATTTACTAATACAGTATAGTATTATTAATGAAAACAAGAAAATCAATGTTACTAAACAAATATTATTAATCTTAATATCTAATTCTTTCGTTAATATTATAAGTAAAATTTTCACACATCCGATAACCAAGAAATTCCATACATATAATGCAATTGACATTCTACCAAACTCTTTCAAAATTGCCCCCCCCATTATTTGTTTTGAACAAGTAATGACTATAATAATTCCTATGATAGACGAAAACACAAATAAAGGAAATATACCATACTCACTTAAATACATTTTTACAGGAGTATTTAGTTGTGAAACACACACTAAAATTGGAAACATAAGGAGCAGTATCAAACCATGTAAAGAATTTTGTGTTTCATTAATTGACAATGTATTTTTCTTAAATATAAACCCAAGCATATAAAACAAATATGCCACTGGCACAAGCTTTAAAAATTTAGCCAAACCATAATTTGGTATTTCAAACACACCCAATGTAACAAATATTATACACAAAGTAAATAATATTACACAACCTGCTACTACTTTCTTTTCCATATTTATCCTACTGTATAATAAAATATGAATTACAGAGCAAGCAAACAAGGTTGGTAAGAACCAATATGTTATTCCATTTAGGAAATTAAAATCTACAAAACTCTTACCAGATAAGAAATGAGGTACACCTCGTCGTATTAGTATTGTTACTGCTAATAATAATTGTGGTAATAGAATTGTTTTAGCTTTATGCATTATTGTTCCATATAAATTATTGGGTTCACATTTTTTTGCAAGAGCCCCTGATATAAAGAAAAATAATGGCATGTGGAAACTCAAAATGACTCTGTTTACATCGTCACTACAACTCAAACAGCAATGTCCAAGTATTACAAGAATTATTGCAATACCACGTGCAATATCTATATGTTCACATCTTTTATTCATGATTACTCTTAAAGTTTCTTTTATTCACCCTATCTAAATCTATATGGTATTCTTTTTATTATCTTATAAAAGGCAGACATAAATTCACATATCATAAAACGTCCCCAATCAATACCATTATCTTTCATGATTTTTATAAAATCCTTGAGTTCCGAAAGCCCATATTCTTTCTTAATATAAAGCAGAGTTGGCCTTAAAGATTTCACGATTTTCCATTTATGATTATCACAAAGAAAACGTAATCTTCGTACATCTACGGCAAAACGACACTTTTGCGAGTCAATATTAATTTGCGTTACTAAAGATCCATCTCTTATTGTAATATAATATGCGACAATATCTAGAACCTCTATTTTTTTTGCAAAATGTCCTATCAGTGTCGCGAACATCAAATCATTTGAATATCTTACTTCTTCAAATTGTATATAATTATTATCAACCATTGATTTACGTATAACTTTCCCCCATGGTACATAATGACCATATCTTAATGCTTCTTCTGCAAAAAATCTTCTTTTATAAAGATAATTATTTATACGTCTGTTATAATCTCCTCCACGATCAACAGGTTCTAAAGTGCCTGAATCAAGCCCTTTCACCTTGAAATATATTATGTCACTATCACAATTAATACATTTATCCAAAACATCAGATAACTTGTCTGAGAAAAAATCATCAGAATCTGCAAATACCAACCATTTTCCTCTCGCATGCTCCAAGCCAACATTACGTGCCCTGCCAGCACCTTTCGTATGATCCTTGTCTATATAGTAGAGTTGAACGTCATTCCGAACGACATTCGGTTTTTTATCATCATCACTGTTATCATCAACTACTATGATTTCAACATCCTTTCTCTCTGGTATTGAATCAATCAGACGCTGTAGTAAATCCGGCGTGTTATGATGCGGAATTATAAAACTATAATTTATGTTCATATTAACTCGTTTCTATATAAAACTTAGAAAATTTAAAGATTCTTGTCTAAGCGCCATTAGCTTTTCTCTTACCACTTTGTAATCAATCTGAGGTAAGTCCTGAGGTATTATCGATTTTGCAGGTATAAGCCTGTTGGACAATCCTAATTGAGCAAGCAAAGAACTGGCCCGTTCAGAATTATATTTAAACGATGTGTAAAATTGCCTGCCATATATAATAGAAAAAGCTAATCCATGAAATGAACCGCTAAAAACATAATCAGCGTTCTTTATTAATCGAATAAAATCATATGGTCCAGCACTTGTTATATTTGTTTTTGTTTCTTTGGTCCTGGCATATCCATGAAGAACGACCAACTCTAGCCCCTTATCATCTGCAAATTTCTTCACCTCACTTAAGTTAAAAGGATTAGAGTTCAACAAATATACAAGGACAAATCTTTTACCTTTATACAAATTAGTTGGCAGATATTTATCCCACTTTTCTGAACTCAATAATAACGTAGGGTCAAGAGACAACGTGACATCAGTACATCCTAATGATAACAGCAATTGACGAAGCCCTTCTTCTCGAACTGATATTTTATCCAGATGCGCAACAAGTTTTTTAACTTTCTCTTTATCGTCATCATTATCAGGTAAAATTCCCATACTCGCAGCATAAGATATATGATATTTTGTTTTTAATCTATTTTTTCCGAAATAAAAAGGATTGTATTCACCTGTTTCTATTTGCTTGCGCCATATCTGATCACTGCCATATATTACAACATCATAGAACTCGTCAACAGAGCGACAATATGGATATATATAGGTTTCAAAGAATTTTTCAAAATTTTCTATACGTTTCTTCTTTGATTTGTAAAATTTCATCAACGATAGCAAAAATGAGAATTTTCCATGCAAATTAAGTTTGAAAAAAATGTTTATGGGAAACAAAGCATACTTTTCCTTATGATAATCTGGCCAATAATCCACGTAATATACTTCATGACCCATCTCTTCCAATATGAATCGTGTTGCAAGAGATTGCATTACGGCACCGTAATTCAAAGTACGATGATACGTTACTATTCCTATCTTCATATAAATCTTACAAACTTTCTAATTTTCTTTATTATTTCTTTAATGTTATGACGCCAACCTATAAAACCAAAACGTTTCATAGTTCGTTCAAAGCCATATTTTGCGTAATATTCTACAAATTGTTTGGCTTGTGGATGAATCTTAGATGGTTCACGCAGATGAGTCTGCATTACCTTATCTATCGTAGTCTGGAAATAATCGAGTTTGTCCTTTACTGCATCAAATATTTCTCTTCCTTTTTCTGAGTTGACGAGCAAAAGGCTCTCACCCTTGTCGTCTTTGTTAACTTCTGGAAAATTGTGCCCTCTATCCCAAAAATCCGCTAGAGTCAAATCTGAAGGACGAGTAGTATTACAAAAATGGCACTTGTTACACGAAGGTCTTAGCATTATGTGAGCATAAAATAAATTAGTATATAATCTGCTAAAATATTCTTTGCCATTATTCATAGTAAATGATTCATAATGCGCCTTCCATCCATATTTTTTCTTATTTCTAAAATCAGATGCCACTACTTCAGCAGAATATTTCTTTTCATGCCAATTTATGTAATCTTGCCATATATATGGGCTCGGAACCCCATGACATACTATATCGACAAGTAGTAAATTTTCACGGAGTTTTTTACCAATATATGCATTTAGACCTGCGCATTGGCAACCTGTTCCTGAAAAAAGGACAAACAATCCATTTTTCAAATCTTCCTTAACCAGCTTGAATATGCCTGTCAAATCGCTTTGAACATACTTACTACCACGGAACTCATCACGTTCCTCCTTGGTGGTCGCTCGCTTATGTGCTACACGGAAATGGTCTTTGTATCCAACACCATACACAACTCCACCATTATCAAGTATATAATCGCTGATAGCAACGAAAGCAGCGCCAGAACGGGATTTCATTACCTCATCCATGTCTTTGTGGCGTGCTCCATATACATTAGGAGATGGCAAGTTCAATGACTTGTCGTAATTATCATTAAAGGCACATACCTTATCACATAAGCCGCAGTCAACACACTTAGACTCATCAACTTTTGGATACAGGAAACCAAGTGCATCTGGTTCCATCGTAATAGCCTCATGTGCGCAAATATTAGCACAGGATGTGCATCCACAGCATTGACTTTTATCTATAATGTTTATCATTACTTTATCTTATTTTTGATTTAATTTTATTTACTGTTGTCACTATTATCGCACGCTCATTGGCATTACAGCCAATATAATATATTACAACGGCACTAGTTAGTATACATACACATACATTTAAAACGAATGTATAGAAATTTTCTGGCATATATGTATATATTAATGCTGGTACAGGAACTGCTAAAGTTATTACCACAAGACATTTTAGAATTACATCTCGTATAAACAGAAGTGGTCTAAAATCCCTAATCGTGAAAGGTAACATATACATTCTTGCTAAGAATGCTAATATTTCTACTACGATAGTAACTACTACAACTATTTCAGGCATCATCCCAAAGTTCAGAAACATATAACTTAAAGGAAGATTTAACAATAGAATTCCTCCAACTACCAATTGATAATTCCTTACATTTCCTGTAGCATTTTGAGCTATAATCAAAGATCTTGAAACTGATGATATCATCATAGATATGAGCGTTAGTTGTACAAAAGCAACTGTATGAGCAGGAACCTCCTTCAGCCATATATGCAATATATAATCAGCGTTTATTATTACAGGTAATGCCAACACAAATAGAAGATAGAATGAGAAACGTGAACCTCTATTAACTAACTTAAACATATCTTTCAGATCTCCTCGGGAGTATGACTGTGTAATCTGTGGATTTATTGCCATCATAAAATTTTGGGAAAACTGATTGACAGCTCCGTCAACCTGATTAGCAACAGCACGAGCTGCATTCACCACTGGACCAAAGAAAAAGTTAAGTACAAGATTCACACCATGATTTTGCAATACTGCAGCCCCATTACCAACAAGATGCCATAAAGAATAACTGAACATGTGTTTTAATAGTGGCTTATCAACAACAAATCTGTAATGGCATTCCTTGAAATGTTTCCTGCAATATACTTGATACATATATCTTATCAGAAATTGCAATATCATCAGCATTAATGCGTAGAATACCAAACGGTCAAATGGCTCATAATATACCATAAAAGATATTCCTAATTGCGCTAAACCCTGAAAGATGCTAACATAAGCAAAAGCTTTCATCTTTTCATGAGCTATAATGCTGGCATTGTAAGGAACCGTTATTAAATTCATGCAGAAATTAAATACCGAAAACTGGAAACACCAATTTGCTGCTGTCAATCGTTCTGGCGGCAAAACCATAACATCGTTGACATACCATACTCCTATAGCCTCAGATAATACAGCTACTAATATTGCCAATCCCCATTGTATAGATAAGGCGGTAGAGAACACAACCTTCTGGCGTTCCATATCTCCCTTACCCATTTCATAATTAAGGAAACGGGAGCAAGCACTTGTCAATGCAGCACTTATAAGTGCAAACATAGACACAAAACCACCCACCACATTGTATATACCATAGTCCTCTACTCCCAACGCTTCCAATATCACTCTACTCGTGTAAAGCGAAATTAGCATTAGGAATAGCATTCGGAAGTAAAGAACTAACGTATTCTTCGCTATTCGTTTATTATTTACTGAAGTATCTTGCATATTCCAGTGATTCTATTTTTTTCGTAAGCATCCAACTCCTTTTTAGCCATAAGCCTTAGCCCCAGCATCTGCTGGGGTTTTGAGCATTCCATAAGTTTTGGGGTAAATTGTTTTTTATCTCTATTTAACACAGCACCTCTTCAGTAATGAGGTCATAATCCCTCCTACCTTCGGCTATCCTCTGGAAATATCCATTGAAGACTTCAAGCGCAGCTTTTTTCTGAAGCTTGCACGATTCCACAAAGCTCAACCATGCAGCAGCCACCGCACCACCAAGTTCACTACTGAATCCGCCAAAACTCTTCCGTAGATTTGTAAATGGCCGGACTGCCCGTTCACAGCAGTTGTTGTCAATGAGTACATTTCCGATGTCTATATAAGCAATCAACTCTTTCCAATGGTTTCGCATGTAGTTTAACGCCTTTTCAAGTTTGCTTGAGATTTTCAATTCTTTACTTTTCACTTTGGCGAGTAACAATGCTGATTCCTGATCAAGTTCATTGAGTATCGGTATCGATTCAAGCTTTCTAGCTTCTAGCACCTCTGCCTCTGTCCGATGGAGAAGAATGCTCTCTAGCTCAACCTTATATAGTACACCTATTTTCTTTATATATTCCTGAGTGAAAGGATCTTTGTAGTCCTTAAGAGCTGACCAAAATATTCTGCGGACATGAGCCCAGCAGCATGCATGTGTACAGCCATCCAGTTTGCTGAAATAAGCGTACGCATTGTAAGCGTCGGTCATCAAAGTACCCTGGAAGTCACCAAGGAATTTCTCTATCACCTCACGCTTTCTACGACCAAAAAGGTAGTAGCAAACCTTTGTGGCCAGGTTCACAATCACCCACATATAACGCTTCTCATATCTGAATGAGCCATCCGGCTGCTTGACCTTTGTGTCTACCCAGGTTTCGTCAACATAGATGGCTGTTCCTTTCTTCAGAAGACGCCTCTTGATGCGACTCATACCACCCTTTAGAAACTCTGAGCCTTCCTTCAGCCAGTTCAAGATCGTCTGGGGCGACACCTTCATCTTCTCATTGAACATACGGAACATCTCCCTACCACATGACAGCGCATATTGGTATCTGTTGACACCAAGGTCTGAGAGCATACGCCAAGTGCAGCTTGTATGAGGGACTAGACTCGGTTTGTCATAATCCGATTCATTGACAAAGATACACTCACGCTTCTCTTCCTTGGGATAAAAGAAGGAAAACTCCTTTCCTGTCTTTTTGTCACGGACCCAAACGTAACGATATGTATCCTGACGGGTAATGCTAACTCTGTCAAACTGATCCACTGGTCTTGTATAGCGAATAAACTCCAGCCCCAACTCCTCTAACTTATCGAGGTCACAGTCATGGATAACATGTATGTCAGCATGCCCTTTCTCATAATGTTCTGGGCGGTTACTGTTATCGCGTTCCTTCTTTGCAGGAGGATCGGAAGGAGAAATAACCTCTTCTTCATCAGGATCTTCAACGGGAGGTATATCGTTCCTGCTGCCATTCTCTATATAGTCATTCTCGTCATCGTCCTTCGTCTTTTCATCTGAAGAGGCAGTAGTTTCTTTTGGCTTCTCACTACCCTTGCCATGCTGGGCACGTTTGCGCATAGCGAGCTCGCCCTTCAGCTTTGCATTCTCAGCCTTCAAGTCCTCATAGTCCTCGGCTATCTTCTCTAGCTTCTGGATTTTCTCGCCCATTGCATTATTAGCATCCAGGAGAGAACTGACAGCATTTAGCAAGTCATCTATACGCTTCTGATAATTCTCACGATCCATATCAGACAAATCACCACCCCGTACCGATGATGCCTCTCGTTCCAGCTGCATCTCGTACCGGGTTTGCATAACCATGCGTGCTATATCTAACTTCAAATCTGCCATAATATGGATCTTTTGCTATGCAAAGGTACATACTTTTTATGGCAAATACAAACCTGTAAATAGTATTTAATACATTGATAATCAGCGTTTTGTACGAACCACAAGGCTTAACAAGACTTAGTAATACAACCCTATTCTGCATACTCAAAAAGAGTAACAGAGAGGCTCGTACATGGCTCTTATTGCGCATAAACGTATTACTCAAACATCTGATTATCAAATTGTTACACATACCTTAGACTGATTGAAGCAGCTGCTCTTTACGTATTTTTAACATCAGAACAAGGCTGCTATGCTGCTTCTTCCTTATACTCACCCTTAATAGGACCTATCTTCTTGAAGACCGGACACTCCAGCATAGCTACCAAATACTTATACTCTAGCACATATATTGGCTGCGAGCCATCGAACTCAAGCCTAATGAAACTCATGTTGCCATCAAACCGTTGTACAAACAACTGGCATTCATTATGCTCATGACGGATAATCTTAACTAGCTTCTGGTCTTTAGAAGTAAACACATAAGCTGTGCCTTCCTCCATCTTCCCTGTAAGGGTGCGAACCACACCACATAGTTTGTCATATCCTCCACGCATATCCTTGTAATTAGGAATATACTTATATTTTGTAGCACCTGTCAAACTAAACATAACGGCTGGATCTTTTTGATGAAACTTACCAATTCATTATAGCTCAATTTGTGATGCTCTATCTTCATGCCATCATTTAAGCCTACATAAACGTAGGAGATATTCTTTTCTTCATGATCAGCTGCACCAACTGCGGCATCTGTTTCCGCAATATTATCTTTAGATGGCTGAGAAGCCACATCCTGCGTCTCCTTGACTACGCAATTGACGACTGCTGGCTGAGTGAACTTCTTCTTGTACCATTTCTCAAATACGTGATAAGGTACGCCATTTGATTCAAAAAACTGTGCAACAGAGACTCCTCGATTAACTGCCTCACTAGAGTACCGCTTCCACAGGGTTTCAATGTCTTTACTACTTATTGCCATAATCTCAAATTTTGAATTAATGGCACAAAGGTAATAACTATATCTTATACTCCCGAAAAAGGGGTTGGATGCTTACAAATTGGCTGCTTACACATTAAGTTATATTTATCTGCTTCTACCTCCGCAGTTCACAAAGTTACTAGCTCTTTTCATGTTAATCAAATATTCTTGTCTAGCTTTTTCCCTAAATGTGGATGAGGGTCAACATCTGCAAACGTTCGAGCATCTGTACTATAATCTTTTGGTTTTAATGAAAGTACTGGCTTCTCTACAGGTTTGTCTAAATTTGACGAAGTTTTTTCACCCATTGTGAATGGGTTATTCTTGGCGTTGGGGTCAATTTCAAAATTTTGCAAATTGTCACTTTTAGGAGCACCTGCTGTAGATTTCTCAGTTATTTTCAAGAGTTTACCTTGCTTTGGATTTGGAGCCGTGTCATATAATTTTTGTGAACACTTAGGATCATATTCAACCCCCATCCTCTTTGCCCTTATTCTTGCAAGCTGTTCTCCTGATATTTCACCAAACTCGTCCATAGCCTTCTCGACCTTTGCCATTTTAGCCTTTTGGGCTATCTTAACTCCATTCTTAACAATTTTTGCTCCACCAACTGCATCACCAGCACCAGGTACCGCTGCGACAAGGGACAATCCTGCATCTAACAAGTTTCCACGGAGTGCGGAAATTGCCGCGTTTAATAAATCTGGAGCCGCACCCAAAACAGGAACCATACCAGCTATGTTAAGTGCCATTTGAATACCATCGAGTAGTTCATCGGTATTAAGACCATCCGTTTTTACCTGATCTTTATCAAATTCATCTTGCTGAGATTTGGATACCCATTGCGTCCCTTCACCATGCTGCCCATCATCCGTTATGCTAATCGTCCCTCCCCACATACACTGACATGTACTTGACTTCAGCAAAGCTGCGTCACCTTTAATTATATAGTCATCCTTACCACCCATCCATGGGAATGGGGTGTTGTGCATGCAGGGCATGGGGGTGAGCGTGCCGTGATTGGCAGCGGTAGCTGATGCGGTGGACGGAAAGCCCAATGAGCGGCAACGACCGAAGGGCGCAAGGTTCACCATTGACAAATGGTCGCTGATATTCGCCATAGGTTGCCCCGTAAGGAACACTGTACGCGATGGAAGCACTGTCAGTTTTGCCGGACTTGTTCCCATTGAACAGCGCATTGTCGCTCCGGAGCAAACGTAAGAATCAGCCATAAACAAAAAGCGTTTAACCTAAATAGTTAAGACCGCGCCTTATAATTACATTACATTGCGCTCCAGAACGAATAAGATGAAGCTTGTTTACTACCACATTTTCATCTTCTACCAATCCAGACGAACTACGTGAACGATTTATCAAATTAAACACAACGGTCTTATCGGATGAAAGATTGTAAATATCGTGCCGAAGCGTTGATATACATGAGTCTATACACCCATCACATAGTGCTTGACCATTATTC
>JAEEGL017007675.1_pt1 | contig 20538 bp, 11 predicted proteins | sample 9134231 | NCBI WGS metagenome assembly JAEEGL01 (sample SAMN16246548, study PRJNA631951) | gut metagenome | biome: gut microbiome; feature: rumen; material: fiber-attached | host: Bos | place: Iran: Karaj | collected 2018-10
CCGGATCAAGGAAGCGTCGATGTCGATGGGTTATCGCTTCGCGGTCAAGGACTTCCTGGTCAAGAAAGGAAAGGGTGCCGCCGTTTACGTGGAAAACACGGGCGTAGCCCCCATCTATCGGGACGCCTATGTGGCCGTGAACGGAATCCGCGGGTCCTACAACCTCCGGAAGCTGATGCCCGGAGAAGGGGTGTGGATCCGGATCGAAAACGGTTCCATGCCCGCATCTCCTGCCCTGACCATCGAGTGCGACCACCTTGTCCCCGGTCAGCGGATTGGCTATGAAGCAGAGATAAAAGCGAATTAACAAATTATTCCGACTATGGAGCGACGAGATTTCCTGAAAACATCCCTGGCGGCATCGGCCGCCCTGGGACTTGCTCCGGCCCTGAAAGGTTGGATCCCTTCCCACAACTGGGAGAAATATGATTTCGGTTCCGGTCCCGAAGTGAAAGACCGGCTCTACCAGGGCCCTTTCCCGCAGTATGCCCCGGAGAATTTCTTCGGCGGGATGGTGATCCAATATACCACCCCGGGAAAGCAGCTGATCAACTGTTTCGGCATGGGCCTGACCGCTTACATCTCCGGCGACCTCGGCGCTCCGCACGTGGAAGGGGAATCGCTGGAAACCACCATCGACAAACTGTTCCAGCTGCCGATGGCGACGAAGGTATACATCCGCCCGAACTGGCGGCACCTCCAGAAACGTCCGGGGAAACTCGAACCGGATGACTACTGGAAGATTACGATGGAGAAGGCGGCCCAGTACGGTAAGCGCGTGGGCTTCCGGGTGATGATGAACAATCCGGACATCCTGGAGAACGCCTTGCCGGAATTCCTGCTGAACAAGGTGAAGATGACCCAGCTTCCGGGCGACTGGAAGACCGGTCAGTTTGCGGGCCGCGCCAGGCAGGACCACCGGATGCCGCAGTACGACGATCCCTATTTCGTCGAAGCCTATACCGAGTTCCAGCAGATGCTCTCGGAACAGTACAACGGCAGTCCGCTGATCGAGTATATGGACACCTGCATGTACGGCTTCTGGGGCGAAGGCCATGCCTGGCCATACGAGGGGAACAACTTTGAGAGCGACCTCAAGGGCGAAGAAACCTTCCTGAAATTCTTCGACATCCAGAACAAGTGCTGGGACAAGGTCCCGTTGGCGACCAACACGCAGCCCGACTTCAGCCGAGTGGGCAATTCCGCCGTTCTGGACCTTTCCATCCGGACCCACAACTGGATCCGTACGGATACGATCTTCATCGAGAACGAGCAGATCGAAGCCCTTTCCAACCGTCCGGCCTGGACGGGCGCCATCGTGGAATGCGGCATGTCCGTCGGATCGCCGGCCCGGATGCGGCCGGACAACGGCGGCATCCCCCGCAGCGAAGCCGTCATGTCCCACGTCAAGGATGTGGGTGCGAACTACTATTCCCTCTGGAACTTCCATCGGATCAATGCGGACAGCATCATGCAGTACTACAAGATGTATCCCGGTGGAATCGACGACCTGGTGTCCTCCATCGGTTACCGGGTGCGTCCCTCCTGGATCTGGGTGCCTGAAGAGCCCGAAAAGCGTCATCATCTGGTGTTCGGCATGGTCAACGACGGCATCTCCGGTGTTCCGGGCGTGCTGCGCCTGACCCTGTTCACCGACGACGGAAAGGTCAATGTGAGCGGCTGTCTGGATCCGGGTTATCCGAAGCCCCAGGGCGTCCGGCAGGCGATGCTTCCGATCCCGGAGGGAGTTGACTGGAATTCCGGTCTCCTGAAGCTGAAGGCCGAGATTGAAGTGAAGGGTGTCCGTTACCCGGTTCCCTTCGCCTGCGCCCAGCCGCTGAACCCCGACGGTTCCCTGACCATCAAGGCGACGATGAACATGTAATACCTGCTTTATGGAACGGCGAGATTTCCTGAAAACGTCCCTGGCGGCTTCGGCCGCCCTGGGACTTGCTCCGGCCCTGAAGGGGTGGGTCCCGGTGCACAACTGGACGGGCTATGATTTCGGTTCCGGTCCGACAGTCCGCGACCGGCTGTATCAAGGCCCGTTCGGCTGCTATGAGCCGGACAACTTCCACGGGGGCTGGTGCATTCAGTCTACCCAGCCCGGCCGTCAACTGATCAACTGTATGGGCATGGGCCTGACCGCCTACATTTCAGGAGATCTCGGGGCCCCGGTCGTTCCCGGAAGAACCCTGGAAGAGACGATCGACGGCCTGTTCCGATTCCCCCTGGCCACGAAGGTATATATCCGTCCCAACTGGCGCCATATCCAGAAACAGGAAGGGAAACTGGAGTTCGACGACTACTGGAAAATCACGATGGAGAAGTCTCTCCAGTACGGAAAACGGGTGGGCATCCGTGTGATGTTGAACAATCCGGATATTCTGGAGAATGCCTTGCCGGACTATGTGCTGAAGAAGGTCCCGCTCCGAAAACTCAAGGGATCCTGGAACGGGAATCCTTCCCAGCCACGCTTCCAGCACGATCATTTGCAGCCGGAGTATAACGACTATCTGATCGGCTATTTCGAGGAGATGCAGAACCTGCTGGCGGAAAAGTACAACGGGGGACCCGAGATCGAATTGGTGGACACCCATCATTTCGGCTTTTGGGGCGAAGGACATGCCTGGCCTTATGACGGGCACAATTTCCCTTCCGGACAGGAAGCGGAGGAGACTTTCCTGAAGTTGTATGAGATCCAGCAGAAGGCTTGGACCAAGGTGCCGTTGGTGACCAATGTCCAGCCGGATTACAGCCGGGTGGGGCAGTCTGCCGTGATCGACCGGTCCGTCCGCGACGGAAACTGGTTGCGGCGAGACTCCATCCTGGTGCAGAACGAATGCATCGAGGCCCTGAGCAACCGCCCCGCCTGGGTGGCGAACTTCTGCGAAGGAGCGATGAGTTCCGGCAACCGCCGGGATTTCCCGGTCGATGCCGACGGCTTCGCCCGGGGGGATGTTATCATCTCCCATGTGAAGGACCTGAAAGCCAACTATTATTCGCTCTGGACCTTTCATGCCATCAATCCGGACAACCTGTGGGCCTATTACAACCGATTCCCGGAGGCGTTGGACGACCTGTCCCGCTGTATCGGTTTCCGGGTCCGTCCTTCCTGGATTTGGCGGTCCGCGGACGGAGAAGGGCACGAGAATCTCATCTTCGGCATGGTCAACGACGGCATCGCCGGCGTGCCCGGCGTCCTGCGGCTGACCGTGTTTACGGAGGATGGCAGCGTGGAGGTCGGCGGTTGCCTGGATGCGGGGTACCCGCACCCGAAGGGCATCCGCGAGGCCATGATTACCCTCCCCAAGGGCGTTTCCGTCCGGAGCGGAAACCTGCGCCTGAAGGCCGAAATCGAGGTAAAAGGCGTACGGCATCCCGTTCCCATCTCCGCGGCGCACGGCGTCAATCCCGACGGGTCTCTCAACCTCATCCAAAATGTCAGCGGGTAATGGAACGGCGTGATTTCATCAAGGCCGGCCTGGCGGCGGGAGCCGCCGTCGGCATCGCCCCGAATCTGTTCGGGTGGGTTCCTCAGCACAACTGGGACCGATACGATTTCGGTCCCGGCCCTGCGGTTCCGGACCGGCTCTATCAAGGTCCCTTCCCTTCCTACGAGCCGGAGGATTATTTCGGGATGGAACCGGAGGTCGTGCAGTATACGATGCCGGGGAAACAGTTGCTCAATGCTTTCGGCATGGGCCTGACCACCTATATCTCCGGCGATTACGGAGCTCCGCATGTTCCCGGGGAATCCCTGGAGACGACCATCGACAAACTGTTCCGGTTCCCGCTCGGAACCAAGGTCCACATCCGGCCGAACTGGCGTCACATCCAGAAACAGGCCGGGAAACTGGACTTCGACGATTATTGGAAGATTACCCTGGACAAAGCGGCCCAGTACGGGAAGCGCGTGTGTTTCCGGGTGATGCTGAACAATCCGGACACCCTGGAGGACGCCTTCCCGGACTATGTCCTGAAGAAAGTGCCGCTGGACCACCTGAAAGGCGAATGGAAAGGGAATCCTTCCCAACCGCGCTTCCAGCACGGGCATTACCAGCCCCGGTACAACGAATACCTGTTCGGGTATTTCGAGGAGATGCAGCAACTACTGGCGGACGTGTACAACGGCAGCCCGCTGATCGAGTTTGTGGACACCCACATGTTCGGTTTCTGGGGCGAAGGCCATGCCTGGCCCTATGAAGGCCATAATTTCCCGAACCGGAATGCGGCGGAGGAAGCTTTCCTGCGTACGTACGAAATCCAGAAGAAAGCCTGGACCAAGGTTCCCCTGGTGACCAACGTCCAGCCTGACCACAGCGGCGTGGGCAATTCCGCCCTTGTGGACCGGTCCGTCCGGGATCACAATTGGCTGCGGCGGGACACGATCCTGGTGGACAGCGAAAGTATCGAGCAACTGTGCAACCGGCCTTCCTGGTGCGCCGCTTTCGTGGAATGCGCCATGACCCGTGGCGACGCCTCCACCATCCGGCTGGATCCGTACGGACGGCCGACGGGAGACGACGTCATCCTCCATGCCAAGGACGCCGGAGCCAACTATTATTCGCTCTGGAGTTTCCACAGCATCTGCGCGGAGAATCTACAGGCCTATTACGACCGGTATCCCGAAGCGCTGGACGACCTGGCTTCCTGTATCGGTTACCGGGTGCGCCCGTCCTACATCTGGCACGGACAGGATAAGCAGGGGTTGGATTTCCTGATCATCGGTATGACTAATGACGGCATTTCCGGCGTTCCCGGCGTCCTCCGCCTGACCCTGTTCACGGATGAAGGGGATGTCCATGTGAGCGGCTGCCTGGATGCGGGTTATCCCGACGTGGAAGGTATCCGTTCCGCCCTGATGTACCTGCCCCAGGGCTTCGACTGGAACTGCGGCCGGCTCAAGTTCAAGGCCGAAATCGAAGTGAAAGGCGTACGCTACCCGGTCCCGCTCGCCGTCGCGGAGCCGCTGAACCCGGACGGCTCGCTGACTATCCGGAAGAACAACCGTTGAACTTCCTGTTCCAAAGCGTGTAGTTTGTTTTACAAGAAAACCTGAGATATATGAAAAGAAGGACATTTTTGAAAGACAGCGTTCTGGGAACTGCGGCTCTGGCCCTGACACCCAGCCTGGTATCCTGGATTCCCAGCCACAACTGGGCAGGGTATGATTTCGGCTCCGGTCCGGAAGTCCCTGACCGGCTCTATCAGGGGCCTTTCCCCCAGTATGCCCCCGAGAACTTCTACGGTGGGGAAGTCATCCAGTACACGACGCCCGGCAAGCAGCTCCTGAACTGTTTCGGAATGGGCCTCACGACCTATATCTCAGGTGACCTGGGCGCCCCGCACGTGGAAGGGGAGTCCCTGGAGACCACCATCGACAAGCTGTTCCAGTTCCCGCTGGGAACGAAGGTGTACATCCGTCCCAACTGGCGCCATCTCCAGAAACGTCCGGGAAAACTGGAACCGGATGATTACTGGAAGATTACGATGGAGAAGGCGGCCCAGTACGGCAAGCGCGTGGGCTTCCGGGTGATGATGAACAATCCGGACATCGTGGAGAACGCCCTGCCGGAGTTCATGCTCAAGAAATTGAAACTGTATAAGCTGAAGGGGACCTGGAAGGGGAATCCTTCCCAGCCCCGCTTCCAGCACGATCACCTGCAGCCGGATTATTCCGATCCGTATTTCAAGGAGTGCTATGAGGAAATGCAGGCACTCCTGGCGGAGCAGTACAACGGAAGTCCGTTCATCGAGTATATGGACACCTGCATGTATGGATTCTGGGGCGAGGGTCATACCTGGCCGTACGACGGGAATCCTTATCCGAGCCAGCAGGTGGCGGAGGAAGCAATGATGAACCTGTTCGACGTCCAGGCGAAATACTGGACGAAGGTGCCGCTGGTGACGAACACCCAGCCGGATTTCAGCGTGGTGGGCAATTCCTCCGTGCTGGACAAGTCCATCCGGACGCACAACTGGATCCGGACGGACTCGATTTTCATCGAGAACGAGCAGATCGAGGCCCTGAGCAACCGTCCGAACTGGGTCGGCGCCATCTGCGAAGGCGGCCAGGGACACGTCGCCCAGGTCAAGGATGTGGGCGCCAATTATCTCTCCCTGTGGAACTTCCACAACATCAACGCGGACAATCTCCAAAGGAGTTACGAGCGGATGAAGGAAGCCTGGGACGACATCTCCACGTGCATCGGCTTCCGCGTCCGGCCTTCCTGGATCTGGGAAAGCGAGAAGAACGGTGCCCGGAACCTGATCTTCGGCATGGTGAACGACGGCATCGCCGGCGTTCCCGGCGTCCTTCGCCTGACGCTCTTCACCGATGACGGAAAGGTCCACGTAAGCGGCTGCCTGGATGCGGGCTATCCCCATCCGACCGGCGTCCGCCAGGCGATGCTGACCCTGCCTGCCGGCGTCACGCCGGAGAACTGCACGCTGAAACTGAAGGCCGAACTGGAGGTCAAGGGCGTCCGGTATCCGGTTCCTTTCCCCATCGCGCAGGAACTGAACCCGGACGGTTCGCTGACCATCAAGCGGAATACCCGCGGTTGACCCATCTGAAACACAAAACCATACTGATATGAGAAAGTTGTTGACAATCATTGCGTTGACCTTGCTGACAGGGGCCCTTTCCGCCCGGGAGGCGAAAGTGGCCGTCGTCATGAGCAAAACGTCATACAAAGTGGCCGCGAGCGAGACAGGGGCCGCCGGCCAGGCCTGGACGGCCGTCTCCAATCTCGCCGGCCTCCCTTATGAGACCCTTTTCGTCGAGGACCTCAAGGAGGAGGCGCTGGACGCGTATTCCTTGTTGGTCCTGTCCCAATGCCTCTACCTGACGAATGAGGAATACGCCCTGGTGGACGGGGCCGTACGCCATTTCGTGGAAGCGGGGAAAGGTGTCGTCGTTGACGGCCCCTTGGGCCTGTACGACCAGGACGAAGAGTTCCGGAGGAACCGGACGATGGACCAGTACTTGGGAATGGCTTACGTGGACGATGTGTCGGTGGCGGGGTTCCGTCTCCGGGTGGCCGACAACGACCACTTCATCACGGGGCCCTATCATAGGGACCAGGCCCTGTCCAATCTCCTGACGGAATCCCTTCCGGTGCTGTCCGTATCGGCCCCGGCCCGGACGTTGCTGCAGGTAACGGACGACATCCACACGTACCCCTATGCCTCCGTCCTGAAGAAAGGGGAGGGCAAGGTGGCCATCCTGGACGGCCTTTCCGCCAAAACCTGCATCGGCACTTCCTTCAAGAACTATGATCCCAAGGGGTTCTTCCCTTCCGAGGTGTATCCTGTCCTCACCCGCCTGCTGCAGTGGTGCCAGTGGGGGGATGTGACGACCCCGTTCCCGTCCCTGCTCGTATCCGACGGCAACCTGACGGCCATCATCCGCCTGGACGGGGATGGTTCCATCTCCGCGCCGTCGATGGTCGAGTGCATGGATTACCTGATCGACCTGGCCGACGAAACGGGTGTGCAGACCGTGTTCTCGTTCGTGTCGGCCTGGGCGACCCGGTCGGGCTGGCACTTCTATGTGGACCGGGCCCGGAAGATGCAGGAGCAGGGAAGCGTCATCGCCACGCATACGATGAATCACCGGCTGGACGGACTCCGGACGGATGAGAATTTCAAGCGGGAACTGGAGGGCAGTAAGGAACAGATCCGCGAAAACCTTTCTTCCCGCGGCTTCGATCCCGGCGAGATCCGTTTCCTGATCAATCCGGGCAATACCCTGGCGATGAAGGACTACCACCAGGTCGCTCCGCGCTTCGACTTCTTCATGACCCACGGCCTGGACCAGTTCCTGGAAGTCACCTATGGCAATATGACCTGGTTCACCGACGGCATCCAGCTTCCGGTCGTGGGGGATTCCCCGTGCCCGGATTACCAGTGGTTCTATGATACGACCTGGTCCCATACGACGCCGGAGATCGCGAATTACCAGACCCTGGTGCTGGAGCATTATTTCAACACCATCGGCAACGGCGTCATCCTGGACCTGATGTGGCACGATTACGGGATGAGCAACATCCTCTATGCCGGACCGCGGTTCGTCAGCCGGGTCGTCGCGGAAGGAACCCGGATCATCAATGACAACAACTGGGAACTGTACGAATCGACCCGGAACTTCTGGGCGACGCACGATATCTATTGTCCGGAACCGGAGGAACTTGTCGCCAAGATGAAATTACTGTCCAACGCCTCCTTTGACTGGCGGTACGAGGACGGGGCGCTCGTGACGGACATCACGTTCGATGCGGAGAATTTCGGGAAATATGCCCGGTACATCGGCGGTATGGCCATCGGCGTCAACAACACCGGAAAGCCCATCCGCCGGGTGGAGATCGACGGGAAGCCCCATGCAGCCTTCTCCGACACCAAGGTGATCCTGCCCGTGCTGTCGCAGCCCAAGGCGACCGTCAAGGTCTGGTTCGACGGGGCGGAGATCCCGAAACTGGAATATGTCTCCAAGGTGCTGAAGTCCATCGTTTCCACACCGTCCGGCCTGGAGGCGGAGGTCGTGGACCACTCCGTGGCCCGGCTCAAGTTCCGCCTGACGGAGCCTTCCGTCATCCTGGGGGCCAGTTCATATACGGTCGCCCATGACGGGAGTACCATGGAATGCCGGAAGGAAGGTTCCGGGAAAGTGACCCTTGCGTCCAATGGTTCCCCTGTCCGTATCCAGTCCTCGACGCTTCCCGTCATAAAGTTCCAGCCGTCCGGCAAGGGCGCGAAGGTGACGTTGAAAAGCAACGGGAAGAAGCGGAACCAGGTGGTCTATTACGACGCTTCCGGAAACCGGGTCGTCAAGGAGATTGAAACGTTCAAAGGCGAAAAAACGTTTGCGTTATGAGAAACAGAATCATCCTGGCCCTGCTGGCCGCAGCCTTGAGTCTGCCGGCCTTTTCGCAGACGCCCATCAAGGAAGTCCGTTACCGTGCGAGTGAAGAGGATTTCATCAACCCGGAGCGCGGCTTTGTGAGCCAGAACTCCCATCCCCGTGAGAAACTTGACCCTTCCTTCCTTGCCGGCCTTCGGGCGAAGAACCAGTCCGTTATCTGGCGGTTGTACCAGATCCGGGACTTCCGTGACAGACCCTTTACGGAGGAGTATCTGACCTCCGTCCGGGACGATTTCGACGCCATCCGGGCGGCCGGCATGAAGGTCATGCCCCGCTGGTCGTATTGCAGCCGCATCGGGGATGCCGACGCCCCCATCGACCTGGTGTTGACCCACATCAGCCAGCTGGCCCCCATCCTGAAGGAGAATGCCGACATCATCGCCGTGATGAACTGTGGCTTCATCGGTGCCTGGGGTGAGATGCACTCTTCCACGAACGGGCTTACGGAGCCGGCGAACATGAAGAAGATCGTGTTCGCCCTTCTGGACGCCCTTCCGCCGGAGCGCTGCGTCCAGGTACGTACGCCGCAGGCGAAATTCACCCTGATGGACGGACGCAAGACGCCGATTACGCTGGATCGCGCCTTTGACGGTTACCGCCAGTCCCGGATCGCCCATCATAACGACTGCTTCCTGGCAAGTCCGAACGACGTGGGTACTTACAGCGCCGATATGGAAGCGGAGAAGGCCTATCTGCACGAGGAGACAAAATATACGCCGATGGCCGGCGAGACCTGCAATCCCCGGGCCGGATATCCGATCCTTTATTCAAGGTCGATCCGGGAATTGGAGATGATGCACTGGTCGCTCCTGAATTCCCTCTATTCCCGCCGGATCCTGGACACCTGGCAGACCGAAGGGTACTACCACGAGATCGCCTGCCGGCTGGGATACCGGCTGGAACTGGTGAACGGAAGCTATCAGACCGAGGCCGCCGCAGGAAGCAACTTCACCTTCACCCTTTCAGTCCGTAACACGGGCTTCGCTTCTCCGTTCAATCCCCGCCTGGTTGAACTCATCCTGGTCAACGCCAAGAAGGGAACGCGGTACAAAGTGATGCTTCCCCCGGATCCCCGCTTCTGGTTCGCGGGTGAAACCCACGAATTCTCCTATTCCCCCGGCCTTCCCGCAGACATGGAACCGGGTGAATACAAAGTCTATCTGAACCTGCCGGATCCGATGGAGCGGCTGTACGACCGTCCGGAGTATTCCATCCGTCTGGCCAATGCGGACGTGACCTTTACGAGGGAAGGATACAATGACCTCGGCTGGACCCTGAAGGTCACGGATGATGACGCACCGGCGCATCATTCGTTCCTGCGGTTCTCGAAGTTCTAGGCAGCATTATGAGAAACAAAATCATCCTGATCCTGTTGGCCGTTAACCTGGGCTTCCCTGCATTTTCGCAAATCAAGGAGGTCCGTTTCCAGCCGACCGATGAGATTTTTATCAACCCGGAACGCGGCTTCATGAGCCAGCTCTCCAACCCCCGCGAGATCCTTGACACCGATGTCCTGGCAGGACTGCGTGCCAAGGGGGAGTCCATCATCTGGCGGATGTTCCAGGTCCGGGACTGGCGGGACAAGCCGTTTACGGAAGAGTACCTGGCTTCTGTCCGGGCCGATTTCGACGCCATCCGGGCTGCCGGCATGAAGGTCATGCCCCGCTGGTCGTATTGCAGCCGCATCGGGGACGATGATGCTCCCATCGATTTGGTCATGACCCATATCGGACAGTTGGCTCCCATCCTGAAGGAGAATGCCGACATCATCGTCGCGATGAATTGCGGCTTCATCGGTGCCTGGGGAGAGATGCATTCCTCCACCCATGGCCTGACGGAGCCGGAGAACATGCGGAAAATCATCTTCGCCCTGCTGGATATCCTGCCGCCGGAACGTTGCGTGCAGGTGCGCTATCCCCGTTCGAAATACGCCGTGTTCAACCGGAGAACGCCCATTACCCTGGATCACGCCTTTGACGGATCCCGTATCTCCAGGGTCGCCCACCACAATGATTGCTTCCTGGCCAGTCCCACTGATGTCGGAACATACACTGAAGATATTGACAATGAAAAGGCCTTCCTGCACGAGGAGACCAAATACACGCCGATGGGAGGAGAAACCTGCAATCCCCGGGCCGGATACCCGATCTACTATTCCAAGACCATCCGGGAAATGGAGATGATGCATTGGTCGTTCCTGAATTCCCTCTATTCCCGCCGGATTCTGGACCAGTGGCAGGAAGAAGGCTATTATGGCGAAATCAGCCGTCGGCTGGGATATCGGCTGGAACTGGTGAACGGAAGTTATCAGACCGAAGCCGCCGCAGGAAGCAACTTTACCTTCAGCCTGACGGTCCGGAACTCCGGATTCGCCTCCCCGTTCAATCCCCGCCTGGTGGAACTCGTTCTGGTAAACGCCAAGAAGGGAACACGGTATAAAGTGATGCTTCCCCCGGATCCCCGCTTCTGGTTTGCGGGTGAAACCCATGAATTCTCCTATGCCCCCGGCCTTCCCGCAGACATGGAACCGGGTGAGTACAAGGTGTATCTGAACCTGCCGGATCCGATGGAACGGTTGTACGACCGTCCGGAGTATTCCATCCGTCTGGCCAATGCGGACGTGACCTTTACGAGGGAAGGATACAATGACCTCGGCTGGACCCTGAAGGTCACGGATGACGACGCTCCGGCGCATCATTCCTTCCTGCTGTTTGCCCAGTTCTAATGCTTTTCCCCATGAAATACCGTATACTCATCGTTGTTTGTCTTCTTGGGTCGTTCCTGGCCCGTGCACAGGAAGGAAAGGTCTTTAGCATGCTCCCCGGCGAGAAATGGTGGGGCTGCGTGACGGACCTGGGCGTGCAGATGCCTTTTGACGCCTCCACAGAGTTGTCTTTCGACCTCTCCAGGCAGAATTTCAACAACCAGACGACCCCTCTCTTTGTCTCCGACAAAGGCCGGTACATCTGGTGTGACGGATCCTTCACCACCCGTATCTCGGGCGGGGAGATCAGGATCGCTCCCTTCCGCGGGGAAGTATCCCTGACGGAGGCAGGAACGACGCTCCGGGAGGCTTTCCTGGCTGCCTCGGCAGCCCATTTCCCGCCCAGCGGGACGATCCCTCCGGAGATGTTCCTGAGCAAGCCGCAGTACAATACCTGGATCGAACTGGTGTATGACCAGAATCAGGCGGATGTGCTGAAATATGCGCACGGCATCGTGGACAACGGTTTTCCGCCGGGTATCCTGATGATAGACGACAACTGGCAGAAATACTACGGAAGCACGGAATTCCGGCCGGACCGGTTCCCGGATCCGAAGGGGATGGTGGATGAACTGCATGCCCTGGGTTTCAAGGTCATGCTCTGGATCTGTCCTTTCGTTTCCCCGGACAGCCAGGAATACCGGATGCTCCGCCGTCGGGGTTATCTCGTCATGGACGCCCACCGGAACCGGCCGGCCATCGTAGACTGGTGGAACGGGCTCAGCGCCTGCTATGACTTGAGCAACCCGGATGCGTATGCTTATTTCAAGGGAACGTTGACGGCTTTGCAGGAGCAATTCGGCGTGGATGGGTTCAAATTCGACGCCGGGGATCCCGAGCGGTACCTGCAGGAGGACGTCCGTCCGTTCGACGGAAAGTCCTTCGATACGGAGCAGTCGATGCTTTGGGCCCGTCTGGGCCTGGAGTTCCCGTTCAATGAGTTCCGGGCCTGCTGGCGGATGGGCGGGGAAGCCCTGGTCCAGCGCCTGGGCGACAAATCCTATTCCTGGCGGGCGGTGGCCAGCCTGGTTCCCGACATGATCGCGGCCGGCTTGCTCGGACATATCTATACTTGTCCGGACATGATCGGCGGCGGGGCGGCCGGAACCTTCCGGAACGACCGCAACGGCGGATTGGACCAGGAACTGATCGTCCGCTCCTGCCAGATCCATGCGCTGATGCCGATGATGCAGTTCTCCGTGGCGCCCTGGCGGGTCCTGGATGCTGAGCATCTGGCCATTTGTCTGGAATACGCGCGCCTTCACGAGGAACTTGGCCCGTATCTTGTGGAACAGGCGGAAAAGAGCGCGAAGACCGGAGAACCGATCGTCCGCTGTATGGAATACGCTTTCCCCGGGCAGGGTTTTGAAACCTGCACGGACCAGTACATGCTGGGCGACCGCTACCTGGTGGCGCCGATGCTCGGCTCGGGAACGTCCCGGACAGTCCGGCTGCCCGCCGGCCGCTGGCAGGACGAAACCGGAAAGACATACCGGGGAGGGCGGACCTACACGCTGGATGTTCCCATCGACCGTGTTCCCCGCTTCACACGAAAAAAATAACATTTAGAATCCATACCTGATGCGTAAGTTATTCCTATCCATTTTCCTCTTCTCTTGCGGCCTGATGCTTTTCGCGCAGGACCATCAGTGGGCGAAAAACGATGTTCTGGCCGAATCCTCCCGTTGGGGTGGCACTTTCGGCGTATACCCTGAGGGACAGCCTATTCCACCGCGTCCCCCGAAGGGATACAAGCCGTTCTATCTCAGTCATATGGGCCGTCACGGCTCCCGCTTTGTGGACGGACGCCGTTTTTACCCGGGGATGCTGGCGATTTGGAAGAAGGCGGATGAAAGGGGACAGCTCACTCCGGAGGGCAAGAAGTTTTATGAAGCCTATGCCGAGGTCTATCCGCGCCTTCTCTATCACGAGGGTATCCTGACCCGGAAGGGACAGGAGCAGCACCGGCGGATCGCGGACCAGATCTACCGGAATTATCCGGAGATCTTCAAGGGCCAGACCAAGGCCGAACTGCTGTCGACCGAATCGTCCCGCGTCCTCGTGAGCATGATGTGCTGCGTGGATGAACTGAACGACCTGGACCGGGACCTCACGTTCCATGTGGACTATGGACGTCCGTATTACAGTATGCTTATTCCGGAGAGCGGTGACAATCCCTACTACAGACGGATGGAACCCTTCACGGAGGAGGCCCTTGCGAAGTATGAGCGTTTCGCCTCGGAGGTGTTCGACGAGGATGCGGTGATTGGGCGCTGGTTCACGTCGACCGACAGCCTGGGCCTGGACAAGGAGTCGTTCATGTACGACATGATGCAGCTGGTATCGGACTTCAACAACTTGGATTTCACGGTTTCCGAGACGCTCACGGAAGTGTTTACCCCGGATGAGCGCTATGCCATCTGGCGGGTCCAGAACTACAGCGACTACATGTACACGGGCGTGGCGCCCGGAGTGGACCCGCGCCGGATGCTGGAAATGTCCGTTACGGCAAAGGACATCATCGACCGGTTCGAAGAAGACCGGGCGAACGGAGTCGCTCTCCGGATGCGTTTCTCGCACGATACGGCCCTGGCCCCGCTGGTCTCCTACCTAGGAGTGAACGGGATGGATGCGAAGATCGAGGATCCTTACGAGGTGGAGAAAGTCTGGCGAAGCTATGACATCCCCATGGCCTGCAACTTCCAGCTGGTGTTTTTCCAGAGCAAGAAAGCGAAGGACGACATCCTGATCCAGGCGCTCCTGAACGGATTCTGCGCGACGCTCCCGCTGCCCGAGGTCGCCCCCGGCTTCTACCGGTGGAGTGATTTCAAGGCGAAGTTTGACAAGGTCGTCGTCGACCTGACCCCGGTGCCCCTTACAGCGTTTGGCCGCCGATAAACTCCCGAAGGATGGAAGTCGGCGGGATGGCGTCGATTTCGGCCGGCGTCAGCGCGACGATGAAATCGAGGAACTTCAGCAGACGCACGGCCTCCGTGTAAGCCGGCGAAGACGGGTGGATACGCCGCAGAAGCGGTTCTGCATAGTATTTCAGTAGCGGAAGTTCGTACAGGAGGGCGGAGTTGAACTGTGCGTCGGCATTCTCCTGGAACGGGAAGATATACTTATTCTCGCCGCGGCGGACGGACGGCCAGCGCAGGATGGTCGCCTCCGGGCTGATGCCGCGGTAGCGGTAGTCCCGGACCATCCGGCGCAGGAGCCGGTTGTCGGTGGTGGAGATGTTGTTGTTCTCGTCCACGTTCAGGGAGGTCAGGGCCGATGCATACACGCGGAAGATGCGGCTTTGGTCCACGGACGGGACCATGGCTGGATCCAGCGCGTGGATGCCTTCCATCACGAGGATGTCGTTCTCGTCCAGTTCCATATAGTTCCCCTCGAAGAAGGGACGTCCCTGCTTGAAGTCGTACCGGGGAATTTCCACCCGGCCGCCTTCGAGCAGCGTATTCAGTTGGTTTCCAAGCAGTTCCAGGTCCATCGCCTCCAGGGCTTCGAAGTCGTAATCCCCATCCTCATCCAATGGGGTGCGCTCGCGGGGCACGAAATAGTTGTCCAGTTCGATGACTTTGGGAATCATTCCCAGGACGCGGAGCTGCTGCGCGAGACGGAGGGAGGAGGACGTCTTTCCGCTGGACGAAGGTCCGGCAAGGAAGACGATCTTCACCCGGCCGCGCTCGGCATAGATCTGCTCCGCCAGCCGCGCGTAGTCGCGCTCCTGGCGCGCCTCGCACAGGTTGATGAGTTTCACTGCTTTCCCTTCCTGCAGTTTCTTGTTCAGCGTGCCGATGCCGCCGATACCTGTCGTGTGACACCACGCCGAATACTCCTTGAACGTCGCGGACAGTTTGCTCTGGGGCTGCCGGCGTGTCACCTTGGTGAAATCGACCGTGGAGGGCGGCTGGAGGCAGAATCCCTTGTGGAAGGGCATCAGGCCGAACACCTGGAGGCTGCCGGTCGAAGGCACCAGGGGCCCGTGGAAGGAATCCACCTGGCCGTCCAGGTAATAGACCCGGCAGAAATACCGGCCGAGCGAACGGCGGAGTTCCGCCTTGTAAGGCTGTCCCTGCGCCTCGAAGAGCGCCTCGGCCTCCTCTGAAGGGATTTTCTTCGTGGTGAAGGGAAGGTCCGCGTCCACCATCTCCCGCATCCGGGCGCGGAGACGCTCCATCCCTTCGGCCTCCGGCTTGAAGGCCGGCCCGCCGGGTTTCCCTTCCCGCAGTTCGCAGTACAGGCCGCTGGGCAGGGAATGGTCGATGACCAGCACCTTGCCGGGGTAGAGGTCGCGCACCGCGTGCTGCAGCAGGAAGCAGAGCGAACGGATGTACGTCCGCCGCCCATCGGGATGGTTATACCCGATGAACTGCACCTCATGCGGATAGAAAATATTGAAACTCAATTCCTTGAGTTTGTGATCCACCAGGGCGGCCAGTACCGGGTAGCACTTTCCCGTCTTCGGGTCCAGGGCTTCCGGACATACCTTCCGGGAAAGGTCCAGGAGGCTGTCTCCCGCCTTGACCCCGTGGCGCCGGCCGTCGTTCGTACAGAGAATGTCTATCTTCATGACACAAAGCTACAAAAAACTTCGTACCTTTGCAATCCATGCAGAAGAAGGAGTATATCCAGGTACGCGGCGCGCGGGCGAACAACCTGCAGGGGGTCGATGTGGACATCCCGCGGGGCGAGTTCGTCGTGGTGACCGGCCTTTCCGGCAGCGGCAAGTCGTCGCTGGCGTTCGACACCATCTATGCGGAGGGTCAGCGCCGGTATATGGACACCCTGTCCACCTATGCAAAGCATTTCATGGGCATCCTGGAGAAGCCTGAAGTGGAGGAGATTACGGGCCTGAGCCCGATCATCGCCATCGAGCAGAAGACCACGGGCAGCAATCCGCGGTCCACGGTGGGCACCATCACCGAAATCTACGACTTCCTGCGCCTGCTGTATGCAAAGGGCTCCCGGGCCATCTCGCCCGAGTCCGGCCGCGAGATGGTGCGGTATACGGATGCCCAGATCGTGGACCTGATCATGACCTCTTACCGTGACCGGAAATGCTACCTGCTTGCTCCGCTGGTACGGGGCAGGAAGGGTCATTACCGGGAGCTGTTCGACCAGCTCCGCAAACGGGGATATACGCAGGTACGCATCGACGGGGAGATTCTCGAACTTCAGGGAATCGAGGCGCTGGACCGCTACAAGCCGCATTTCATCGAACTGGTGGTGGACCGCCTGAAGCCCGGCCAGGGCGACGACAAGCGGGTCCGTGACTCCGTGGGCCACGCCCTGAACGTGGGCAAGGGATCCGTTGCGGTGATGGACCTGGAAACCGGTACGCTCCGGCATTTCTCCAAGCATCTGGTGGATCCCGAGACGGGTACGTCCCTCCAGGAGCCGCAGCCGCACACCTTCTCCTTCAATTCGCCGCAGGGGTACTGCCCCCACTGCAAAGGCCTGGGAACCATCATCGACGTGAACGTGGACACCATCGTCCCGGACCGGACGAAGTCCATCGCCGACGGAGCCATCGTACCCTTGGGGAAGATCCGCGAAAGCCGCAAGTTCGACATCGTCCGCTCCATCGCCCGGAAATACGGGTTCAGCCTGTACGAGCCCATCGGCACGTTGCCTGACGAGGCGGTGATGCTGCTGGTGTACGGTTCCGACGAACTGTTCCGCGTCGGCGACGGCGGCCTCTCCGAAATGGAGTCCTGGCCGGGCGTGACCGACCATATAGAGGATACGGTCGTATGTCCCGACTGCCGGGGAACGCGCCTGAGCAAGGAGGCCCTGTGCTTCCGGATCGACGGGAAAACGATCGCCGACGTGGCCGCCATGGAGATTTCCGAACTGCGCCGGTGGCTGGACGTCATCCCGGAGGGCTTTAACCAGCGGGAGCAGAACGTATCCCGCGACATCCTGAAGGAACTCCGCGAAAGGGTGCAGTTCATGCTGGACGTGGGCCTGGATTACCTGTCGCTGGACCGCGCGACCGCTTCGCTGTCGGGCGGTGAGAGCCAGCGCATCCGCCTGGCCACGCAGATTGGATCCAAACTCGTGAATGTGCTCTATATCCTGGACGAACCGTCCATCGGCCTGCACCAGAAAGACAACCGCAAGCTCATCGCCTCGCTGAAGGCCCTTCGCGACGAGGGCAACTCCGTGATGGTGGTGGAGCATGACGCGGAGACGATGTACAGTGCCGATTGGCTCGTGGACGTGGGACCCGGGGCGGGGGAGCAGGGCGGAAAGATCTGCCTGAGCGCACCGCTGGGGGCGCTTCTGAAGGATGAGCCGATGGACCCGGACACCGCTTCGCATGCGGTGGTGGGCCCTTCCGTGACACTGGATTACCTGCAGGGGAAACGTACGATTCCGGTTCCGGCGCACCGCCGCCGGGGGAATGGCGAACGCCTCACGCTGTCCGGCGCTTCGGGCAACAATCTCAAGCAGGTGAACGTTTCCTTCCCGCTGGGCTGCTTCATCGGCGTGGCAGGCCTGTCCGGCAGCGGCAAGTCCTCCCTCGTGAACGAAACGCTGATGCCTATCCTCAAGCAGAAGTTCTACCGTTCCAAGGAGAAGCCTCTCCCTTACGGACGGATCGAGGGGATCGAGCACATCGACAAGCTGATCGAGATAGACCAGTCGCCCATCGGCCGCACGCCGCGGTCGAATCCGGCGACCTTTACCGGCGTGTTCAACGACATCCGGCTCCTGTTCGAGGAAACGCGCGACGCCAAGGTGCGCGGCTTCAAGGCCGGCCGGTTCTCGTTCAACGTGCCCGGCGGCCGCTGCGAGGAATGCAAGGGCGCCGGCATCAAGGTCATCGAAATGAATTTCCTCCCGTCGGTCCACGTGCCCTGCGACCAGTGCCGCGGGCGCCGCTACAAGGAGGATACCCTGGCCGTCCGATACAAGGGCAAGAACATCAACGACGTGCTGGAAATGCCCATCGCCGAGGCCTATGAGTTCTTCAAGCCTGTCCCGAAGATCGCTGCGAAACTGAAGGCGATGGTGGATGTGGGGCTGGGCTACGTGCACCTGGGCCAGTCGGCCGTGACCCTGTCCGGCGGCGAATCCCAGCGGATGAAACTGGCCGCGGAACTTTCCCGTCCCTCCACGGGCCGCACCCTCTACATCCTGGACGAACCCACGACGGGTCTCCATTTCGAGGATATCCAGGTACTCCTGGGCGTGCTGGACCGTCTCGTGGAAGCCGGCAACACCGTCATCATCATCGAACACAACCTGGACGTCCTCAAAAGCGTGGACTGGCTTATCGACATGGGGCCGGAAGGCGGTCGCCGCGGCGGCCGGATCGTGGCCGAAGGCACCCCCGAGCGCCTCGCAGCCGATCCCGACTCCGTCACCGGCCCCTACCTGAAGGACGTTCTGTGACGTTAATCGTAAAATAATTGCTACATTTGACAATCTAAACCTTATCGATAATGGCAGATACTGTAAAGAAGACGCTGCGTGATTCGGCAGCGATGCGTTGGACAGCGCTCCTGCTGCTTGCGCTGGCGATGTTCTGTGCGTACATTTTCATGGACATCCTGTCCCCGATCAAGGACCTGATGGAGTCCACCCGTGGTTGGGATTCCAAGGCCTTCGGAACGATGCAGGGCTCCGAGGTGTTCCTCAACGTATTCGTGTTCTTCCTCATTTTCGCGGGCATCATCATGGACAAGATGGGGGTCCGGTTCAGGGCCGTGCTCTCGGGCTCGGTCATGTTCGTCGGCGGCCTCATCAAGTGGTACGCCGTCAGCGAATCGTTCATGGGAACCGGCCTGGAAACCTGGTTTACCAACAACCTGAACTGGCATACCGGTGTGGGCTTCATCGACGACGTCCTTCCTTTCTACCAGAACATGCCCGCATCCGCCAAGCTGGCCGCCATCGGATTCATGATCTTCGGCTGCGGCTGTGAGATGGCCGGCATCACGGTGAGCCGGGGTATCGTCAAGTGGTTCAAGGGCCGGGAGACCGCGCTCGCGATGGGCTCCGAAATGGCCCTGGCACGACTGGGCGTGGCCACCTGCATGATCTTCTCGCCGTATTTCGCCAAGCTCGGCGGCAGTATCGACGTGAGCCGTTCCGTCGCCTTCGGCGTGGTGCTGCTGTGCATCGGACTGATCATGTTCATCACCTATTTCTTCATGGACCGCAAGCTCGACAGCCAGACCGGCGAAGCCGAGGAGAAGGACGAGCCGTTCAAGGTCAAGGACATCGGCACCATCCTCGCCAGCCTCGGTTTCTGGCTGGTCGCCCTGCTGTGCGTGCTCTACTACTCCGCCATCTTCCCGTTCCAGAAGTACGCGGTGAACATGCTCCAGTGCAATCTGACGCTGACCGAGCCCGCCGCCGGTTCCTTCTGGGCCGGCGAGGCGGTCACCATCGTGCAGTACATCATCATGCTCGTGGTGGCGGGGTGCTCTTTCGCCAGCAACTTCATCAAGGAGAACAAGTCCCTCAAATACGGCCTGATGGCCGTCGCCGTCGTGGCGCTCGTCGTGTACTGCGTCATGGGCTTCAAGCGAGGCACCGCGGAGACCATCTTCGCCGTGTTCCCGCTCCTGGCCGTCGCCATCACCCCGATCCTCGGCAGCTATGTCGACCATAAGGGCAAGGCGGCCTCGATGCTGCTCATCGGCTCCATCCTCCTGGTGGTCTGCCACCTGACCTTCGCGTTTATCCTCCCGCTGTTCAAGGGCAGCGCCGTCGGCGGAACCATCGTCGCCTACGTCACGATCCTCGTGCTGGGCGCCAGCTTCTCGCTCGTGCCCGCCGCCCTGTGGCCGTCCGTCCCGACGCTGGTGGACGCCAAGGTCATCGGCAG